>Ga0209390_10001236_pt1 | contig 50432 bp, 36 predicted proteins | sample BON01_FD_187212 | JGI IMG/M metagenome (GOLD analysis project Ga0209390, IMG submission 187212) | Freshwater microbial communities from Lake Bonney liftoff mats and glacier meltwater in Antarctica - BON-01 (SPAdes) (version 2) | ecosystem: Environmental > Aquatic > Freshwater > Ice > Glacier...
CACAAAAGAGCTTGGGTTGCTCAAAGCTGCTGCACCTTTGACCGTCTCATAAACGGGAGCGACCTCGCCGGAGTGTTGATCATGAAGCTTTTGCCAGTCAGCCCAGGGAACCGTGACCCCTTTTTTCTGCCAGGCGGAAGCAGTCTGGGCATAGGTGTTGTAATCGCAATAACGCAAGGCACCGTCCGACGATTCCGCCCCCTCCCAGACAACGGCGGGTCCCTGCGAATTGTCGAAAAGGTTGCCACGAAGAAAAACGTCCTTCCCTCCGGCGATCTTCAAGGCGGCTTCGGTGAAGCAGGTGAATTCACCATGTTCCACCCGCAGACCGGGCGTATTCGCCACCGTTAATCCCACGGGCACTCCCAGAAACCGGCAGTTCAAAAATCGCACCGATTGGCTCGCGCTGACGCTGACGGGCTGCGCAAAGGCGATGCGCTCAAAAACGAAATTCTTAGCCTCCGTCACGGTGAGGATTCCCTCAAGGAAGACCGGCCCTTGCCCTCGCCCGCGAAGGATGATGGCTTGGCCACCGGTGGTTCCCCCCTTCAAAGTGGCATCGCCCGCATACGTGCCCGGCTCGAGGTAGAGGGTGTCACCGGGCTTGAGATTCCCGACCGCCCGAGGAAGGGTTTTCCAGGCGCTCTTGATGGAAAGTCCGTCCGCGCTGTCATCACCGCCCCGTTTAAGGAAAAAGACGTTCGCTTGATAGGGGGTCGGCCCCTGATCGGTCCCGTCGGGGCCCGCCCCGCGGAATTGCGAAGTGCTCTGCAGCCGAAAATCGAAATTCTCCGGATCGGCAAATTCTTTTTTCATATTCCCCTTTTTTCCCTTCAGGCGAATGCTGTCTTGGGGAGTTTCTTCGACTCCGACATAGCTATTATGGCTGCCGATGAGAACATTTTCCATGTTCTTTACGTTACCGGCTCCCACCGCGATGGAGCGACGGGCCGTTGCCAAGGTTCCGCCACCTTTGATGAAGAGATCGACGGAGTTGCCCCAGCCAAGCGAGTCTTCAATGGCGTTGACTCCCTCCATGCCCTGCCCATAAAGCATCAGTCCCACATTCGAACCCCTAGCGCGGTAGGCGAGGCAATGCCGAATGACAGCGTTCTTGGGCGAGTAGAAGAGAATATTGCCGGGGGCATCGCCAAACGGGGAGAAATTTCCGTAAGCAGTGCAATATTCGATGACGTTGTCCCGGCTCTGAAGTCTATTTTCGATCAGGATACCTCCTCCATTGAGATAAGCCGTGCAGTTCCGAATCACACAACCGTTTGGATCGAAAAGCAGGATCCCCCAAACGGCAAACCCTCCCGGTGAGGGTGCAACTTCACGGGAGCTGTTAAATCCCGTCACCGCCAAGCCATCAATGACCACCCCGGTGGGTTGAGTCAAAAACAACCCATTATCACCCAAGACAGAAATCGTGTAGGCATGTTGATCCGAGGGGTGGAGATCGCTCGTCGAAATATAAAGTTTTCTTCCCGTGGCGTCATAATAGTAGCTGGCCGGGCGGAGCTGCAGTTCTTCCCGATTTGGCATCGGTTCCAATATGGTCAGAGTGTCCACCTCATTGACCGATTGGGGCGTTTGATCGAAATCCGCCACAAAGACGCGGGAGAGACCTTTCACTGGAGCAAAGACGGGGGCGGGCACATCGCCGCGCAGAAGGGCGGTCCCGGGGATCTCCGCGCGGATGGTGGTGGTCTTACCCGCCGCGCCCAGATTCTTACGGGCGACCAATTCGCGGTATTCCCCCGGGCCAATATTGAGCGTATCACCCGGGGCCAGCGCATCGACGCCTTTTTGGATCGTCGCAAATGCCGCCGCTTTACTCAGTCCATCGGCGACATCATCCCCGCCGGGACGAACAAAATACTCGGCGGCGGAAATATTCCCCAGGCCCAAAACCAAAGCTAAGATGAGGAGAGAGAAAGGTGAATTGAGAATTTTCATAGGAATCAAAGAAGGAAGTCAGAGATCAGAGTCCGGCGGAAAAGCCTGGGGCCGCCACGGGGAGACGACCGAAATTTTCCGGGAGAACGTTTCATACAGCGCCGGAAGATCGAAGGCTTTGAGTATTCCCTGAGGGCAATCGGCGGCGGGCCATTCCAGATCGTCCTTTTCCAGCCATTCGGCAAAGGAACCCGGGGCCTCATGCAATTCGGCAGAAATGATCCGCGGGTCCAGGGCGGCCGCAAAGGCCGCCAGCAAGGCCCCCTGTCCCCGTCCAACGAGACGAATCCGAGAAGCGCCTTCCTGAGCGAGAAGGTCGCAGGTACGGAGCACATCAAAGACCCGCCGACCCAGAAGCGATCCACCGAGCAACCCGTCAAAACTTTGGGCCAGATAGTCCATCCAATAGTGCACCTCCACATCGGGCCGATCCTGGCACATCGATTCCCCGATCCCCCGCACTTCAACCGCGTAGAGCGGCGCCCGGGTCAAGAGTTTCCGGGCGGCGGGAATCCGTACAAAATCGGCATGGGACGACCAATGGGGCAAGTAGAGGAGGACCTCTTTTTCGACAAAAAGGGCCTGGGTCAATCCCGTGGCGGGAGGGATGACCTTGCGCAAAATGGTTTCATAGCGGGGTTCGGTGGCCAGAGCATAACGTCCAAAAAGCCGACCGCCGGGCAACCAGTCTCCGCGGAGATTCCGATAGGTCACGAGTCCCCTCTTCCCCGCCGGAAGGTGCAGGACCCGGCGAATCGCCTTGCTTAAAGCCGCTGCGGACCAGCGTTTTTCCGGCACCACCGTGGCCTCCCGGAAGAGTTCGCGGGCCGATCGGCCCCCCGCCCGGGAGACACTTCCTCCCGGAAGAACAAAGAGTTTCTCCGGGCGATGAATGGTGAGGGAAAATCTCTTCGGAGGCCGGACCTGAAAATGGCGACAGAAAAACGTCCGCATCGCGGTCCGGGCATCGGGAAAATACCCGTGGGTGTTCTCACCAATGAAGTGGCCAAAGTGATCCCCAGCCCCAAAGAGCCGATAGATCCGGGCCACCTCTTCGCTGGTTTCCAGGAGACTCCGTCGGTCAAAGAAGTCGTGTTTTTGGCCAATAATGAGCGCGGGCTCAGGCACCCGGGCTAAAAAGAAGTCACCATGTTCGAGTCCCTTCCCCAAAGCCCCAGGCGGGGATTGTTCCGCATCGCCTCCAACTTCGTTTTCGATCACGGCCAAAAACGAATTCACCCAGCAGGACGGAGCCGCCATGCCAATGCGTCGCTCCAAGGCCCAGAGATAGGTGCTGAGACAACCCCCGCCGGAGTTGCCGGTGGTGGCCACACGGTTCGGATCCACTTCAGGACGGGAAAGCAAATAGTCCAACGCCCGCATCCCGTCCCAGACCATCCAGTTCCCAAAAAAACCACCCGTCAGTTGCAGTTGCTGCCCCAATACCGTGTGCGCTTGGGCACAGTCGTTGCGCAAAATGTGTTTCTTGGGCAGATTCGGATACTGGTCACGCTCGCCTTGGGCGAGGGGATCGAAGACCAGAACGACAAACCCTGATTGCGCCATCTCCTGAGCGTAGGCCTGATTTTCCTCTCCCGCCTTGCCGATCAAATAATGTCCCACATGGCCCAAAATGGCCGGAGCCGGTTCGCGCAATCCCTTGGGCAAATACAGATTGGCCGTAACCAAAAGGCCCGGACGGCTGCTAAAGACCACCTTCTCAATGCGGAATTTTTGAAAATCCAGAGATCCCGTCACGCGGGCATCCAGGGGCGTCTTTGAGGGAAATTTGCCAAAACATCCGCCAATCTTGTCGGCCACTTCATCCCGATAGGCCTCGGCCTGTTGGCGGGTGCGGATGGCGGCCAGCCGCTTCTTCCGGTCGGCATGGACGGCTCGGGCCCGGAAGATCTGGTCGTCCAGAATCATGCGGGAAAACCCGTTTCGAATAGGAAGTGGAGAAGATTTCATCTTAAATTTGCATGGTCACAGTTAAAGGCGCTTTCTATCTTCCCATCCTTCCCATCCTTTGCGTGAGGCATTCTTCGAAAAACTCCAAGATCAGGGTTTGGCTTCCTCGCTTTTCAGATTTTCAAATTCGGCGAAGGCGCTCTTTTGCAGGCCGACCCCTTTCTTCACCATTTCCGGATTGGTGATAAAAAAATCGGCAAAATCCAGCGGGCGCTTTTGAATGAGCTGATCCGGCGGATAAGAGGATTTCCCGACAGATTTTAAACCCTCCATCCCGACAAAGCCCGGATCCCCTTCCACCGATTCTTGGGCTCCGAATTGAGCAAAATACTCCGGAAGTTTGAGCCGTCCGACCGACTTGTAGAAGTCGAAGACTGCGGCGCGTTCCTCCCCTTGAGTGCGGAGAAAAAAGACATTGTTCGCTTGGGAAAATGCCTCGTTCATGGGCAACTCTAAGAGGCGCACCTTTTCTTTTCCAACCGTCAAATCGGTGAAGATGCAGGAGTCGAAGTGCACTTTTTCATCCGCCTTGTTCACCACCGCAGCATGCCCGGTGTAGTTGCGGAAGAAGACGCAATGTTCGATCCGGGCGTCCGGACAACGGGTGAGAAACATCCCCGAGTTCATGGCCTGCATAATCACGCAGTTTTTGATCAGAAGATCCCGGCAGGCCCAGGCATCAATAAACGGAACCGAGTAGGTGATCGTCCTGCCATCCATGAAGCAGCGGGTGATTTGCACGTCATTGCTTTCGTACAATTGCAACGAAGACGGATAGATTTCTCCTCCGAAACCAAATCCCTGAAAGCGGATCCCGTCGATGCCGACGAAGCTGCGTCCGCGCAGGATCATGCCATTGTTCAGACGTCCATTGTCTCCATGCAAAACCACGTGAGCGCCCGGAACGGGTTGAAACCGAATGAGACGATCCTTGTCGCCCCCAGCCCGCATCCAGACCGTTTCCGCGTATTCGCCCGCACCGATCTGCACGGTATCGCCAGCCTGCACCTGCGAGGCGGCGTGCGAGATGGTCGCCCAGGCAGTCTGGACCGAAAACCCGTCGTCGGCATCCGAACCCTCTTTGGACACATAATAAGTTTTCGCCTCAGGAGCCGTCTTGAGGGTTTCGAAAGCAACAGTCGCTTGGGGAAACTTCTCCGGCAGGTAGGTGATAAATTTTTTCGAACCGATAAGATTTTCGTCAAAGCCTTCAAGGTAGAAGTTCCGAAAAGGAACGACGTCTTTCGTTGGGTCCACCTGCAGAATCTTGAAAGCGTAGGATTTCCCCGGTTCCAGGCCGGTTAAGGTCATCCCGCCGTACCCGGCGGTAAAGACCCATCTGGTCTGCATCGTTTCCGGAGAATGTCCCCAGGTAATCTGGCAATGTGCCATTTGCGGTGTCCACCATTCGAGATTGGCGGTGGTGTCAGTGACAGAATGTAAAAACGGACCCTCCAGCCGGGCAGGCCGGACAGGAAAGGTGGGATAATTTCCCAGCGGTTTGCCCAGAGGGCCACGGCTGCTGAAGGCAACCCGGTTTACCAGGGTCAATCCGGGATCAGCCGCAACGAACTCGGGGACAATAATCCGCGAGTGAGAGTCCGAGACTTTTTGCAAGTCCGGAAGACTCTCGGGCTTCCCGCCCAATTGCCAGACTCCATCCGCCCGGGCGTAACTATTGTAATCGCTGTAGCGAATTTCTTTCGGGTTCGCGCAAACGACGGCGGGGGCCTTCTGGTTGGCAAAGATATTCCCGGCCAGGAAGAGCGGGTCGGAGCCTTCCACCCGGAGACCGGCCTCGTCAAACCCGACAAACTCGCAGTGCGTCACCCGGGATTGCGCCCCCCCTTTGACCGAGAGGCCGGTCGTCCGACCCAGAAATTGACATTGGGCAAACGTCACTGCGGAGTTGTCCGTCTGCACGGGATCCAAAAAGACCAGACGTTCCCATTGGGTCTCTCCTCCCTGCACGGTGATCGCCCCCTTGAGAAAGACGCGGTCGCTGCCCCGTCCGCGAAGGACCACCGGCTTTCCCTTCTCCCCCGGAGCCTTCCATTGCGCCGGAACTTCGTAAGTGCCCGTGGAGAGATAGAGCGTCTCACCGGCCTGTAATTTTTTGAAGCCATGGGCGAGAGTTTTCCAGGGCCGCGAAATGGCATCTCCCGCATTGGTGTCGGCCCCATCGGCAGCTACATAGAAGACATTAGCCACATAGGGATACGGGCCCCGATCCGTCCCCTCCGGACCGCTACCGCGCAAGGTCGAATCCGCCTGGAGGCGAAAATCAAGATTGAGAAAATCGGCAAACTCCCGGCTCCGGTCCAGTCCGGGCAACATGACATTGTCCGGGGTCATGTCCCGATTGTAATGGTTGACGCCGCCAAAGAGATTTCTCTTCACATTAAGCACCGAGGAAACACTAAAACCGACATTGCCATCGCCGAGGCTTTGTTTCGTCACGAATTCATTGTCACCGCCTTTGATATAGTAGTCCGCCCAGGCCCCCCAGGAAACATTGCCTTGCAGGAGAGTCGGGCCAGCAAAACCCGAATACATTTTGATACTTTCCTTACTGGAGCCGTAAGAGAGATTATTGCGAATGACGGCCTCGTTGGGCTGGTATTGCACAATGTTACCGCCCTGATCGTGGTAAGGCGAGCCGTTGCCATAGGCGATGCAATCCTCAATAATCGTGTCCTGTCCACCGACCAAACAAATGCCCTGACCGTTCAAGTAGGCGGTGACATTCCGAACCGTACAAGCGCGAGGCTCCAGAAGCATCAGCCCCCCGACATAGTTGAAATAAGGATGCTTCTTTTTCTCCGCCGGAAAAAAGCCGGTAAAGGCGAGTCCCTCAACGTTGACCCGCTGGGGATTTTCCAAGATCATTCCCGAAACCGGAGTGACCGAAATCCGAAAGTGATCCGCCGTGGGCACTTCTAAATCCGAGGAGGAAAGGTAAACCCGTTTTTCCGCCTCATCATAATACCAGGTTCCCGGCTCAAATTCCGGAGCTATTTTCCCAAAACGTTCGGACAGGTTATGCAAGGTGTCCACCTCCAGAACCGCCACCGGTTTTTCCTCCACCGCCGCTGAATAAACAAAACGCAGGCCCTTCACCTTTTCCAGCGGAGGCATGGCGACATCGCCCCGCAGAAGCGCGGTACCGGGCAGCTCCGCCCGGATGATGGTTTCGTGTTCCGCGTCCCCCAGATCCTGGCGTTGGACCGCTTCCGCATATTCCCCCGGGCCCAACGTCAGGGTGTCCCCAGCCGACATTTCCGCCAGTCCTTTGCCAATGGTCAGGAAGGCTTCGTTTTTGTTGAGTCCGGAATTGCCATCATTGCCGGCTTTGCCGACAAACCATTCCCGGGCCGGGGCCTCACTAGCCAGAAGCAGGAAGCCAGCGACGGCCAAAGATGGAGTGACGAGACGAGAGATAAGAGACGAAGCGGTCATGGTTTGATCGGTAATTGTTGTTTGAGCAAAGATTGGTTTTGCTTAAGAAGATGCGTCCGCCGGGACCGCTCTCCCACACCCCACCGATGCTCGATTTGAAATGGAGAGGGAACCATGAGGCATTGCCCTGATTTATGAAGTGACCTTGCCCCCCGAACCAGCCTGAAAAAATGTAACCGTTTCCTTTCTGCCTATTCCTTTACGGCTGCCTCCGCCGCCATCTCCAGCAGCCAGGGCGTTTTGATCTCCAACGATCCATCGGGACGGGCAGCCATAAAGACGGCATTTTCGTAGAGAATCAGACCATCGGCACCACCACCCAAGGTGTCATCGAGCACATAACGCATGAAAGCCTGCGGATCCGGATGTCCAGTGAGAATATTGAGACTGGGGTTGAAATCGACCTGCGTCACACCACAGGCTCGAGCGTGGGCGGCAAACTCCTGGGAGAGCGGACTCTGCATGCAGCGGCCCCCTTTAACCCCCACCCCATCGGCCAATCCTTCGTCCAGCCAGCGCCGCCAGTCGAAATAAATTTCCAGATCGGGATGGAATTCCGGTTCCTGAAATCCCAGTTCGAGATGGAGATGGAGCCGTTTTCCTGCGGCGTGAACCATCTTCCGGGCCTCCCGGACAAAGTCGCTGTAAAACTCCCCAAGGAGGATCCGAAGATCACGTCGATTAAAATTCTCCGTCCGAATATCAATCCCATGGCGATCCTGAAAGGCTGCCACCACCGGTGGATTGAACCCATAAGCCTCAGGATGAAACGTCCGGTGGTGGGAGCAAACCCGGAGATCAATTCCGTCCACTCCGGCCGCCAGACAAGCCTGAATTTGCTCCAACCACCAGGCCCGCACCTCCGGATAGGCCGGACAGAGAGCCCCTTGCAGGTAGCGTTCCACTCCGACCGCGATTCCTAAAGGACGCCCCCCATCAAGCCAAAAGAGGCTCTTCTCCGATCCGCTCGCATCCCAGGCAAACCCGCCCCGGGTAAAATTCCGGGCCGGGGGATTCTGGAGGGTGGAGAGGGTATGCGGAAGACGCTCCCCCCCAGTGTCATAGAGTTCCACGAGTTCGCCGATCCGATGACCAAAGCCTGCCGGATCCGGCGATTCCCAAGTGACGGCAAAAAACGGTCCGCTTAAATCGAGGTCGGATAGGATGATCTTGCGGGAATCGTCCGGAGAGTTAACGACCTGTGAGGCGGGGAGATTGACCTCGGCATAAGTTCCATTGTCCGCGCTTTCCCAAAGACGCAGTTGCTTCGGGTTCAAGGCGTGGCGGGGTTCGGCTTCCGCCTGAAGGACAATTTTCCCGACCCTTCGCTGGGCCAGATCCGCAACCACATCCCGGGGATCCCGCTCCATGCGAAGGTGAGGGTTCTGAGCGGTAAAATTTGTCGTCCAAAGATTCCATCCCCCCAGACTCCGGAAGGCGGGCGAGCCGTCGGAGGGCGGTACGGGAACCGACCCGCACATGCCGGTCTCAAACGGCTTCACGACCGAAAAAATCTCCAATCCTTCCGCTTTGGCCGCGGCCACCGCAGCAGGAAGGAAGTCGCCGACATTTTCGAAAGTTTGGTTGATATTTTCCTGAAGGCTCTGGGAATAGGCTGGGTATCCTGCGTTCCGCCAAAAGCCTCCCGCCTGGCCAAAATGGTCAATGAAATCGATGCGCCGGACCTGATGCTTGCGATGGATGGCCATGCATTCGCGGAAAGTCTCCGCCGTCCACGGGTTGGCGATGAGGTCGTCGTAGAAATCAATGCAGGCCGCCAGCTTCAACCCGGTCCGCTTGGGGGTCGGAGCGCGAGGAGAAGCCAAGGATTCCACCTCCACCCGGAGGGCACGAAAGCGGGTGCCTTCCGGCAGATGGAGGGCAAGCGCCCGCACCGGCAGGGGTCCATAGGGATTGGGCGTCTCCAAGACCGATGTTTCCTCCCGCCCCATCCGGAGCATTTCCCCTTCGGCTTCGCACCAATCTGTCGCGTTGGCCCCAATGCGTTCCTGCGTGGTTGACGCCCGCACGCGGTTGGCTAGTTCGATGTGAAATCCGGGCCGGGTTCCTGCTCCGAAAAGAAAGAAAGCATCGTCCAATTCCACTAACACCCGCTGGGTGGCCTGCAATGCTTCCATCACGATCCGAACCCGCTTGGCTCCGCCCTCGGGAAGAACGCATTCCAAGCGGCTCGCGCTCCGAACGACAATCTCACCGGCCTCTGTTTCCCAGGTCCCAAAGGTTGTGTTCCACGGGCAGATATTTGTTTCTGCCGACCATTGCGAAAAAATCGTATTCATAGGTATTTAGGAAAGAGGAGGCAGGTTGCGGATCAGATAAGCTTGGGTTTGACCCGACTCGTCGGAGTTGAAAAGTGCCACCGAGGCGTCTGGAGAAAAGAAGGGATGAACGTGCGCCTCCTGCAACCAAGACGAACCGGAAGAAAACAAATAGCGGATATTCCGAGCCGCCTCGACTCCCGGCTCCCCCAGGTCCATCAAATAAATCGCGTCGGCCATCGGCACCTCGATGTCCCAACTGGTCCGATAGTCGGCGATGAGGCGGGTGCCCGCGAGATCGGTGGCAAAGTGATTGAAATGCTGGGCGGGAAATTCTCGTGTCAGCCGATTCCGAACCGGATCGTCCGTGCGGGCGCCATCGTGGCCAAAATGCGGCACCGGGAGGGATTCCATCAGATGCAGTTCGCTGCGTTTTTCCCGCAGGGCATCGTCGTCGCCCACCACGATGGAGGCGATGGCAAAGGGAGTTTGACCCCGCCAACATTGATGGCCCGAGCAGCGTTCGCCCTCCACCTTTCCCCAGGGCATGTTGCGCAGATTCTGACCGTCATCGCGAATGACGTGGATGTCGGCTCCCCTGCCCCAGCCTCGATGTTGGGGCCGGCCATCCACCGCGATGAAGTTGCCGTGATTTTCCTGAATGAGAATGTCGTGTTTGTGTTCCGGATCAAGCGACCGGCTATACTGGACGTGCATGTTCCAGAAGGCCCGGCCTTGAAATACCAACTCAACTCCGCCGCTTTCCAAATCGAAGACCAACAGCCCATAGGCCCCGCCACCATGAACGCCATCTCCCAGAAATCCATAGAGAGCCAATTTCCGACCGTCAGAACGAATGGTGGAAAGCTGTCCAGGTCGGCTGAATGAAAATGGCGTCCCGGGGATTTTTCTATCTAAAACGGCAAGAGTTTCCGGATGACCCCCGTCGAGATCTCGACGCCGCAGCGTCAGCCGACCGGCTCCGGGCGTCGTTTCATCGACAAAGTAATAAAGAAATTTCCCATCCGGGGAAACCGAAGGAGCAACCACTCCGACCTCGTCGCTGAGTGGCGAGATCGTGCCACTCTCGATCTCACAAAGGAGAAGTTGATGGGCGGGATCCTTGTGGTCATAGGACTGCACTCCCACCCCGCGATGAAAGACAAAATATTTTGAATCGGGCGTGAAGACCTGGGCCTCCATCGAAATATGGCAGGCGGGCACTTGCGGGTCACTTGTCAGTTGCCAGATTTCAAGGTCTTGGGGCGAACTGGCGTCGAGAAGGTCGGGGCGGAGTATCATGAAATCACGGGGGATAGTTTATCCTAAATACGGCAGAAGGCCTCACGCAAAGGCCGCAACGGGCGCAAAGGGTAGAGCTTATACCAAATGGACCGCTCACCCGCCGGGTGAAGGATTTGTCCCTTGATTTTCTTCATAAATTGCTTCCTTCGCGACCTTTGCGTGAGTTTTAACCGCTTTTTCTAGGTTTAGGGGAATGACGCCTTCCCGATGCTTACGGCCTTTCCCTTTTGAAAAAGAAATCACAACTTACTCAGAAGGAACCAAGCCATTCCCAATGGAACAGTTACCTTGAACCACAAAGCTCGGGCCGAATCGGCTCTAAACGCAAAACGGTTTACATCAGAAAATTTTATCCACAGATTTTAAGAGTCATAAAACACTTAATACAAATAAATTATGCATTTAATCTGTGTTCATCCGTGAAATCTGTGGACCATTTTATTTCTTAACAAGCCGACCGGCGTCGCCGGAAGGCGACCACCACGGTCAGGCTCATGCCCAGAAGTGCCAAGGTGCTGGGTTCGGGAATAGCCGTGTAAACCAGATAGAGTTCCGTATTGTCACCCCCGCTGATGCTGTCACCCCGGGCAATACTGAAGGCCCCGGTGGCTGCATTGGAGAAGGCGCTGGGGTCGATATTGAAGGCAGAGGCGTCGAAGGTGGTGATGGCCGAGCTGAAATCCGCAATCATCCACTCGTAACTGGAAACCGAACTAAAGTTGGTCGCGTCGCCGGCCACATTGCCCAGGGTCAGGCTGGTCACGTTGATGTTAAATTTGTTCCCGCTCGTGGCCGTGAGGGTCAGCGCCCCGGTGCCGGTGAGCAAATCCCAGCCCGGGTCCGTTCCCGCCGTGCCGGTGGCATTGTTGATCTCCCAGACATAGCTGCCGCTTCCTGCCCAGGTTTGGTCGCCCGTGGCCGCCGTGCCGGGACTATTGCCCGGGCTGATGGCCTGGCCGCTGCCAATGCTGAGCCCACTCAGACTCCCCGCCCAGTTGGTGCCCGCAATTTTTCCAGACGCGAAGGTGACTCCACTGCTCAGGTTCGTCGAGGAATTGTAAGCTAGGGTGCCCCCGTTGATGGTCACACCGCTGGAGGAGTTGACCGATCCGGTGCCGGAGATGATCAGAGTTCCCGCGCTGACGGTGGTGGTTCCGGAGTAGGTGTTGACGCCAGAAAGGGTGGCCGTGCCAGTGGTGGTTTTTGCCAAAGTGGCGGCCCCACCGAAGATGGCACTGGCCGACCCGGACTGCATAGCGTAACTCGTCGCCGTCATGGTTCCCGAGGTGCTGGTGATGGCTCCTCCCGCCACTGTGACAGCAGTCACAGTTTGATTGAAGGCACCCATGGCGAAGGAACCACCATTGACGGTCAGGGCTCCGGCAGTTGGCAGGCGGTTATTGGCTCCCAGGGCCAGCGAACCCGCATTGACAATGGTGCCGCCCGAGTAGGTATTGGCTCCGCCGGTCGCGGCCCCGAAGGTGGCGGTTCCCGTACCGCTCTTCACCAAGCCCCCGGAACCAGCGAGGATGGCGTTGATGGCACCGCCCGTGAGGGTGAATCCGGAGCTGCTGGAAAGTAATCCGCTGCCACCGGAGTTGCTAAGCGTTCCCCCATTGATCGTCACCGCCCCCACCGTGCTGGAGTGGGTTGCCAAGTTCATCACCCCGCCGTCCACCGTGACCGGACCACCGCCAAAATTATTTGTGCCACCCACGTTGACCGAGCCGGCCGTGATCTTGAACCCGCCGGTGAAGCTGTTGCTGCCGGTCTCGAACCAAAATATTCCCGCTCCCGCTTTGGTCAGGCTCCAAGAGCCCCCACTTTCCCCGACGTTGCCTTTGTAGACCGTCGTTCCGTCATTGGTCAAAATCCGGTTTCCAGTCAGCGTGCCAACGCCGGAATAATCAACCCGTCCAGTGGATGCAATATTGGCATCTGCATTCCAAGTCACATCGTTGGCAACGGTCCGGGTGAAAATGCTGGCTCCGATACTCCCCCCGTTGACGATCAGAACCCCGCTGCCAAACTGTGTGTTAACGCCATTGGAGCCGGCGAGAATAATCCCTCCCGCATTGAGCGTAAAATCTCCGCTGAAGGTGTTGGCACCTCCTACTCCGTTGCGCCCCAGCGTCATCGTTCCCGTCCCATTCTTGGTAATTCCATAGCCGCTGCTCCCATCTCCGATATTGCCTGACAGCTCCACTGCCGAATCCGCCGTCAAAATCCGGGTGCCGGTGAGGGTGGTCGTGCCGGTGAAAGCGTTTGCGCCTCCGCCCGCACCGCCAAAGGTCACGTCTCCCCCCAAAACCAACGTGTTGCCATAACTTTTAGTGCCGCCAGTATTGCCTACGGTGCCGCCATTGAGGGTGAGAGTGCCGCTCCCAAAGCTGCTGTTATTGCTCCCGCCGACCTTGCCCCCGTTCAAGGTAAATCCACCGGCGAATGTGTTCACAGCACTGAAATAAAACCCCAATCCCCCCGGACCGTTTTTCGTGATCGAGCCCGCACCCGAAATCACCGCGCCAAGACCCGTACTCAAGCCTCGATTCGGATCGTTGGCATTGACAATGACGGACGAGGTCAGAATGACCGGAGCAGTAATCACATGCGCGCTGCTGATGGCACCCACGTTCTCAATATTGATCTCTGCTGCGCCGAGACCACTGTTATCAAAAGTCAAAGTTCCTCCACCGCTCGCGGCCAAGGACCATATTGAAGATCCTCCAAAGTCCAAGGTGCCGACGGTGCGGGACGCGACCGCTCCATCGATGGTGACAAAAACTGAACCCCCCGTTCCCGTATTTAGACCCACCTCCGATCCGGCTCCGCCGGGAACAGGATTGGGGTCGCCCGTCCAGTTGGAGGTGGCGGACCACACGCCCGAGCCGGTTCCTGCTTTCCAAGTGCCATCCACGGCCCTGACCGAAGGGAGCGAAAAGAGGACCACTGCGGCCAGAAAAGCCGATACGGGGATTTTAGTTGGTGCCCCGGGAGATGGCAAAACAAGAGAGAAGGTGGGGGTTTTCATAATGAGTTGATGGGAAGTGGTGATAATTTGTGCGACTGACTGCACCAAAGCAAAACAAAATAAAGTTAACCGTTACATCTCGGCCCGCATATTTTAACCGTGCTCTCCTTGTCATCCTGAGCCAGCGAAGGATCTCGAGCTATTCTGAAATGATCAGCGATCCTTTGCTGCGCTCAAGATGACAGTGCGGACTATATCACGCTGCTGCCGGTGGCCAGCCAGTAGTAGTACGCGACCGAATGGCCGCCCGCCAGTTTTTCCCGGGTTTCGAGTTCCGGGATGCTTTCGTTTGTTCCCGCCAGAAATTCCTCCAAGCGGATCGCAACTTCGTCCAAGCGCGCCCGCATCCCGCCAAGACGCATCTGAAAGGTCTCCATGCCAAACGGTTTGTTCCGACGCAGCCATTGCTTCCGAAAAGTTTTCCCCAATTCATCAAGGCCCTGGCGCAGGAGCGGAATTTCTTCCTTGGACAATTTTTTCAGGGCTTCGTGATCTCGGTCGGCATAGGCCCGGACCAGCTCACTGCGGAACAAGGCCTTGGTGGAAGCCTGTTCGAGTACGGCGGCGAAATAGGAAAAATCCGGCAACGTTTGGGTTTCCGCCTTGGAACGACAGTCCGCGGCCAGAGCCTTCCAGTGCGCGGCTCCTTCTTCCCAAAGCAGTGGATTCCGGGCGGCGACACCCTGCCAGCCGATCCCAAGAAGCAAATCGTCCCAGAGAACGGTCGCCGGCCTAAGCTCAGTTCCACCCGTCGGGTCGGACATGGCCTCGCGGGAAAGCTCCACCACCGCCTCGTAGTCGATCCCGGTCACCGCCGACAGAAGCGGGGCGATGGTCGACGGTTGTCCCGCCCCGCCCCAACACAAGTCCGCAGCAAAAGCCAGCCCAGCCCAGGCGGAATCGAATTCACAATAAGAGCCGCCGTCACCCCACATGGTGAAAAAGACTTCCCGCACGTTCTCGTTCCGGCAGGCCGCCAAACAGGGCCGGACCGTGTCTTCGGTGGTTTTATGGTCATACCAAAACCGCGCCCAGGTCCAGACCCCCGAGGCCATGACCGGTTCCTTGCCCAGTTCACGGTGCTTGCTGATCCATTCGCGGTAAAAATCCTCGTCCTTAGTACAATAGTCCCAATAGACCAATTCCACCGCCTCCGGAATTTGTTTCCGCACATTTTCCGGGATGACTGTGTTGCGGCTGTAATAGTCGTGAGCGGAATTGCCCAGCCGGAAAAACATATCCGACCAGATCGCGGGTTGGAGTCCGTGTCCTTCAGCCAGGGCGGTCACCCGCTGGAGATGACGACTAAAAATCTCGAACTTCGGCACCGGTCCATTTAGGTCGGCATACTGGCCGCGTCCCAACTCGGTGGCCTCGTCCATCCCGATATGGATCCTCCGGGAGCGGGTGTTGCTCGACCAAAAGGCAAACATCTTGTCGATCAGCGTGTACGTGGCATCGCTCTCCGCCAGCAGAATGCCATCGGTGTCCCGCACCCCCGCGTAGGCTTCCCATTTGAGAATCTGATGCATGTGCCCAAGGGTCTGAATGCAGCCGACGAGTTCGATTCCCAGACGTTCGGCATAAGCATCCAATTCCCGGATTTCTTCCGCGGAATAGCCGCCTCGCTTGTAGCCAAAGAAGGGCTCGCCGGGGAGTTCATAGGTGTCTTCCAGATACAAATAGAAGCAATTGAAACCGAGAAGGGCGAGTTGCCGCATCCAGAGCTTGACCGTCTCAACCCGCATGACGGCATTCCGGGAAGCGTCCAACATGATTCCCGTATTTTTAAAAGAACAATGCCCCCCGCCTTCAACCCCTGCCAGCACGAGGCTCAGGCCTCGCGCCGCAGCCGGCAGCCCGCCGTAAACAATCGTCCAGCCACCATTTTGGGCACTAACCCTCAGTTCCCCGGCCACGGCGGATGATTCGAAACAAATTTCAGGATCTGATTTCCCGCCCCGGCGGAGATGGCCACCTTCAACGAGAACGTCGAGAAGCGAGGCCAGAGCCGGATCATTTTCAGGGCACGACCAGAGCCAGGATGGGGATGGAGGAGTGGTGGACATCGTAAAAGTGCAGAGTGGCAATATTTTTCCAGATAACGATGCAAAACAACCTCAAGATCACGTAACCGTTACATAAGGAGGAATCTTTCCGCTTCCCATCAAACCAGCCGCTTGATCTGCTTGCGATAGGCCCCTGGAGGCAAACCATTCACCGCTTTGAAAGTCTTGGAAAAAAGCCGGCTCCTGAAAGCCGACCAGACCGGCGATGGTTTCAATCGTCTGGTGGGTTCCACGCAGGAAAATCGCGGCCTTTTGCATCCGCAAAGCCCGTAGAAATTGGTTGGGAGATTGTCCGGTGGCCCGATGAGACGAGGCCGACCGCATCCAACTATCTGGCGGCAAAGGTCATCTTGGTCTCAGTGAATTTCTCGAGAGCTCGCGGCTCAATTTCATATCCAATGCCAGGCCCGGTGGGAACGGCCAGGAATCCCGGCCGACAAAAATCTACCGCCGGAGTGACAATGTCCTCGGCAAATGAGCGGTTGGATGCCGACGTATCCCCCGCGATGGAAAAATTAGGGAGTGAAGCTAGGGCAATGTTGTGGGCCCTCCCCACCCCGAGCTCCAGCATTCCGCCACACCAAACGGGAAGCGTATGTTTGGCACAGAGATCATGAATGGCCCTCGCCTTGGCCAACCCGCCCACGCGACCGATCTTGATGTTGATAATTTTGCAACTGCCCAATTCAACCGCTTTGCGGACATCCTCGCTAGAGTGAATACTCTCATCCAGGCAGATCGGCGTGGCAATTTCCCTCTGGAGGCGAGCGTGGTCGATGAGATCGTCAGCCGCAAGCGGCTGCTCGATCATCATTAGGCCAAAAGCATCCAACTCGCGCAGTACGGGGAGATCGGCCAAGGTGTAGGCGGAATTGGCATCGGCCATCAAGGCCAACCCATCGCCAAATTTATCTCGAATCGCGGCAATTAATGCGATGTCGAATCCGGGTTTAATTTTGACTTTGATCTTCTGATATCCCTGTTCACGAAAATGCCCGACATTGTCCAGCACCTGATCGATGGAGGATTCAATGCCAATACTCACACCCACGGCAATTTCCGTTCGCGTCCCGCCCAAGGCGGAAGAAAGGGAAACCCCCATGGCCTTGGAATACAAGTCCCACAGGGCGCTCTCCAGCGAGGAAATGGCCATGAAATTGCGGCGAACCCCGGCAAACCAATCTGACACCTTCCAGGGATCGGTCAGATCGCGGCCCAGAGCCTGCGGGATGAGAAAATCCTCCAACATATGCCAGACGGTGCCGGTGGTTTCCTCGTTATAAAACGGTTGATGAAACGCCACCGCTTCTGCGTAACCGGCCAGCCCCTCGGAAAAAACCGCAACCAAAATACAGTCCCTCGAGATCAGTCGGCCAAAACTGGTTTCAAAGGGCGCTTTGAGCGGAACCTGAAGGCGACGAAGTTCAATGCGATCGATATTCATAGTTAAAGGAAGAAAGGAGTCATTACTTTCAGATGAGCAATTTTGATCGCTCTATTTTCAAGCTCCAGAAGACTTTATCGTGGCGCTGCGGAGTGGACCATGAATTCCCGAAGAGCCGCGACATTGAGACAGGTTTTGGGGACAAACGAGTCTTCTTCCACATATTCGTTGATGTGAATTGTCTCGCCGTCCCTCAGAATGGAGTGCGCATTGCCACCTCTGGGTCCCAACCCGTCCACCGTGGGGGTCCAAGCGGAGAAAAAATTGCCATCGCTCAGCCCGCCCCGGGTGCCCACCGTCACCTGGACCCCACTGGCCTCGCCAGCCCGCGGCCAACAGGCGGCCAATTCCGCCTCGGAACCCGCTGACCAAGCGGGAATTTCATTGAGCACTTCGAACTGTACCTCGCAGATGTTTCCGAGGTCGGACGCCGATCCCCCGGAGGCTTGCCAGCCTTCCAAAACAGATTGAATTTCCTGAAAATGGCTGCCGTCACGGTAGCGGATTTCAAAATCCGCCTCGGCAAAATCCGGCACCCGGTTGATCGCCATTCCGCCGCGGGTTACGCCCACATTCACGGTCGTTCCGCGTTGGTAGTTTGTCAGTTTCGAAACCGCACAAATCAATTCAGACAACCTCACAATCGCGTTGGCCCCTTCGGCATGACTGTTGCCACTATGCGTCCCCCTCCCCCGCACCTGGAGGCGATAGACTGCCCGCCCCTTGCGGGAGGTGACGATTTCAAAATTCTCCCTGGCATTATCCGGCTCAAAAACAAGACAGGCCCCCGCCTCCTCGCCAACATAGTTGATGACCCAACGTGAAAAATCCGGCACCAATTGTTCCTCCGCCGCATTCCAAGCCAAGATCCAGCGAAATGAGGCGAATTGCTCCGGAGCCAATTGCGCCAAACAACGCATCAACATCCACATGGCCACCGTCCCACCCTTAATGTCATAGGTGCCCGGACCAACGATGTGACCCGCCTCCTCATGCCAACCGGAATATCCCGCCTCCTGCTCCTCGGGCGTGTACACCACGTCCAAATGCGAAACGAGAACGAGGACGGGGCCGCCGCCTCCAGAATCAAGGATCAAATGCTCGCCACTTCCCTCCAGCTCACCGGGTTTAGATACGGCGGAAAAATTCAGGAAGTCGAATTGCCGCCTTATGCGCTCCGCGTTGCGGCGCACCCCCTCCGGAAATAAGGTGTAGCTGTTCTCTTCCACCAAGTCCTTCAGAAAGGCCTTGGCTTCGGGCCAAAGACTTTGCGCCAAAGCGAGGGTGGCGGAGTCCGGGTTCAATCCCGGATGGGACGGATTTGGGGCTGGGTGCATTTTGTAAAAAGTGTTCTGCCTGGTGGCTTTTCATCGTCCGGTCCGGGTCGAAGACTTCTCAACTTGGCACCACGCCCCCCTTTTCGACAATCGATCCGCTGTGTAACAGTTACCTCCCCAGATGGGGACCGGCATCATTTTCCGGGAATCCAGCGGGGCGGGACCATCACATTTTGGCAGGCCGGGGCAACCCCCAGTTGGTTCATTTGAATTTTGGCGGCCAACAAATTGACCGCCCAGCGCCCGCCAAGGGCATTTTGCGGGTCGATGCGTCCAAAGTGTGGAACCGCACCAGGATCCCGGAACCAGATCCATTTCTCCTCGGGAATATATTGGGATAGCCACGAGGGAGGCGTCAGGCTTGAGGTCAGCAGCAAGCATTCCGCTCCCGTCTTTTTGACCATCTTGGCAAAAGCGGCTTCGGTGAGATTCTGACTCGGGAGAAAAAGTTTGCTCGCGGCAGCCGGACCCGCCGGATGGTGGGCCAGAAAAGCGGCCCGGGCGGCCCCATGGGCGGTCTGATCGGTTTTCATATCCCAGATGGCCATCACTTTTTCTTGGAAGCGATGGCAGGCATGATGGAGCGCAATCCGGATCATCTGGAAAAAATCCGCACGTACGCAATCCAGTTGCGGATACCAAAGCCCCCAGCCATAGGCGACGGAGGCGAAACTGTCCAAAGCGAGGGGAAAGCGCACCTTGGCACCAAAAAACGATGGGGTATAAGCGAGAATTCCGCGAATGCCCCGGTGGCTGATAATTCGTTGGAGAGCCTTCGGTTGGAAATTGGTCAGATCAAATTCATCGAGGATGTAGCCGAGTTCGCCTGCTCGTTTGCGCATTCCTTCCAGACACTGCTGGGCTCGCAGGTCGGTAATCATCCCCGAGGTCCCGCTGCGGAAAACGATAGCCATATTGCCATGAAAGGTGCTGCCGCGTCTTCGCCGCAAAGACGACATCATCTGACCCACGTAGGGGTTCGACTGGTACCCCATTTTCTCGGCGGCGGCGGCAATACTTTTCCGCGTCGCCGCACCCACCTTCGGGTCGTCCCGAAGGGCCCGGGAAACAGTCGCCACCGAATATCCGGTGGCCACAGCCAGAGCGCGTACACTCATGGGGTTTCCACCGCATAAGGGAAGCGGGGATGCCAGGGTGCCTTGCTCAGGGACACCAGAAAGCGAGAAAACCCTTCCACATCCGCTTCGAAAAATTCCCCGCCTTTTTCCGGGGTGGCCAGATCGGGACGCCCCCCGCAGGCGGTCGGCATGAGGTGGGACCAATTCCGCACCCAGGTCACCCGCGCCTCCGCCAGGTCCGGCACCGTCGGCGTTTGCATGGCAGATTCCACCGGGGCTTGAGAGGGCATCTTATCCGGTGCCAAATATTGCATCAGGCTGGTTTCATAATCGCCAGCATGGGGCGAGTCATCGGAAAACAATTTTCGATAGCTTGCCCCGCCAAAAGCCCCGCACCCGGACATGACCACAAAGGCTTCATTTTGGAAACGATCAAAAATCTGCCGGGTGCAGGCCGCCAAGGTCGAGTCGTTGCCGCCATGGCAATTGACGAGGACAAACTTGCGCAGCCCTTCTTCCCGCCCAAAGGTGACCAAATCCAGAACCACTGCCATCAGCGTTTCCACCCGAATTCGGCAGGCAAAAGGAAAATCTTTAAAATTGACGTTATTGCCAAAAGGCATCGCCGGAAGACAGAGGATCCGACCACCTTCCGCGTTGGCCCGCCGCACCGCTTCCCGGCTATACCGATTGGCGATGGTCGTGTCCGTCCCATAGGGCAGATGCGGACCGTGAGGTTCGGTCGAGCCGAAAGGAATCACCATCACCTCGGGTCGAAATAATTGAACTTCTGGAACGGTCATGGTTTCAAGCAGACCGGGTTCGGAAGGGCGGGGAGGACGGCTGGGGGTAGATTCTGGTGATTTCATTTTTTAGCTTTTTGGATCTCTCCGTTTTCATCATCTCCCGATCTGCCATGGCCAAAACTTGCAACTGGTGAAATCTATCCCGCCATGCAGATTTATGAAAAGCGATTCCACCTACAGAAAATCTGGCAGTGCCTACGGGAATTGAACCCGTGTCCCGGCCGTGAGAGGGCCGTGTCCTAACCCCTAGACGAAGGCACCAGATAAGAGGGAGATTAATCGCAATCCTCTGGCTGACAAGTGCCAAGTTCCGCACTGGATTTTGCAGCGAAGAGGACATTCAATTTGCTCACGGCTGAGAAAAATGCTTTCCCACCTGGAGCGAATTCCCCCTCAGAAAATCCTCCGCCCGCAACCGCTTGCTACCAGCAAGTTGTACCTCCTGGAGCCGAAGCCCGCCTTCTCCGGCTGCCACCAAAATCCCGTCGGCCAAATCGAGAATCGTTCCGGGGGCCCCGGAAACCTCCGCCACCCTTTCGGCCTGATGGATCTTCAAAGCCAAAGCCCCCTCTCCAGGCCACACGGTGTACGCCCCTGGCCAGGGAGTCAGTCCACGGATTTGCCAGTCGAGTTCCTGGGCAGACCGATTCCAGTCAATGGCCCCATTTTCACGTTTGAGCTTGGGGGCATGCGTGGCAAGTTTGTTATCCTGTGCGAAAGGGGTTTTTTCTCCATGCCGCACCAGATCCAAAGTTCTAAATAGCGCCTCCGGAGCCAAGGCCCCCAGTCGATCGTGCAATTGCCCGGCCGTTTCTCTCGCGCCAATGGACAGGGCGGCCTGGATCCAGATGGCCCCGGTGTCCAGTCCCTCATCCATCTGCATGATGGTGATCCCGCTTTTTTCGTCGCCGCTAAGAATGGCCGCGTTGATCGGAGACGCCCCCCGATGACGAGGCAGCAATGAGGCGTGAATGTTCAAGCATCCATATTTCGGCAGTTGCAAAATTGTTGCCGGAAGAATCTGACCATAGGCCGCCACTACGATCACATCCGGGCAGAGATCCTCCAAGATCCCCAGGCTCTCCGCATCCCGAACGCGCTCCGGTTGATACAGGGGGATTCCCCTCCCCACGACGGCCTCCTTGATGGGTGAGGAGCGCAATTTTCTTCCGCGGCCTGCTGGCCGGTCGGGTTGAGTAAAAATTGCGCCCACCTCGTAGGCCGCATCCCCCAGTAAAGCCTCCAAGGCGGGCCAGCCAATCGCTCCCGTTCCAAAAAATACTACGCGCATAAAATTTCCTGCGGACCGAAGGGACCTCTCTCCCGTCCTGATTTCAGTCTTCGCGTTGATCGACCGGATTATTCGTCTGCCGATTGCTCGCTGAAATCAAACGGACTCTGGCGACTGGCCACGATGGAGTTGAGAATCTTGGCCGAGACTTCGATGGGGGTTTCGGTCGCGTCAATCGGCACGGTCAAATCGCCGCCATAGTATTCCAGCAGAGGTTTCGATTCCTCTTCATAGACTCCCAGGCGTCGATGGATGAGAGCCTCATTGGCGTCATCCAGCCGATTGTCCTTGATGGCGCGCTTCTTCAACCGCGCCACCAATTTTTCCCGCGCCGGACAACTCAAATGAAACACTTTCCGAACCTCGATAATCGAATCCATGATCCTCGCCTGATTCACATTGCGGGGAATCCCGTCCAGAACCAGAAAATCAATGTCCGGCTTGAAGGCATGGGCATCGACAGCATTTTGAATCCGCACCCGCCACAATTCCACCGTGATCTCGTCCGGCACCAATTGTCCCTTGCTCGAATACTCCACAAAGGCCCGGCCCAAATCGGTCCGGGTATCGATGGACCGAAAGACGTCGCCGCAGGCGCAATGAAAAAAGCGGGGAATCATCCCCAACGCTTTGCCTTGGGTACCTTTCCCGCTTCCCGGAGCACCAAAGATCAGATAAGTTCTGTATTTGATAGACACCCACGGATTTATATTCGAAGGCTCCTCCGATGGCAACTCCGGAAAAAGAAGTTTCCGACCTTGGGGCCATCGTTGACTTTCTTCTCCAGCTTCCTTAATCGTGAACTCCAATCCTCCTCACTGACGTGGCACAAAATGAAGAATATGTAGTCGAAATCCTTCTGGATGCCGAACTGATCACTCCCTCGCAAGTTGCCGACGCCCGTGCCAAAGCGGGAGCCGCCAGCGTTCTCGACGAACTCCTCCGCGAGGAAGTTCTCTCCCAGGAGGATATGGTTCGAACCCTGGCGTCCCAAAACGGGATGGAGTTCATGGATCTGGCGACGATCGCCCCCTCTCCGGACGTGCTGGAAACCATGGCCGTCGAGGATGCCCGCCGCTATTGTGCCGTTCCCATTGCCCTCCGCGATGGCATCCTCTCGGTCGCGATCAGCGACCCGATGGACATGGAAGCTGCCGACTCGCTTTCTTTTGTTCTCAATCGGGACGTGGAATACGTCTGCTCAACCCCCGACGCCATTGCCAAGGCCATCGTCGAATTCTACGGAGAAGACGAGTCCGGGGCGGCGAACGACGGCACCGGCGAGATGACCCTTCCCGACATGGAGGGAGAAACCACCGAAGGCGATGCCCCCATCATAAAGCTGGTCTCGATGTTGTTGCTCGAAGCCTACAACAACCGCGCCAGTGACATTCACCTCGAACCGCTGTCCGAAAAATTCCGGGTTCGCTTCCGCATCGACGGCGTTCTTCAGGAAATGCCCAGTCCGCCGAAAAAGCTCCACTCGGCCATCATCAGCCGCCTTAAGATCATGTCCGGATCGATGAGCATCGCCGAAAAGCGCCTCCCCCAGGATGGCCGTATTCAGGTCAAACTGGGCGACCATGGACTCGATCTCCGCGTTTCCAGCATCCCCACCGTGCATGGCGAAAGCATGGTCATGCGGATTCTGGATAAAACCGCCCTCCTTCTCGGTCTCCCCGATCTCGGATTCCTTTCCGACGATCAACTCAAGTTCGAGACCCTGATCAAACTCCCGGATGGCATTATTCTGGTCACCGGCCCGACCGGATCCGGAAAAACTACCACCCTCTACGCTTCGTTGCATTACATGAACAAGCCGGATCGGAAGATCATCACGGTGGAGGATCCGGTCGAATACCAGCTCAGCGGCATCAATCAGGTCCCGGTCAATGCCAGCATCGGAATGACCTTTCCTGCCGCCCTTCGTTCCATCCTCCGTCAGGCTCCCAACATCATCATGATCGGTGAGATTCGAGATCTTGAGACCGCCAGCATTGCCATTAATGCCAGTCTCACCGGTCACCTCGTTCTTTCCACCCTTCACACCAACGACGCACCTGGCGCCATCGCCCGATTGGTCGATATCGGCATCAAGCCGTTCCTGGTTTCCAGTTCCGTCCGTGCCGCCCTCGCCCAGCGGTTGGTTCGCTACCTCTGTCCGAAATGCAAAAAGCCAGCTGAACTAAGCGAATACGAATATACCACCCTTCGGATCGACCCGAATCAGGCCCTCGACGCCAATGTCATGCAGCCCAATGGCTGCGAAGTTTGCCGGGGCAAAGGATTCAAAGGCCGCAAAGGCATTTTTGAACTCTTCCAGATCGATGACGAGGTCCGCCATATGATCATCAACGGTGCCACCACCATCCAGCTCCGGGCCCAGGCCCGCGAGCTGGGAATGCGCACCTTGCGCGAAGATGGCGTTCGCAAAGTTCTTTCCGGCATGACCACCGCAGGCGAAGTCATCACCACCACCATGACCGATGCCGACTAATATCAATTGCGGATTTTGGATTTCGGATTTCGGATTTTTCTTCAGAAACCTTCCCCAACCTCCCACTTTCCCACTTTCCCACTCTCCCGCCTTCCCACTTCACTAGCATGGACGCCAAACAAGTCACCGACATCTTCGTGGAAGCAGGCTGGATCACCGCCGACCAAGCCGACGCCTTCGTCCAGGAAACCTCCGTCAGCGGAAAACCAATCGAAAGCGTTATCCCTGATAGCGGGGTCATGACCGAAGAGCAATTCTACCACGGCATCGCCACCTCCATCGGAACCGAAGTGGTCGATCTAGATGCCTTCGAAGGAGCTTCGCAAACCCTTCATCTTATTCCCACCGGTCTCGCCCGCCTCCACGGAGCCCTTCCTGTTGGAGCCCGCGATAATACCATTTACGTTGCCTTCACCGATCCTTTCAACACCCAGGTGGCCGAAGATCTGCGATTTGCGCTCGGGCGGGAAATTCATCCCGTGGTCGCGCCCCCCGCCCAGGTCCAGGCTCTCATCCAGGAATACTACGGCTCGGAAACCACCACCCTCGACGACGTCCTCGCCCAACTGGGCGGCAATACCGAGGTGACCCTTGATGAAGGCGCCAGCGAATTCAATGCCAAGCAAGTGGCCCAGGAGGCCAATACCGCGCCCATCATCCGTTTCGTGGACCTGATCCTCGATAAAGCCATCGCGGCTCGGGCGAGTGACATCCATTTCGAACCCTTCGAGAACGAATTCAAAGTCCGTTACCGTGTCGATGGGGCCCTCTACGAGATGGATCCCCCTCCCCGCCACCTCGCTCTCCCGGTCATTTCCCGCGTCAAGGTCATGGCCAACCTCAATATCGCCGAACGCCGCCTTCCTCAGGACGGTCGCATCCAACGAAGCGTCAATGGTAAGCCAGTGGACATGCGTGTCTCCGTTCTTCCCACCGCCTTCGGCGAGAGCGTCGTGCTCCGTGTGCTCGACCGTTCTAGCGTCAACCTCGACTTGGAAACGCTGGGCATGCCAGCCTACATCTACGATTACATCCTCGAGGTGATCGAAAAACCGAACGGGATCTTCATCGTCACTGGTCCCACCGGTTCCGGAAAGACCACCACCCTCTATTCCTGCCTCCGCAAGATCAATACGATCGATTCCAAGCTGCTCACCGCCGAAGACCCGGTCGAATACGAAATCGACGGCATCATCCAGGTGCCCATCAACGACAATATCGGCCTGAACTTCAGCCGCGTCCTGCGCGCCTTTTTGCGTCAGGATCCCGACCGCATTCTGGTGGGGGAAACCCGTGATACCGAAACCGCCCAGATTGCCATCCAGGCCTCCCTCACCGGGCACCTTGTATTCACCACCCTGCATACCAACGATTCCACCGGAGCCGTCACCCGACTGACCGACATGGGCGTGGAACCCTTTCTCATCTCCGCCTCGCTGGAATGCGTTCTGGCCCAGCGCCTCATTCGACGGATCTGCACCACCTGCCGAACCGCCTACGAGCCAACCGAGCAAGTCCTCCAGTCCCTTGGCCTCACCCCCCACGATATCGGAGACAAAGATTTCTATTACGGCAAAGGCTGCGATGACTGCAACGATACCGGCTACAAAGGCCGAAAAGGCATCTACGAACTCCTGAAAATTTCCGACCCCATTCGCGAAATGATCAACAGCCGCACCCCCAGCGTCGTCATGCGTCAAAAAGCCATCGAGCTCGGCATGACCACCCTCCGCGAGGATGGCCTTCGTTCCATCTACGACGGCCTCTCCACCATCGAGGAAATCGTCAAATATACGTAGGAAAGGTAAAAAAATCTGGCGGTTCGGGCTTAGCCCAAGCCAGGGCAGCAGGATGCGCTTCCGCGCAGGGTTTTGCTCTTTTCGCCTTTCGCTTTTCGCATTTTCTCCTCCGCCACTTCCTTGGCGAAATACGTCAGAATCATATCCGCGCCGGACCGCTTGATGGCCAGCAAGGCCTCATCGCGGGTGCTTTCATAGTCGAGCCAGCCCAATTGCGCCGCAGCGTGGATCTGGGCATATTCCCCGCTCACCTGATAGGCGGCCACCGGCAAGCGGGTTGCCTCCCTCACTGATCGAATCACATCCAGATACGCCCCAGCCGGCTTCACCATGACCACGTCGGCCCCTTCGGCTTCATCCAGCAAGACTTCCCGAATCGCCTCGCGCGCATTGGCCGGATCCATTTGGTACGAAGCCTTACTGATGGCGCCCTTCCCAACCTTGCTTCCGACTGCATCCCGAAAGGGCCCGTAATAGGCGGAGGCAAATTTCGCCGCATAAGAAAGAATCATGGTATTCGTGAAGCCTTCCGCATCAAGCGCGGCCCGGATGGCGGCCACCCGACCATCCATCATATCCGAAGGGGCCACGATATCTGCCCCCGCGCGGGCCTCATTGACCGCCAGACGGCAAAGCAATTTGACCGTCTCATCATTGGCCACCTGGGAGCCGTCCTCAGTCAAGACCCCGTCATGTCCATGATTCGTATAGGGATCCAGAGCCACATCCGTAATGATCGCCAATTCCGGCACCTCCGCCTTGACTCGTCGCACGATGTGATAAAGCAAATTATCCTCCGCCAACCCATGAGATCCTAGTGAATCCTTCCGTTCCGGGAGAATGACTGGAAAAATTGCCACCCCCGGGATGCCCAATTCCGCCAACTCCCGACAGACCACCAGCAACGAGTCGACCGTATGCCGTACCACTCCCGGAAGGGACGCAATCGGCGCATTCTCCGAAGCGTCGTGGACAAACAAAGGCTGGATCAAGTCCGCGGGAGTCACCTGCGTTTCACGCACCAGACGGCGAATGGCGGAAGATTGACGGAGACGACGGAGACGAACAGGCAGATTCACCCCGGCAGGATGCCGCCCCAACCCGCCCCGTCAAGCATTCAGCCAACATGGCATTATTCGAAAAATAAAATATCCCAAAATTCCCACTTGCCGGAAACCAAGATTTCACCCATCTTTCCCGGTCCACCGAAAGACCCTATCGTCCAGCGGTTAGGACACCGCCCTTTCACGGCGGTAACACGGGTTCGAATCCCGTTAGGGTCGCCATTTCGTTTTCCGCGAAATGCCGTAAGCTTCCGCTAAACAGCAGCTTACGAGATTCGGCCAAAACGCCTCGCGGAAGCCAAATAGCGCCAAACGGCAAGAAAAGTTTAGGTTTTTTTAGGATTTCTGGCCTTCCAAGCCTACAAATTGGCTCAAATTTTCTGCGCTGGTCCTGTTGACCACAAATAATCGGCACCTTACTTCTCCAAAACATGGAAAAGATCCATGGAAAATCGGTCGATTTGAAAGCGGTGGACGGAGTGCGCCTCAGCATTCCGCTCCACGACGGATTTTCCATGACCGTTACCGGGGGCAAATTGGAGTTGAATCTTCCGGCCTCTGCGCTCGGCGACGCGTTCACCACACAAACAGGTGCCCTCCCGCCACCGTCGCAGTATTGCTCAATAGGTCAGGAAGCGGAGCGTCTCGGAATCTCCGAACGAACCCTGCGCACGTATATGCACGAAAAGGACTGCCCATTTTACCGCTTACCGGGTGGCGACGTTCGTTTGACCTCCTCTGAAGTCGACCTGTGGATGGCCCCGCGGAAGGTCGGCGGAAAAAAATAGCGTCGAACTCCTGGCGAGTCGCCAAAGCAAGGGCGTTTCATTGCTTCTTTAGGAAGCACCAACCCGAAAACAGCAAGAACACACCGATAATCAATGGCGGAAGGAAGGTCAAAAGCGGATGAAAATAACCGAGGATGAACGACGAAATCGTCGAACATAACCAAGCGGCTCCCAAGATGATGCCGACCATGACGGCCAAGAACAAATTCGGCAGGACGCCGGGTGTTCCGCTTGCGGGAAGATCGTCTTGAAGACGATCGTATTGGCTTGCTGGAATCCTCACACCCTCACCTGGCTGTCTCAACAATGGCAAAACGTCCGCTTTTGGCACTGCGGCAATCATCGGGGATCGTTGCTCCCGGTCAAAGAGAAGCATCAAGCTCAATTTAGGAGTCGTGAACACTGCGTTCTTCAGTTGGTGCAAAGACATTGTCGTCGTCTGAGACATATCCAAATCCGGCAATGTTTGAGATTTGTCCCACGAGCACCGACGAAACTGCTTAGGCAGCACAGATAGTCCAACTCCGATTGGAGTAAGGGCAACGATTCGAGTGGCGATTTCAACGGGCGAGGAGGTTATTATCTTCATGATAATTGCTATTGGCACGCCACCCCCCTTCCCGTCAACGGCCCGCGACCATCTTTTTTGGGGTATTTTCATGGATGCCATCGGTGCCTCCTTGCCATATCCGCAGGAAAATTGCCTGCGATGAACCTGATCCTCGGCAGCGGGAACCTGCCGGAAACCGATCTGAGCGGCCTGCGGTGGAGGGATGTTCACGATTGGGTGCGCCTCATCCCCACCTCACGTGTGCGAGATGCTACCAAAAGAAAATTGGAAAGAATGCGCCAGCAACACGCAGCAACCGTGGATTGAATAGAGATAACCGCTGGCGACTTCCCTCTAATCAGAGGTCCGCTTCGTCCATTCAGGGACACTGAAAAAGCCTTCGACATACCATTTACAGACTCGCGTCGTGTATTGGCGAGTCGCCTTGCGAAAGGCGCAATGCATCCGCTTCCGTTCCAAGCGGTGTTGGCGGCCAAGACGCCATGCCTGCATTTCCTGCTGGAGCCACTCAGAGAGAGAGTAACTCCCACAGATTGGTTCCCCAAGGGCATTGTGGTCGAGCCATGAGCCATCTGAAAATATCTGGCGTCCGAGCTTATCCCGACGCAAGGGTTGAGGTGATTTGAACAAATCCTCTGCAGTAGAGGCTAATGAGGCGATTTGAGCGAGAGTACGTGTTTGGTGTTTCATAGGAAACACCAAGATACCGACCCAAAAGTTGAGGAGAGTTCGTCACGGCGACCCTACCCGTCCGATGCTCAAGCCTCAAACCGCTTGCGTAGCTCATCAGCCTGAAGTTGAAATTTCGTCGAATTGAGTTTCTTCAGCCGCGCGAGGTTTTCGAGCTTCCAGCGGATGGCCGGCAACTCTGCAAGATGAATACAACTGATCAAATTCCAATCCGGCTCGCCGACAGCGAGGCTGAGAAGAAAACTCTTTTGCGATTCGGTAAGTGCCGCGGAAAGCTCGGCGCGGAGACGGTTGCGTGCATCCGCCAGTTCACCGAGAGAAATCTCCTCGCGAGTCATACCCTGAAATTCGCTTTCGTAGGGACCGGCCAAGTCGATATCGCGGGAAAACAAGACTTCGTGAATCGGACGGTTGTGCCCGGCGAGATAGCAGACAAAACATTCCACAATTTCTGGAGTCAGTCCCGAATCTAGAAATAGCCCGCGCACATCGAAAAAGTCCCGAGGATGCTGTCGATCCAATGCCGCTACGAGTTTGCTGCCATAAAGTTCAGACTCGGCCAGCAAGGGGAGGGAAAGCTCTGTGGTGAATTGCTCGCGTGCCACGTCAGAGAGTCTTCGCGATTGAACCGGCAAGACCGTGCCACGGAAAATGAAATTCACCTCGACCTTCACCTGGCTCCCGGCGCGCTGCACCAATATCTTCACCTCGTCCCCGGTCTTCGTTCGCAGAAACTCTGACTGGATGTCGATGGCATCAAGTCGCTTCATAATCCCCGCCAGTTCGTCCGAAATTTCTTTCAGCGCCTCATCCCGGCTTGGTCGGTGATCGATATAAACGATGTCGATGTCCACGGAGAGGCGAGGCAGATCGCGAACGAAAAGGTTCAGCGCCGTTCCTCCTTTGAGCGCAAACCGTGAAGAACGAAAAACGTGAGGCGCTGTTTCCAGCAACAAACGGACGGTATCGACGTAGACCTTATCCATTAAGGTTTCAAGGTCAGGGTGGTTCCGTCTTTGAGGCGGGTGCTCCAGCGGCTTTTGCCGGTTTTTACCGAGCTTCGTGCCCCCGCGGCCCATTCGAGATTCAGTTCCTCGGCCCACTGAACGCAAAGCCGGGTCACCTTCACCCGAAGGCAATTTTGGAGCAGCGCAGCCAGAATCTCGGGACGTAGCGAACGAACTCCTTCTGTGATATTACGGGCTTCCTCCACCCCCTGCCTTACACCCACTTCGCTGAGCATTTCTAGGAGAGCGCGCTCCGGCACAGAAACAAGAGGGCCGTCCGGTTCTTCCGGCAAAGGTTGGAGACCGAACCCAGCAGGCAGTGTCTTTGAAAACAGGCTCTTTGATACGTAATGACATGGAAACCGGCTCGTAAACCATTCGGGCAAATGGCGGCGCACATCTCCCCACAAAACCATGCGTTCACGTGGGGACAAATTATGACGCACCCCCCTCCAAGCGAGTGCCGTTTTTCCTCCGACGTGCAAACCTGGGACGCGTTCTGCGACGAATCGGAGGCTCGCATTACGCTGAAGCTCGTCATTCGGAAACATGAAAACTCCCCGCTCCAGACGGGTCAGCCAGCCGCTTTTCAGATAATGCCAAGCCAAAGCCGAAGACACTCCTTTGGAGTTCGCCGTCTGAGTATCAAAAGGCACCCCACGGGAAAGACTTGTCTGGAGTTCTTTGATTGGGTTTTTATGCGCAGTTAAAGCCACGCTTTAACTACTAAACGTTTTTCATGCAGACATCAATGAATGATTAAAAATCGTAGAGCTGTTCAAACCAGACTCTATCAACCGTGTATTTTTCATACGCCCTCACTCAGTCCGGTTAGGCTGCTTCACAAATTTTGGATTCACAGTGACCGGAGAAGGCCGTCGGTTTTCACATCCAGATCCCAACTCAGGTAATCGACCGTCGTGAGAATACTCCGATGTCCGAGCATCCGCGAAACCGCGATGAGGTCATGCCCCGAGGCTTCATATGCACGCTTGGCCGCTGTCTTTCGCCAGGTGTGCGTTCCAATTCCATCGGCCAAGTCGGCCTTCCTCGCCGCAGCTTGCATGACCCGAAATGCGACACTGCGGTCAATCGCCCGAGGCACCCCACCTTGACGGCTCAAAAATACCGGCAAATCGGAATGAAGAGGAAGGCCTTTCTGGCGAAGCGCCACGAACCACCGCCCAAGCGCGAACGCCGCCGTTTTGTTCAATGGGATGCCCCTTCCACTCTTCTTCCCTTTGAGGTTTCGTCGCACCAGATAAATCCGCGGCTTGAATCGTCCGGATTGAACATCAAAAATGTCCCCCACCCTCAACGCTAAAAGTTCCGACACGCGGAGCGAGGTTTTCAGGCCCGTAATGCAAAGCGCCCGATTCCGGAGGACAAACGTCCCTTCAATCCCATTCAGAAGCAATTGCTCCTCACCGGTATCTGCAAATGGTCGGCATCCTCGTGACATGCCATAAAGATACCAATCCCACCTTTCCGCCCCCCCAGTGCACCGTTTCCCCTCATTTGGTGCAGTCGCCTCAGTTCCGTGGTTTACGGCGTTTACCCCGATGGTTACGTTGGGTACTAGCAGCCTTTTTGGAATTATATTTCGATTCTCCCTTTGGGATCTTGGCGCAGCGAGGGCTTTTGGACGGCCGAGTCTTCACAGTTCCGTCTTGGGCTTCCACGCCGACAATCACATTGAGAAGTTGATCCAAGGTCTCTCCTGCACCATTCTTCGCAAGAGGATTTTTTTCCGGCACGGAGAGAGCACTTTCCAGTTGTGCCCACAGTCCGATTCGACCACCGGTTTTCTCGAAGACGCGATTATGTGCTGGCTTGCTGGCTTTCAGCAATTGGCCCAGCTCAGGAAAAACCATCTCAATATCTTGTGCGCTTGTCTCGCGAGCAATTGGCTGCAACACGACATTGCCAAAGAAATATTGCCTAGGAGTGTCGCGCCCTCGAAAAACCTGCTCCCAATTTGGAAGAGTGTGCCACACGATCAAGCGTTGCGTGCCATTCTCTTTTCCCGGAGCGGAAATCTCTTCGAGGAATTTCACCAACTCCCAAATGCCAGCTTCGGACAAATTGGAGGCACCCTCTATGATGATTAGCCGATAATTTGCGGCGAGAATTTTTTCAGCCAGTGACCCAAAGAGATTGACTGATCCCGTCATGTAACAGCCAACCTTCTCCGCAATGGCTTCAACAGCACTGCGGCAAGGGAGGCCGGAAGGACTAATCTTCACCGAGAGACAATTCCAGTTCAAATCGGCAGCACTCTCCCGGCACTCCCGAAGTAGGATTTCGGCACCCATGTTGCTATCGCCTACAATTGGAAGAATTCGCCCTCCCAGATTCGCGGCAAGTTCCAATCGAACCTGCGGCAAAGGGTAGCTCTCGCAAAGGCTGAACACGCTGGGGCGAGATAAACCTAATTCGAGTTGCATGCGCATCGGAAAAGCACCTCCTCAATGTTGACGGCTCGGACCTCCAATCGGTCTCCATCGTAGGAGGGATAGTAGCGAACACGGACTTTGGTGTAGAATCGGAGAAGTGGATGCTGAATTTCCAAGTCACCCACGACACACGACATCGCATCGCGGTTGACGCGGCATGTCCACTCGAAGTAACACGCTTGTGCCAACCAATCCGGGTCGACCTCGCGCCCGACGCTCGGATAGCTCTCCATCATCTGGTTGGGCGAACGCTTTAATCTCACATTCGGACGGTGCGCAAAAAAAGCACTGCATAACTGAGCTGAAAGCTCGTGGCAACGTCGACCACCCGAAGAACGTAGAGACCTTTTATTGAACCTACCAAGTTGTCATGAAACCGAACAAATTTTGGGCCCTTGTAGCCAGCGTTCCGGAGATAGCGCAAAAGCTTGGCCCGAGTAATAAACTGCCCGTCAAGCTGCCAAAGAGCATGGGAACTCGATGGCTTGATGGGGAGCAAAGCTTCAATGTGATAAACGAGCCGAAGCGTTGTCTCAGTGATCCGGGCCACGAGCAATTTTCCTCCATTTTGAAAAAGCCGGCGAAAAAAACTCTCGCTCGGAATTCGGGCGTCGATCAGTTCAGCATGCGAAAGGTTATAGTGCGCAGGGTTTCGGCCCATCCACGCAATAAGCCATTCGATAATCTCGATAGCCACTGGAACAGAAAGCCGCTTTCCACCTGTCTGGTCTTTCACTAACCGGGTGTAGAGGACATAGATGATGGCCAACATCACCCCCGTGACGATAGTCGACGGCCTTCCTGCGCCTTGACGAGTCGGATGAGATGTCAACTCCATGCTCTCTGAAGTGGTGTGCGACCACATTTCCGTCAAGGGACCGCAAATCCGCCGCATGCATCATCGGGCCTACTGGAGGTTCTTCGACGCCGGCACGCCGGAAAAACCCTTTGCCGGGGTGCGGTTGATTCGCACGGCGACCTCGAAGGACTTTATCCATTGGGAAAATCAAGCCGATCTCGATTTCGGCGATTCGCCTCGGGAGCACCTTTATACGAATCAGATCAAGCCTTACGAACGGGCGCCGCATCTCTTCATCGGTTTTCCGGCGCGCTACCGTGAGCGGGGTCATCTCGACCAAGGCGACACTCCGCATGGAGCTCCGCGCGAGGCAACCCAAGCCGAGTTGGTGGCCCAGTGGCCCGCGTCGCTGCGCGCCCTGCCGGATCTGGGCTCACGGCTGGAGCGCGCATCGGCGCACGAGCGATATGGCTCTGCGATCACCGAAGGTCTGTTGATGGCGAGTCGCGACGGCGTAAACTTTAAGCGTTGGAACGAGGCGTTTCTCCCTCCGGGTGTCGAGCGTGAGGGCACGTGGAACTACGGCCACCAATACATCGGCTGGCACGCGGTGGAAACGAAGTCGGCCCTCGCCGGCGCCCCGAACGAGCTCTCCCTCTACGCGGTCGAAAACTACTGGACCGCAACGGGCAGTGCGCTGCGCCGTTATACGTTGCGCCTCGACGGATTTGTCTCGGTGAAAGCGGGAGCGGACGGCGGAGAACTGCTGACGAAGCCGATCAAGTTTGCGGGTAAGACGTTGGCGCTGAATTTCTCGACGTCCGCTGCGGGCAGCGTGCGAGTCGAGATTCAGGATGCCGACGGCACGCCACTGCCGGGATTCTCGCTCGAAGAGTGTGAGCTGCTCTTCGGCGACACCATCGAGCGCAAACTCCGCTGGCAACAAGGCCCGGACGTGAGTTCGCTCTCCAACCGAGTGGTGCGCCTGCGCTTCGTGCTGCAGGACGCGGATGTCTACTCCTATCAATTCAACCACTGACTAATCATGATCCCACGTCGACTCGATGCTTCGCGTGCGCTGCTGGGCGTCTTGCTGGGAGTGGCAGTGCCCTTTGCTGGGGCCCGCTGATCCCGAGGTAAGAGACTTAGGCTCTCGCCGGGAGCTAAACTGAAGTTCCAAAGACAAAAAGGCAGTCATCAGCGGAGGGGTTCTTGCATGTTGCATTTGCGCAATATGCAAGAACTTGTATCTTGATTTCGACCGTTGAATTGGGCTCGTCCTGACCAACAGTTTTTATCTGGGGGCTGCGCAGCCCCCAGATAAAATAAGCCGCCGAGGGAGAAGATCGCTCTGGACTGGAGCCTCCAGTCCGCGAAGACGGGCTAGTTGCTCTGCGTTAGCGAAAGCCAATTTCGAAAGTCCCCCGCGTCATGCCACCCATCAGTCGCAGGCCAATAACTCCCGACCGTGTCCATTACGGCGTCGTCCGGATGGCAGGCAGGATGAACCCCCGGCACTTCGCACCCACTACGCTGGCCGTTGAGAAACCGCAGGAAACCAGGAGTCAGGCGGGCATACACCCAATCCGCAATCATGAACGGAGCTGAGATTTGGTAATCCGTCTCGATCTGGTGGCTGCCCGGCGCGGTGAAGTCGCTGAAATCCGCCCGCCAGAATGTGCCCTAGCGGGATTCGACCTTCACGAGTTCCCTTTGATGGTAAAACGGCCCGGCACACTAGTTCTCTACGATCCGGTCGAGCTGTCCGTCACTGATCCAGCAGACGCGGTTGCTGGCGGCGAGCATTTTTTCATCGTGCGTTGAGCAGATAATGGTGACGCCCTTCTCGTGGTTGAGCTCTTTCATCAATTCGATGATTTCCCCGCCCGTGCGGGTGTCGAGGTTGCCGGTTGGTTCGTCGGCAAGGATGACCGACGGCGTATTGGCCAACGCGCGGGCGACCGCAACACGCTGCTGCTGGCCACCCGACAACTCGAGGGGTTTGTGGTGCAGGCGATGTCCCAATCCCACTCGTTCAAGGATGGCCGTGGCCTGCTCCGTCGCCACCGCGTGGGTGTCCCCTTTGAATGTCATCGGCAGCATCACGTTCTGCAGGGCGCTCATCACAGGAATAAGATTGAAGGTCTGGAAAATGTATCCGATCCGGTTACAGCGGACCCACGCCTGCTTGGTTTCCGGCAAGTCAAAGAGCGATTCTCCCTCAAAAAACACCCGTCCCTCGGTTGGCACATCCAGGGCGCCGATTTGGTTGAAGAAGGTGGATTTTCCGGATCCGGAAGGTCCCATGATGGAAAGAAACTCGCCGCGACGGATGTCAAGGGTAATGCCCTTGAGCGCCCAAATTTCCTCGTCCCCGAGGCGGTAGAGTTTTTTCACGTTCTCCGTGCGGATGATGCATTTTTCCTTCATGGCCGGGGTGGCCGGGCGGCGGCTGGGATTTCCAAAGCAATAAATTCACGGGCCATGAGGATGCGGGTAAAAAGAATCACGGCATCGCCGGCCGCTTCCGCCTCCAGTGAAAAGCGTCGGGCGAGTTGATCCGCAATCATCCTCAGAGTGCGCCTGCCATCCACCAGACGCCAGAATTCCGCGCCATTCCCATCGACCTGCAACTCCGCTGCAGGCGTCACCCGGAACAAACGCCGAACCCAACCATCCAAGCGGTTCCGCGGCGGCAGCAACCGGCGCAGATGCAGCTGGCCGCGCGCGTCCAATTTTCCCTCGACGCCGGGAATACGAATCGGGATGGCGTCGAGCGGGTGAGGGGAACCAGGGAGTGGAGCGGGGTCGGCCATGGCTAGTGAAACTCCTTGCTGTTAAAGTCAAGATCACCCGGACGCGCGACCTTCTCGATCCGGCCATCGCGAATCCAGAGAATGCGATCCGAGCGCTTGAGCATTTTCAAATCATGGGTTGCGGAAATGATCGTCACTCCCAGTTCCTCCCGGAGCTTGGCCAGGAGGACAATCATTTCCTCACCCGTGCGCTGGTCGAGATTCGCGGTGGGTTCATCCGCCAGGACGATCTCCGGACGATTTGCGAGCGACCGGGCGATCGCGACACGTTGTTGCTGACCGCCGGAGAGTTCGCCCGGCTTGTGCAGCACGCGGTTCTCGAGGCCGACAAGCTTGAGCAATTCAATCCCCCGCTCGTGCCCGGCGTCGGCATCCATCCCCGCAAAACTCATCGGCAGCGTCACGTTTTCCAGGCAGGTCATAGTGCCGATCAGATTATACGTCTGGAAGATGTAGCCAATCTTGCGGCACCGGAACCACGCCAGTTCGTCAAAATCGAGCTGCGCCACATCCACCTGATCAATATACACTTTGCCGCTCGAGGGTTTGGAGAGCGCGCCGATCATGTTGAAAAGCGTGGATTTTCCAGATCCGGAAGGCCCCATAATCGAGAGGTATTCGCCGCGGTAGATCTCAAGAGTCGCTCCGCGCAGCGCGTGTGTCTCCTGCGTGCCGCTGCGGTAGACCTTCTTGACATCGACCGCACGGATAATGCAGGCCGCCACATCGTCCTGCGTGCGGGACCGGAGGATTTCAAGTTGGCGGGTGGTGACGGGCATGACGGTCTAAATATTGGTGCGGAGAGCGGTGGCGGGCACCATGCGGGAGGCAAACCCGGCCGGGTAAATCGCGGCAATGATTGCTGCCATCACCCCGCCAACGAGACAAACGACAAATGAGCCAAGAAGCCACCCCAAAGGAAGCGAGGTCAGCACCAAGGCCCAGCCGTAAGTTAGGGCGTAAAGCAAAATAGCGAAAAGCAATCCGAAGATGGCTCCCAAAAGGCTCCCCACAAATCCCAGCAGAGCCGACTCGATGAAAAAAATCCGCCGGATGAAAGACGAGAGCCCTCCCAAACATTTCATCGTGCCGATTTCACGGAAGCGCTCGGTCACCGACATCAACAGCGCATTGCTGATGCTGATCATCGTCACCAGAGTGGCAATGCTAATAATCCAAATCGTTCGGACCAATCCCTTGGAACGTTCCGCGCTTTGCTTGTCGAGATCGTCCGGACTGGGAGGACGCCGCAGATTGACCACGGTCGCGCCCTCCGGCGACGCCTCCGGCATTCGCGTGAAGGCCACCACGTTTTGCCGAAGATGCGAAGCCACCGACGCCCATACTTCTGCCGGCAGCGATGAACCAACCACAACCAAGGCACTCACGTTCCCCTTAGCCGCTCCGGCAACCGCCTCTGCGGAAAGAAATTCAGTGACTCCCGCGCGCTTCAACCCTTCGAGAAAGCGCTCCTCCTCCCGATCGGGCGCGCCCGTCTGGAAAACGGCCAGCGCCCGACCTTCGAGCGCACCGGTCTCCGCCGCAAGAAATCCGGTCATCGCAACGACCGCCTGCCGCAACGCAATCTCACCCGAAACCTGCTCCCGGATGAAATGCGCCGTGAGAATCGACATCAAAAAGGCCACCCCGAAAACGACGCCGAGCAACGTCACCATCGAACGCCCCAGCCGAATCCGGATGCCTTGCACCACGATTTCCCAAGCCACAGAAAAGGGCAACCGGACCTGGTCGGGAATTGCGGAGCGAGGGGTGGATGCGGAAGAGGACATGACGAAATCTTAAAACGGGGTGCTGGAGACCGCTTGCTGGATGAGCTTCACCGCGATCGTCGCCATCGCGATCAAACCGACACCGGTAAAATAGCCCGCGAGAATGGTCGGCGCCATCCGCAGGAAAGTTTTCGCACCGAATTTTTTTTGGAAATAGAAGCGCCCGATCATCGCTCCCACAATTTCAAGAATCATGACATGCGGCAGTTCTCCAAACCCTCGAACCATTCCATAGACCAACATGACTGGCAGGCCAAAGCCGCTCAGCACGGCAAAAAGAACCAGGGAAAGCCCCAGTCCGCCGGCGATCGCCTTCGGGTGAATGGCCTCCATGAACTCGCTGTCGGCAATATGAAACGTGGAGGGGTCCTGCCCAGGCGGAACAAATGTCGAGGAGTAGAGCAGGGTCTGGGTCTTCGCCAGCAACTCCCACCGCAAAGCCGCATTGGGAAAGGCCTCGGAGGGCACGGGGCCGGCGTGCCAGATGAATGCCCAAAACACGAGCGACAAGATCAAAAGCACCGGGAGCGCGATCAACTCGGCCTTGAAGAGCGACCAGAATTTCACCCCCGTTAGTTCGTTGACCCGGAAAGACTGCGCGAGGTAGCCATAGTTCTCGACCGGGATCGGCGCCAGCCAGACATCCACGCCACGGGCCCCGGAGAGGATAAACGCCCCCTCGCGAACAAACGGGATTTCCACCGTCTGGCCGGCCACACCGAGCAACCGGGCATTCACGTAAGAGATGAAGGGCGAGTAAACGAAGCTAAAAAGGATGAGGAAGAGAATCGGGAACGCCGGCACCAGCAGATGAACCACGTAGATCATGAGACTTGCCGCCACGATGTATCCGACGAGAGCAAGCCAGAGCGGGTAATCTCCCCGGCCTTCGGGCACCGCCCAGATGTTTTCCCGTGGCGCGTCGCCAGCGTCTCGGCGGGACTCCCGGAGACGGCTGCGCAGACTGCGGATGGTGGAAAAAATCGAAACAATCGCGATCCCGACGCCGGTCCCGATCCCGAAGCTCAACCAGAAATCAATACTGTTGGAGAAGGTTGTGTTGACCGTATCCATGCCGGGCTGCCAGCGGGTGAGAATGCCGCTGGCCTGCAAGAAGGGATTGGCGATGACCGTGATGACAATGGCCAAAAACGTGCCGACCACGGCCCAGAAGGGCAGAACAAATCCGAGAATGAGAACCCCCAGGTCCAACGTCACTCCGGTCGGAGTGGCCGGAAGCACTCCTTCCGTCAAGATCGTGGTGTCCAGAAAAGGCTGCGGAATCAGGAAAACCGGCTTCTCAAGAAAGAGTCCTGTCAGTGTGGGAATGCCAACCTGAAGAAATCCATAGATCAGACCGATGGAAATCCCGATCGTAAAAATGCGCCAGCGGCTCAGCGGCGGTTTGCCAGCGTCCTTTTTACCGGACGCAGATTCCGCTTTCGCTTCCGACACGGCCCCGCCCTTTTCCTCCTCATCCTCTTCGGCCAGGGCCATGGCACCCTGCGCGGCAATCGGAGCAAGCGGGAAGGCGAGCTTTTCCACGTCCGAGGTCAGGCGGAACAGAAAATACCCGAGCGTGTATCTCTTGATGAAGCCGATGAAGACGATGAACACAATCAGCGCGATCGGAACGAAAAAATCCCAGTGAAGGAGGTTTCGTTCAAGAATCGCCAGACTGTCCGGAGGCGGCGCGAACCAGGCCGGAAAACTCCCGGCCATCCCGGAATCCCGCACGACATCGCTTGTCACGAAATAGGAACGAAAAACCAGCGGAGCCATGGGCCCGCCGGGGAAAAGCACAGCCCCTCCCATCATCACATTCGCCGCATGGTATAAGACGACCAGATTCTGCTTGTTGAGCGGCTTCATCGCCCGCCGCGCGATCTCTCCGAAGAGAATCAGCGTCACCCAGGTCCCGGCCGAGGCCATATCTCCACCGGTCATCAGGCCGAGGTAGATCGCACCGGGCATCATCACGAGCCCGCAGAAAAAGATGCCGACAACCGTTGTCCAACCGACTCCGTCTTTGAATTCCGTTGGAGTCTCGAGCAGCGTGCGGTAGCGCTCGATCTCGGAATCGGGCTTCCCGGCAGCAGCGAGGCGTTTTCTGAAATTAAACATGAGTCACCTCCATGGGCTGAACGTCATCGGGCGCCGGTGATCGCCGGACTTCCTCTTCCAGCAGCGACAGAGCCTCCGCGAAGTATTCCTTCTTTTGCGCCGGAGACACGGCCCGCCAATGCAGAAACTGCTGGCGGATCTGGACCATCAAGCTCCGGTTCAGTCGCTTCCACGATTCCCGGGTCCCTGACAATCTCTCGATCGTAATGCGTGCGACGTATTCCGGCGTCTCCACATCGCACGGGAGCGAAATGACCATGACCTGCGAGACGCCCAGATCATAGGGTTTCAGCCAGATGGTTGTCGTGATCCGCGGCACCGGATCTTCTCCATCATCCATCAAAGCCAATGTGGGCGGCCCGGCGAAGAACCGTCCTGAACCGCCTTCCCCGTGATCGACAAGGAACCGCTGAAAAAACGCCAGCACCGCCACCCGATCATGAGGGTTGAAGGTGAAGGGCAAATTGAACCCGAATTCATCGCCCTCGGCTTCGGGCAGGGTCCAACTGGACTCTTCGCTCGGCGCGGCAATCTGCATGGCCGTGCGCGCCGGAAAGATGGTCGAAACAAACACCGCCGCGATGACGGCGAGGGACGCAAAGATCGTACTCGGACCGGCAAAGGTCATGTTGAGCCCTCCGGTCAGGTCAAAAGCCGTCAGAACAAATCCCGTTCCCTGGCTTAGTAAATATCCAAGAACGGCACCAACGACTGAGTAGACAAACGCCTCCGCAAAAAACATGAAGAAGATGTACCGCGGCGCAATGCCGACGGCATTGTATACATAGATCTCGTCCCGGCGTTCATAGACTGAGCCTTTCATCGTGTTCAGCACGGTGAGTGCGGCAATGACGAGGGGCATGATCATGTCCAGCAATCCCTGCACGGAAGTCTCCCGGCTTCGCTTGCCATAGCTCGCCACCCCGTCGAGTCCGAAAAAGGCCTCGGTTCCCGTTTGCTCAAGATACTGGAAGACCACCTCTCGCGCCTCCCGGAAACCCAGCGATTCAAGGCCCACCACGACCGACGGGATGCGCAGAGATCCCCCGCTAATGGCGATCCCGAGTGGTCCGGATGGCAGAATCACAACTTCTTCCGCCGAGATCCGGGGATCTTCGGGGCGCGCCAGGGGAGCCCCTTCGGAATCCACCTTTACGTTTGGGATCGCGGTAACGTCCGGCGGCAGCAGACTATGTCCGTCAAGATCCCGCAAAGCCGCCATCGCCTGGCCGTCGAAGATCCCGGCCACCCGGAAGGTTCCTCCATTGATCAAAACCTGTCCGCCCCCGCCCGCATTGACCTGCTCCACGGTCACCCCCAAGTCACGGGCTACCCGGTCAGGAATCAGCACAGGACGCGGCTCGGCGCTGCCGGACTCCGCAAACCAAAACGCCTTCGTCAGCAAGGGGATTTTCGCACGCAAGGGCTCAGTCGGGTCAAATTGCAAAATCGAAGTCAGCCGCGTGCTGCGTCCGGAGCCGTCCTCCCGCACCGTGCGAATCTCAATCGCCGGATTGCTGGACTCACGGGTCCAGCTATTTTGCCGCCCGGTGAGATACGTCCGGGCGGAGATCGGAAAGCGATTTGCAAAACGTGTTTGGAGAGCGAACAACTCGGAGGTGCTAATGGCTTTCCCCTCCTGCTTTTGAATGAGCAGACCCTGATACGAAGCGGGCCCGAGCGCCACGGTGCTCTCCACAAAGTCGGACCGCACCGAGGTGAAGGCAATCATCGCAAAGGTGATCAACACGAGCGTGGCACAGGTCAGCCCGGTGCGCACTTTGCGCCGGTGCATGTTGTTCAACCCGAGCATAAAGGCGGTCACAATGATCCCCGTCGTATTGACCCCGGCCCCGGTTGCCCGGCCCCGCAGGGACTCCAGGGCCTCCATGGTTTCCCGGAATTTCCCGGCAAACAGGAGCGTCACCCCGCCTGCGATCAGAAGAATCACAAAACCGAGCAAAATCATGAACGAGGACTGGATCATTTCGAACGCCGGATGCATCAGGCGCAGCAGCCCGAACACAATGAGGAAAAGAACTGCCTGGGCGGCAAGCTGCTTCCGGATATCCGCAAATCCGAAAACGAGTTTTTCCATAAAGAAAACAAACGGCACCAGCAGCCCGAGATACCAGAGGATGCTGATGACGGCCCCGTTGATGTTTGCCCGCAGAATGGGATGCACGAGGGCCGAATAGGCGGCCGATTCCCTGGCGGCCAGCACGGACTCGGAATGCGGAAGTCCGGGAGCCGAGGCTTCCGCCAACAGCCGGGCACTGCGGTCGATGAACCCCCCAACGATCGGATCCAGCATGTGCCGGCGGTCTTGCAGGTCGGCGCGGGCCTCGTTCAGCCGCAACATCGATCCCGCCATGGGTCGCGCGATCTCCGGAAAGAGCGGATGATCGGCCGCCAGGTATCCGGCGCCATTGATCTCGTTTTCGCTCGACTGCGGCGGCCCGGACGGCGGCCCAAGCAGAATTCCGCGGATTGTCTGCACGAGGGGATTGTCGGGTTGTCCGGCGCGCATCGCAGCATAGAAATACCGGTCCGGCTCGGCGAAAAGAGTCGCGACATCGGGCGCGGCAAATTGACTGGTATTTCGAAACGCACTCAACCCGCTCCGGCTGAGCAGGGTGGTTGCGACGTAAGCCTCCATGGTCTGGGGATCCGTCAGGTCGAGGAAACTCACCGGCGCCGCGCGAAAGAGCACAAGGTGCACATCGGTCTGGTTGCGTTCAAAAGCCGGCAAATCGTCCGACCGATAGATTCCCTTTCCGGATTGATCTTTAACCCAGGTGATCGCCCCGGATTTATTGAAGAAAAACCCTTGAGGGCTATACCCGGAGGCGGGCAGCCTTGTCTGAAAATCCGCCGGGGTGTCGAGGAGTTCGTATCGCCCGTGCGGATCGGTCAGGAGCAGCGGATTGCGGTAATAGCCCGGCGCGGACCGGTATGGGGCGTAGCCCACATTCTCGCCCACCAACGCACCCTCCAATGGGAAATTCGGCACAACTGACTGCCCGACATTGGAAGCCAAAACCCGCCCGCTGTAACTATAGGAAACCGGAACATCCGATTGGCGAAATGCCATGGCCCCATGCGCGACCGACAGGACGAGTTCCCCATAAAATTCGAGCGATGCCCCCAGGCCCTCACTGCGGGGATCCGGCACGCTGCCCGCCGGCAAGGTCAGTGCCCGATAGGAATCAAGCCGGTCGGCGTTGACCATCGTGAACGCCGGATAGCCAAACTTGTTCCAGAGCTTCGTTGTCACCGGCACGGCACCAATGGAGGGATAGGTTTGATTGGAAGTCATCCCAGTCACCGGACGCGCGGTGATACGATCTTGAAACTCCGGTTTTTGCACCGCTCGCTGAAACCAAGAGGTTAGCAACTGCCCCTGCCGATCGGGTTTTGCCCTCAAGCTACTCGGCGAATCGGACGCCAGCAGGGCGACCGTCGCCATGGCTCCCGCCACGGATTCCGGCAACAAGCGCGGAGAAAGCACCAGCAATTCTTCGTAAGCGGACGCAAGCTCATTGATCGCAAGATCGGTTGAGAGCAGCCGATCTTTGTCGCGATGAAAATCCACCAAATGCTCGAGGCGAGCTTCCAGCTTTTCCCGCACGCCCGATCTTTCCAAGGTCGCCGTGTGTCGCGCGACCAGACTCACAGGACCCGCCGAAGAAGCGGCTTTAATCGCGTTATGCCGACTCAGTATTGTCTGGTAGGCGTCGTATTCCGGACCGGACGTCTGCTGCGTTTGCCTGCGGTTGAGGGGAAGTTTTGCCTCCAGCACCTCATCTCCCGAGGAAAACACCAGAGCATTCATGACAAAACGCAGTTGCTCTACCAGAAGCCTCTTGTCGGTTGGGGTCAACGATTCAAAGATGCGCAGCGTCTCCCCCTCGTTCCGCAGAAACCCGTCCTCACGCGCCCGGCTCAGCAGCGATTCAAACCGTTCCAACATCTGCATGTTCTCCTCCTGCCCCGCGCGCAAGCGCTCCCCTCGCAGTCGCGCATCCCCTGCGGGGCCAAAGGCGGAAACCACCGCAGCCTCACCAACCCCTCCCATCATTTCCGCACCGTCCAAGACGAAAATCACGTCACGTGTCAGCGTCTTGCGATACGGGACCAACGCCTGGGCGAGAGCCAACACACTGGCCGGTGAATAGGCCTGCATGCCCCCGTCGGCAAGCGATGGGAGCAATCCATACGCATCGTAGTGCCCGGTCACGACAAGAGCCTCCCGGGCGGGTGACTCCGAACCAAGCCGTGCCACAATGGAAGTGTTTGAAACTGCCCGATAGCGCTGCTTGAGCCGCACGGTCACGTCCTGACCAAGATGCCCGAGAATCTCCGGCCCGGAGAACGCACGCAGGAAATTCACCGGCAGGGCCGAGACCATGGTGTTTTCCTGCCACAGGGGCAGCCAGTCCGGAGCGATCCCCTCACGATGCGTCAAAATCAATCCCGCAATCCCCAATTGCGCGTATCGTGTCCACTGGAGTGCAAACGACGCGGGTGGCACCGCCATGTCAACTACCCCGATCACTCCGGAAAAGTCCGGCTGCGTGCGGATCGTCTCATCATCAAGCAGCACGAGGCGCCCTTGCAGCCCTCCACCGGGCGTGGCGATCGGCTGAAAAAGGTTGGGCAGAAAGGGGTGCAACGTCACGCCGGGCAGGGCCGCCCCATCCGCCCCGAGGATTTCCGCGGTTTCCGTGACCGGGGCCGCGACGGTGTCTTCGCGGATGATCACATCGAGACCCATCCCGCGAAGTTGCTCCGCCAGAAACTGCCCCACCGCCGCGTGTCCAGGCTGACCCAGTCCACGGGGCCCCAGCGCTTGAATCCGCTGCCGCCATGACTCCACCGCAGCCGGAGTCAGCGCCTCGCGCATCACCGACGGGTCAAAGGCCGCGGCAGCAGCAACTCCGCCTTGACGTTCCGGCGGGATCACCGAAAAAAGAAACGCGGACACGGCCACAACCAAGGCAATTGCAAAGAAGACGATCGAACCAAACGATCCGATATTTGAGCGGTCCGCTGTCATGGCAAAGCTCCGTAGATCAATTGCACCCCCTGCGAGCGGAGATGGAGTCCGTAAACAAACCAGATCGTCCAGCTCGCAATTGCGCCAAGGAAGATTCCAATAAAAAACGGCTGAAGCTTTGTTCGCACCGCCAGACCACCTCCGAAACGGACGAAGAGGTAGCGCAGCAACCAGGCAACCAAAATGCTGCCCCAGATGATCTGATTCAAATACGAGGGCCCGAGAATAAACCCGATCGGGTGCAACCAGAATCCGGCAAAGATCTGACGTAAGATCGCAAGCACCGCCACAACCCCGCCCCCAAAGGCATAGGCCCATGTGGAGGGCGACACGCCGGTTTCCAGTCCGGAAGGCGCTGCCGAGGCTGCGGTCAGCTCAAGATTGTAATCGGCGAAATACCAGGCCTTCGTCTCAAAGGCCCAGGCATACCGCATCGTATCACCCCCAAAAGCGTAAGCGTTGGAAAGAAATACCCAGCCGCCAATCACCAACCCCCCGACCACACCCATGATGATCACCCCCAAAATCTGCCTGGGAGGCATTCGATACCGCCGTCCCAGTTCCATCATTTCAAGCTGCGCACCCGGAATCAGAAAAAACACCGCAACCGAAAAAACGAAACTCGTCACGAACGTCAACAACACCAGATCGGGGCCGAAAACCGGAATACCGCCGAGCAAAATCAACAACATCGAGCTGTTGGCCGGAGTGAAATATCCATAGGGCACACCGGCCTCTGCGCGGAATTTCGAGGCGACAAGACAGATCAAGAGCATAAAGCCGACGTAAAAGGTCATTCCCCACCCGGAGACACCCACCCACCAAGCCCAAACCACCGCTCCGCAAAACACTGCCACCAGCAACAAGTAAGCCGCCCGATAACTTAGAATCTCCCGATCCGCCGCAGCGCGTTGGACTGGCCGGAACACTTCGAGCACGGTTTGCCAGAGATGTTTGCGGGCAAGGATCAACACCAGAAAGCCATACACCAAAAAGGCCCCCGTCTGCTGCTGCTGCGGATACGGGTAGCCCGTCTGGCCCGCCCATCCGGTGACAAAACCCAGCCAATAGAGCGCCCGAAACGCGAGAAATCCCGCCACCAGGCTCATCAACACGTTCAATTCGACAAAGACCGCGACCGCAACAAATACGGCTACCACTTGGAACGTCACTCCGTGCCAGAACCCACCCCAAGCCGGGCCAAAATAAGGACCGAGGTCAACCTTGATCTCGGTCGAGGGGACGTCCGGGTTATAGAAATGAAATCCCCTCATCATTCCCCAGAGAAGCCCGAGCCCAACGCCAACCCACAAGACCTTCAGCGCCCAGACGCGACCAATATTTCCCGTTTCATCCGGCTCGCCGATCAGGGCCGATGGAATCCGCGTCAGAGGCAAGGCATACCGTTCGCCCTCCACCCACTGGCGGCGCATGATCACGTTGATCGCCAGAGCTCCGGCCAGCAACAAGACAGCCAATCCCCCCCATGTTGCCAGGGGAGTCGCCCACTCCCGCACCGGGATGCCCGCCTGAAGAAGAAAAACGAGGCCTTCGGGGCTGAAGAGATTCTCCGGTTTGCGCCGCACCCCTGCCCGGTCTGCCAGAGCCAGTTGATCGAACTCCCCAGCCGCCAGCACCTGCTGGCCGGTATAGGCCAACTCCAAAGCCGAAACGTTAAATAATCGCGGATCACGGATTTCCAGCCGTCCCACTCCTGCCAGCCCGAACTCCACTTCGACTTCCGTGGCTCCATCCAGATCGGTAAAAATAACCCCATACGCCCCCGTCAGCACAAACCCGTCGGGATGCAACCGGTCCACCTTGGCCGGTTCCCGGGAACGCAGAGCCTCTTGAAAGTCCTTGCGGCCCGGAGCACGCGAACGCACAAAATAAAAGGCTTCAGCTCCCAGGCCCTCCGCATGGGCTTCGAAGCTTACCAAATACGGCTCTCCGGGAACAATCCCCCCGCTCGCATCGTCCGAAACCCGCACCCGGACAACCTTGGAAACCATGTCACTGTTTGCCGTTCCTTCCAGAATCACAGGCCCGTTGAAAGCGCCCCTCAGCACATTGGGACCATGGGGCCAGAGCCGGTCGCTGAAAAACGCCATTTTCTTGAAGTCCGCCCCGCGCGGGATCGTGGCGGTAATGCCCAGCACGCGGTGCCAGAATCCCTGCGTCATCAGAGGGGCCGCGATGACCATGCAATAAAACACCGCCATCATTTCGGCCCGAGCCAGCAGTTGCCACTTCAGAAATTTCGCCGCGACCCCCACCAGGACCACAAGGACCACCAGAACGACGACACCCGGGATCGGCAGTCCATAGTCCCCGGCAGGCTCCATTCCCGCGTCCACCGTGGACATTTGGATCGCCAACGCCACGATTAGCATGGCTAGGAGCGACGCAAGAACCGACCGCACCGTCAGGCCCGGCATCCAAGCGCCCGCCGCCCCGGCACCAGCTGGTGAAACGGGAACGTTGGAGGGGGATAATTTCACGAGGAGTAACCGCGCTGGTGGCGGCAGGTGAGGAGACGGGATATTATTCAAGGTGTCACGCCTGCGTTTTACTTTTTCTTGGAATCGGGTGCAGGACAAAAATCTTCCAGACCAAGGGTGGGGCAATGGCCAAGGCTCGAGAGATTGGCGGTGGATGTATTCCGCATAGCCCCCGAGAATTGCGGATTCCAAGTTCTTGGCGGCGATCAAATGGGAGGGAACAAGCAGGAACTTTTTCCCTTGGGTCCAAGGGTTGTGCCTCGAAACAACATCGGCAAGTTCCGGGATGGACCGCGCATGGGTCTCTCCGCGAAGAAGCAAATACAAAACGGCCATGAAATGGCTCTTACCGCTGCCGAAGCTGCCTTGCTGCTCGTCCCTTCGACCGCTCCTTTGACTAATTTAAGAGCTTCATCGAAGCACTTCACGAGCTGCGGAGTGACCTGATAATGTTTCACCGTCCCCTCTGGATCGGTCACCCCTTCGGCAAGGCGCAGAACGAAATCTCCTTTCCCGACGTGTTCGGGAATGCTGATGAGGTCTTTAATGTAGGTCATAAATTTAGGCTGCTGAATGATTTTCTCCCATCAGCATCCATTGCCAGGCGGGCAGGATGCGGGCCGGTTTGGGAACCTCCGGAAAAGGCAGGCGGAATTCGAGAGTGAGCAGCAATTGGCCGGCCTTGGGAAACGCTGGAGCGGCGTCCTCAAGCGCTCGAATCTCGCGGGTCAGCGTCGCGGGATCATCCGGGTTTGCGCACACTTGAATGAGGTCCTTCGTCCCGTCGCGATACGTGGCCAGAAAATCGACTTCAAAGCCACCGGGGGTTTTGACGTAAGCGACCTCGGCCCCCCGGCGTTGGAGTTCGATAAAAACCGCCGTCTCCAAGGCGTGGCCTGTATTGGCTTTTCCACTGCGGTCGAAGACGGGGATCAGCCCTGTATCGGCCGGATACACTTTGCGGGGGTTGACCTGCCGACGTTTTTCGGAATCGGTCGCGACCGTCACTGCCGACAGCAGGAACGCATCCTCCATGTGCCCGAGCAATTCATAGAGCGTCTCCCGCCCGGCGGCGATTCCTTGTGATTTCAGGTCGGTCGCAAATTTTGTCACGCTAAAGAGTCCGGCTGGACTGCCAAGTAAGCGCCTCACCATCCAACGCAGGGCAGTCGGATTCGCCACCTCATGTCGCTCGATCACATCCCGAAGCAAGAGCACATCCACATATCCCTGGAGCAACTGGCGGCGGTCCGCCACGTTCAGCCCCTGTGCCTCTGGAAAACCTCCGATGGTTAGAAACTCACCGAAGTAGTGGTCCATCTCCGTCGCTTTCCGAGAAGTGAGCTGACGAGGATCTTCCGGCATCTCGTGGCCGTGGTGCCGGAGAAACTCGGCGAAACTAAAAGGATAAATCTCGATCTCCCAAGCCCTCCCTCGCATCGAGGTGGCGATTTCCCGACTGAGCAACTTGGCCGACGAGCCAGACAGAAAAAGTTCGTATTCCGGTGTGTCGAGCATCCGACGAACAAAGACCTCCCAACCCGGCACACGTTGAATTTCATCGAGAAACAACGTCACTTTTCCCTTCGCCGCCTCCGGGAACAATCTCGCGTGCATCTCCGGTATCTCATGCAGGCTGCCGGCCTCAAAGCTGCCCAGCCGCTCATCCTCAAAATTAAAATAAACGAGTCCCTCCGCCGAACGTCCGCCGGCCATGAGGTCTCCCCGAATCTGATGCAAAAACGTCGTTTTACCCGCTCTGCGCATGCCAATTACTGCTGCCGCCTTCCCCGCTATCAGTGGAAAAGCGACGTCTCTCCGGGTCAATTTCGGAACCGGACTTTCGGCGGCCAACAGGATTTTCTCCCGGATGACTTGTTGAAGTTGGTCTTCCATAAAGTCTAAAGTACCTCTATTTCGACAATTTTAAAAGTCCAAATATTTATGCCTTTTCTGGGTCACTCCGAAACTGAAACATGCAATCTGAACCCGTGTCCCGACATGGCCGGATTTTGGCCGAGTCCGTTGATGCTCATCAAATCAGAGAAAGAAAGGCTTTCGACGGAGCGGCGGAAGCTCAAATTGAAGGTTGACCGAATTTGGCCGGATTTTGGCCGAATTCTATTCATGGCTGCCTTTTGCCACAACTTGGTATGTGGTTGATGGGCCCCTGCCCCTGCGCTCCAAGAGTCCCAGTTCCTCAAGTTTCCCAAGGTCTCGGCGGGCCTGTCACAGACTGATGCCGGTGGCTTTGGCGTAGTCGTCGGCCTTGAAGTCGGATCCGTTTCTTTAGCTGTCATGATGGGGGAGCAAAAAAATTTGGCTCTTCGTGAAATCCGGTGGGAATTTATCAAGCGACTGATAGGTCAAGTTTGCCAAGAAAGAAGAGGACGCGGACGCGAAAATTAGGAAAAGCGCGCAAGCCTCTCGCATTCGCAATA
>Ga0209390_10001237_pt1 | contig 50415 bp, 35 predicted proteins | sample BON01_FD_187212 | JGI IMG/M metagenome (GOLD analysis project Ga0209390, IMG submission 187212) | Freshwater microbial communities from Lake Bonney liftoff mats and glacier meltwater in Antarctica - BON-01 (SPAdes) (version 2) | ecosystem: Environmental > Aquatic > Freshwater > Ice > Glacier...
AACGCCGCCCCCTAGTGATGGACCTGCATCTGAACGTGTAACTCCACGCAAAGCCTGAACGGCTGAAGTAAAAGACTGAAAATTCGTAGCCGATGCTGCCGAAGTTTTGTTAATCGTGTAATTTCCGTTCATCTGAGCAGAAACCTGACTAGAGAATGCCAAGACTGCCGTGAAGAGGGCAATTTTTTTGGCTGAATTCACTAATCCCTTGAATGAGTAGATGTTAATCTCCATGAGTTTAAGTTGGTTTGATAGTGTAAATGTACCACACCTATATATAGTTACCAAGCAAATAACCAAACAAAAACCCAAATTTACCTTATATATAACTATATCTTAAAATCATTTATTTCAACTTAGTTATTAACTAATATACTCATTTCTAAATGTATAGATAGCATTTAAGAACTAGTTATATATCAGATATTCATGTAATAATTTTTTATCGAAAACTTTAAAGACCTAGTTGTTATCCTCATTTTTACAATAATAATACACTTCCTTCTTGTAAAAAGACCTTATAATGAGTACACATAAAATAGAAATTAGCCTATTTAACGCAAAAAAAGGGAGAAGACATTATATCTTCTCCCTCATCAACTTGACGAAAAGTCTAGGCCACTTAAGGCATTACACTAATTTTAGTTGAATACGTCTTATTTGTAGCAATAACATCCAATAGATACGTCGCTGGAGCAAAGGAGCTCAAATCAAGCGTATGAATCTCGCCTCCATTGATATCCATTTCCTTCAGCACCTTGCCTTGTATATCGCGAATAATAATATGGTGATTACTTGAAGGCATGGCTGTCAAATCAAGTTGAAGTCTCCCGCTGCTTGGATTCGGATAAACCAACAGATTAGCATCAACGTTCTCAATGCCAGTAGGAGTTACACTCACAATTTGCATCGTTTCTGAACTACATCCTTTGTCTGTTTTAATAATCAGGCGGACCTCATAATTGCCAGAGCCTGTATACGTATGGTTAAAGCTCGCTGCAGTTGACTTATTTCCATCACCCAAGAACCACTGGTAGCTATAACCTGCACCAGTAGGAACGTCGAAGAACATGGTACCATCGCCTACTTGGGCAGATGTAACATTAAAGACGGAACTCGGTAAAGGGCTCACTACGATAGTCTTCATTGCCGTGTCAATACAGCCATTCCCTGTTACGGCGAATAATCGCACAGAATAGCTTCCTGGAGCTGAATAAACAATTCCAGTATCCCTAGCCATGCTCGTTTTTCCGTTTGCAAAATCCCATAGATAGCTAATAGCCCCTGTGGTATTTATGGTATTATTTCCAAATGAAACCTTTGTTCCATCACAAACATCTAGCGCATTAAAGGCTGCAATTGGTTTGGTATCGATTGCTACAGTTCGAATCAGTGTATCTCCACATCCATTATTATTCGTTGCAATGAGTGAAATGGTGAAACTTCCAGGACCTGTATATGTGGTCGTTGGATTATCTAATGTACTGGATTTTCCATTTCCTAGGACCCATACATAGCCATTTGAACCCGGGCCAGGCACCGTACTCGTATTATTCAGTTGAATTAACTCTTGGCTGCAAGAGGAGGATAAAGTAAAATCTGCTTTTGGTGCTTCTATCAATGAAAGCGTATTCGTTACCGAATCAATACAGCCCAAATCAGTCGTAACAATCAATGTAACATCAATACTTCCAAAGCTCGAATACTTATGTTTCGCATTTGGATCGGCACTTGTACTGCCATCGCCAAATTTGTATACAGTACCATAGGTTCCAAAGGCAATCGAGCTAGAATTGGTAAAAGCCGCTTCCTTATTATTACATGCTGTCTGCGAAGTAAAGTTAGGCACAGCTCTAGGAGCTAAGGTCACATAACGACTTCTATCATCCGAACATCCATTTACATCAACATGTAATTTGACCAAATAGCTTCCTACAGAAGAATAGGTATGCGGAGGATTTGCGCCATTCGAGCCTGCTCCTCCATCACCAAAGTTCCAGGTATAAACAGGAGTGCCAATGCTTGGAATATAAGATGCATCTGCAAATTGGTGGGTCGCTCCATCGCATACATTATTCACCGTAAAATTGGCTTGAGGTATTTCAAATACTTGAATCGTAGAATCAAAAATCGACACAAATCCAAAATTAGAAGTGCCAATCAGGCGAACATCATAACTACCCGCTAGAATATAGGTATGTTTTGGGTTAGGAGAGTCAGTCGAGTCGCCATCTCCAAAAAACCATTTATAACGCAAAGAACCGGACACTATCGTCGATTTGTTCGTAAAACTCGTTTCATCGCCCTCGCAAATTGCTTGCGTGATGAACCGAACATGTGGATCTGCGCCAACGAGTAAATAGCGTGTTACCATCGTATCGCAATTCTTAACCATATCCAACACGTTAATATCAATTTTAAACAGGCTATCAACGCCTCCACTTGGAATATAACGCAGGCTTCCGTTTTGTGCGCCTGGACTAGTTGTCATGGTATCCCCAGAAACAGGAGATGCCCCACCAAGCGTTTTCATACTCAAACCAGTCACCATCCATTTGATACCATATTCGGCATTGGTATACCCAGTAATCGGTTCAATTTCGTAGGTAAAGGTATCGTTCAGTCTTGCTACATCCGGTTCTCCGATTGTTCCTGAGCGATAGGCGCCATTATTCGGTGTACCCTTAATCAAGCTCACCCCCGTTGGTCTTGGAATAATGACTACATCTATCCCTTTCCGCTGACTTTTACAAACCTTTTGATAAAAGATGGATATGTCACCACTATAACCAGTTAAGACATTCGTAAATGCCGTTACAGCAACTGCGTTGGAATAAATTGACATGTCTTCATTCGCACTATTATTGGTTGCTCCTAATTTAAAGGCAAAATCCGGTATTCCGCTTCCCGTAAAGGGTTTTGAGGTGATGGCGAATCCATAGCTTTGACCAGCACCAACTCTAAACTTAGCTCCATCTAGGCTGACATAACCCGGCTGTCCCAGCACAACGCCATCGACCGTATCCACTTTAAGCAAGGTCCAGGCTCCTTTATTTGTTTGGTAGCCGTTATAACTCCCAGCGATAGCAAAAACAGAACAAATATAACGTCCGTTATAGGCGAAGTTACTTGCAAAGCTGTCTATCAGTATTTCATTAGCTGCTGTTAGATCAAAATAAATTGCCTTTTCCGTTGTCGAATTAAAGCGATATACGCCTGTTAATCCGGTTGAATGCTTGGAAGGAAGGTTTCGGGTATTCTCTGCATAAAAACGACGACTTGCATAGACAGTATTTCCATAATAAAAGGGGTTACCTGAACCTAATGATTTAGAAGTCAGTGAGTCATTATACCAAACTGTTGCTTCCCCAGTAGATGAAGAAGCCGCTAAGGTTACGGGACCTATTCCACATTGTACTATGGCATTCCCTGAAGGATCTGTTGGAGTTGGAGCTGTCGCAATCGTCTTTAACAAGGTGTCGTTGGTAGTGGTTTGATCCCCTGCATATGTGGTATATGCGGTGAAATTAAAATTACCTCCTGCAGTTGTATTGATGGTATCTGCAGTAAAAACAGTCACGCTACTACCTGAAGAAAGGGATGAGATACTGGTAGAAAAATTAGCCGTTGTGCCTCCACTTATACCCAAATTCACAGAAATATTCGAAGCAGATGAAGTACCAAAATTGGTCACTTTCAAGCCAAGTGCCTGTTTAGGATTCGGACAGGCATTATTCTTTGGATCAACTACGGCTTCCACTCCCACGTCATTTGTATAACGGCTAAAGAGTTTCACATTGTCTACCATCCAATATCCATGGGTAGTCGATGCTGGCGTTGTCCACCGAAAACGCACCGTAAAAGTGGCGTTTCCTGTATACGAATTCAAGTTCAATGTGCGAGAGCCTGGGAAAAAGCCTCCTGCGGTAGTAGTGTAAACCGAAGTCCAAGTTGTGCCATTATTCGTAGATACCTCCACATAAATAGCACTGGAATTCAACTGCATATACAAATAATCATAGGTAAGGGTAAGATCATTCAGACCCACAGTGCTCACCGTAGGACTTTGAATCGTCATGCTTTGGCTATTGCTATTATTTGACCCGGTATTTGTATAACCACCCATATAACAATCAGCAAGAGCAACCTTTGAACTGGCCCCCGTTCAAGTCGGACAAGATTATAGATAGAAATCTATAACTTTAGACTACAATATGAAACGAACATTTAGTAATGAAGAGAAACTCCAGGTCATTAAAGACGCGAGTGAAATTGGAGTAACAGCAGCCTGTGAAAAGCATGGTGTTTTTCCGGCCTCCTATTATTCTTGGAAGAAGAAACTACAAGAAATGGGTACGGAAGGCCTAAAGCATGGCATGACACCGGCTCATTTGAAGGAAATCAAGAGATTAGAAAAGGAAAATGCTTTACTGAAGAAGCTAGTAGCTGAAAAGGAACTAGAAGGACAATTCAAGGACGAGCTGATAAAAAAGAAGTATCCCTTGGCGAAAAGATAGAGTTGGTCAGAACTTATATGTCCAAGGGGTTAACGCGTGATCGCGTGTTGCTAATCAGTTGTGTAAGCAAACACCAACTTTACTATAAGCCTAAAAAGCCTGTTGCTATTCAAAGAGGGACTGGAGGCAATTTCCGATTGGAAGAAGATGTAAAGCAATGGCGAGAGGACACGGAAATCACTGAACATATCAGACAAATCAAACATGACCCAGACACCAACTACGGATATCGAAAGATGACCTTTTGGCTTAGGTTACTTGGGTATTATATCAATCCTAAAAAAGTATATCGCTTAATGAAAGAATCACACCTGCTCATGCCAAAGAACAAACGTGCCGCACGAAACTATGTCAAGTATCGCGTGGTTATTCCCGAAGGCCCATTGCAAGTGTTAGAGATGGATATTAAGATAATTTGGATTACTGAACAGCGCTGCCATGCCTATGTCTTGACAGTAATTGACACTTTCACTCGCGTTGTCTTGCACTGGGTTTGCGCTCTCAATATGAAAAGCAATCAGGTTAAAAAGGCGTGGGATAGGGTCATTGAAGAACATCTCCAACCAGCAGATGTTCTCACCAAGGATTTACATATTGAGGTGCGCAACGACAACGGGCCACAGTTTGCATCCAAGGCTACGCAAGAGTATTTTAAGGAAAATAGCTTGACCCAAGTCTTTACGCACCCATATACGCCCCAGGAAAATGGCCACGTGGAGAGTTTTCATAACATACTTTCCACCTCAATCGGAAACCGCATCTATTGGTCACTGCAGGACTTACAAGAATCGTTAGTCCTGTTTTACGAGAATTACAATAACACGCGCTTACATGGATCCATAGCTTGCTTATGGCCAATGTTGTTTTGGGAAATGTGGGAAGAGGGATTGATTAAACGGATAGTGAAGGAAAAAAGAAAAATTAAATTCATCCCTACAATACCCTATCAAGAGATATCGGGGCTCAAGAACCTGAAAGGAGTTTCCTGCTTAAAACACTACCAGCTCAATGCTGGAAGGGTTTTAGATAATGAAGCGAACGGGCCCGAAACACTTCAAACGACATCGGTTCATCAATCACCATCAGTCGTTTCCTGCTACACAAATCAACAACAAAATACTTAACTTGCATACTCAATATCAATTTTGTCCGAAAACATGGGGGCTAGACCACCTTTCCACTCAGTGGAGAAGTAATATCGTACCCGATGCTATTATTAAACTGCCATCGATCAACGGCAGAATCTCCTGAAAGGGTGTACCCAGTCCAACTATTGGCTGATGTTCCATTTAGATTCGAGGGGAAGTTGTCGAATGACTCGTTCACGAGATAGTTTTGGGCATGTAGTGATTGCGCAGCAGCCACAAGCACTAAAGACAGCATAACTGTCTTAATAGTTAGTAGTTTTTTTTTCATTTGGATTGGCCTCCTATTAATCGACCTATTAAGCACCTCGCTTAGTAAATCGACAACCAATTTATGAAAAAATAATGACTCAAAAAATCAAATAAAAAAAGGCTTCCGAAGAAGCCCTTTCAACTTTTAAATGGTATTGTCGATTAGTTCAAAATAATACGTTTGTTCCACGTACCAAATTCTGATTGCACACGGACAACGTATACACCTGGATTATAGGAATCTAGACGAACATTTAACGCTCCATCTTTCCACTGATTTACATCTAATTCCTTTATCAATTGACCATTAGTCGCATAAATTGCTATAAAGGTAGGTGCATCAAGCTGCGATAAACGTATGGAAAATGACCCATTTGTTGGGTTAGGATAAATGACCAAATCGGCATTATCCATAGATTGAAGTCCAGTTGGGGTAATTGAAACGGATTCAGTATGCTCGTTGGAACATCCTTTGTCGGATTCTACAATCAGCCTTGGCTCATAATTCCCTTGTACCATATAGCGATGAATCACTATTTGCGATTGATATTTTGAACCATCTCCAGTAAACCAGTGATAGCTAACATTCCCTGTAGCATTGGCAGTAAATACCATCGTTCCGTCTCCTTTCAAACCTGATTCTACGACAAAGCTTGGATCAGGCAGCGGATTTGCTGCTACGGTACTTGAAGTGGTGTCATAGCATCCGTTTATCGTGGACACAATCAATTTCACTGTATAATCACCTGCAGTGGCATACACAAAAGTGGTATCTCTCACGTTACTTGTGACACCATTCCCAAAATCCCAAATATAGCTTCCTCCATTGGGGAGGTTCACAGTATTATTCATAAATGCACTTGGGGTTCCAAAACAAACATCTTTCGCAATAAATCCAGCGATGGGTTTGGTATCAATGATGACTTTTTTCATTATTGAATCAAAACAACCATTTCCGTTAAAAGCAATCAATTTCACCGTAAAATTCCCAGGTCCCGGATAAGCCGTTGTAGGGTTTTCATTTGTGCTCGTTAAGCCGTTTCCAAAACTCCACATATAACTATTTCCAGTTCCACCAGGCGTATTGGTTAAATTATTCATGGTAATGAGTTCATCGGAACAGGCATTGCTTAATGAAAAATCAGGCTTAGGAGATTCAATCGTAGTAATCGTAGCCCTGCTTGAATCAATACAGCCCAAATCAGTCGTTATGATTAAGGTCACATCAAAGGCTCCAAAACCAATATAATTATGCAAGGCGTCTTTTGAGCTTCCCTCCGACCCATCTCCAAATTTCCAATGAGAGCCATACGTTCCAAATAATAAGGTGGTACCATTACTAAATTCCGCCTTGGTATTGTTACAAGCTACACTGCTGGTAAAGGAAGGAACGGCACGAGGCGCTTGCGTACCATATTTCGATTTACTTTCTGAACAACCATTAATCGTTACCGTCATTGTGATAGAATAGTTTCCAGGTACCGCATACATATGGCTGGTATTTTGCGCATTAGGACCCGTTGTTCCATCACCGAAATCCCAAGCAAAACTTGGTGTTCCAGAAGGAAGGAAAGAATTATTCGAAAAGCTTAAATCACTTCCTTCACAGGCATTTGAAATAGTGAAATCGGCTGTTGGTAATTGGAATACGGTCACCTGCATATCGAACGAATCAACATACCCAAAGTTGGAAGTAGCAAAAAGTTGAACGGTATACGTCCCAAAACTTGTATAGGTATGCGTTGGGTTTGTTAGCGTAGACGTCGCTCCATCACCAAACATCCATAAGAAGCTCATGCTTCCGCTTTGCAAGGTAGAATTATTCGTGAACGCCATTGCTTCCTGATCGCAAACATCAAGCTGACTAAATTGTGCATCAGGTTCAGGCACAACACTGATATAATGTTTAATTACTGTATCACATAGATTCCCTAAGTCATTCACCTCCAAACTATATATGATAGAAGAATCAGTTAAAGCCGCATCTGGACTGAAAGAAATGGTGGCATTCGTACCTGAACTTGCAGCATTAAACGTATAATAAGAAGTAGCTATCACCGTTCCATTTGCGGTATAAAAGGTAAGATTTGAAATATCCCATGCACTACCATAAGTAGCATTTGTCTTTCCACTTGGCGGAATAATTTCATAGCTTAACGTGTCTCCCGCAGCTACAATATCTGGATCAACATTGGTTCCTGCTGTTCCCATTCGAGGAGATTCATAGGGAGAACCTTTACTGATATTCGTATTACTTGGTGATGGCAAAACCGTTACCGTACTCTTGGCAGTATCATTGGAAGCATCAATATCTCCCGAGAGGTTAATTGCCTCAACAGGAATATTAGTACCCGAGATACTTGCTTTAAACAATCCTGCAAGGGTAATTGTCGTATCCTTTCCTGCTCCCAAATTGTTTAGGTTAACTGCTTGAGATAATTTATCTGGGCCAACATTAATCCCCAAAACCATAGATGGAGCTGGAAACGTACTATTATTTGTGACCTTTACAGACACATCCGATTCATGGTAGGTGCAAACGGTATTCGGAGAAATTTTAAGACTGTCCACTTTTAACTCTGGATTACACCCATTGTTCACACAAAACGAAACATCGTCCATATACCATTCAGAATTTGACACCACTTCATAAAGATCCAGATAGGATATAGGATTTGTATTTGTAAAGGTAGCTTGAAGGCTTCCATCAATATAAACCTTCCATGTGTCTGTGTCGAAGTCAACATCAATTAGAAACTCAAACCATTGGCCATGGGTAAAGGTTCCACTTCCACCTTGGCAATTCCAAGTACCACCAGCATTGAAATAAAAATCCAGTGACCACTGTTGTGCTACGTTAGATCCTCCCTGAAAGTTAAAGTAAGAATTTTTGTTTGAGGGAATCTTATAATTCGCCTTATAGGTAAACTTTCCTGAATTATGAACTCCGCCAAAATCGAGGACTGCATCATGCGGGCCATTTCCGTTCGCTGAATAAAAATAGATAGACTGTGAGCCAGAGAGTGCATCTGCATTGGACACGTAAACATCCTCCGAATTCCCACCTGTAGTCGACGACCACGTCCGCCATTGACTGGATTGTAGTCCTAGATAGGACCCAGATGTATAAGAATCAAAATTATCAGAGAAATACTGCTGACCGAGCGCAGGACTCCATACTGCAATTAATAAAACAATACATAACGCAAGTTTTTTCATAAGTAGGGTTTTGGTGGTTGAACAAATAGGCGTACGCCCTATTCAAAGCTACTACGCTTGAGATAAAAAAGCAACATTAATGGCTTATAATCAGCTTTTCATTGAATAATTAGGTTGAAAAGCAAAAAAAAAGGGCTCCTAGATGGAGCCCTTTTATATTTCAATTTGGGAGACTACTGAATAGTCACCTTTTTATTTACAATTTGGTCACCAGACTGAACACGTACAATGTACATTCCAGCAGATGCGCCAGTAATATTAATGGCTAATTCACCGTTTTGGAATACTGGATTTGCAATTGTTTGAATTACTTGTCCTTGTGCATTCAATACAGAAATAGTTGCATTTGAAGCAAGGGTTCCTTCCAGTTTAACTGTAAAGGCACCATTACTTGGGTTAGGATAGATATTGACCATCTCATCCATATCCAAGTTGTTCACTCCTAGGAACTCTCCTGTTTCTTTCACTTGTACTGTACGACACGTGATAAAAGAACGGTTACCAGACTCATCAATAGCTTGGTAGCACACTTCATAGATACCTGGGTAATTGAAGTCTACATTGCTACGAATGATTTCTACTCTACATCCTTTTAAGCTATTAGCAAATTGGTTAGGGGTATTGTAGTTATCTTTCACAGAAACGCCCAAAGTAAAGTCATAAGTAGACCAGCGAGGTAAGTTAACTGGATTCGCTACGATTACTGGACGGATATCGTCAATAACACGAACAATACGTTTGAAAGTGGCAATATTACCCGCATTATCAGTAGCCTTATAGGTTATCGTATACTCACCAATAATATCCGTAGAATAATTAGATGGATAGATAATTTCCAAATTAGCGAATGAATAGAAGTTATCAGTACTAGTAACTCCCATATTGATATTATTCATCCAGTTATTATCAAATACCCTGATAACTACAATCTCTGTACCTGGTGTATAATGAATTACCGGTGGAACGTAATCCGCTACTTCAAAAGTAATGGTCCTTTCAGCCGATTTATTTCCAGAGAAGTCGGTAGCTACATAAGTCTGAGTATAGGTACCTACAGAATTTGAAACCACATTTCCTCCAATTCGTATTGCTTGTACGTTTGCATCAAAATTGTCTAATGCATATACAGGGTCAACAAATGAAGAGCTCACTTGAACCTGAACAATAGGATCAGATTCAATAGTTGGAGCAGTGGTATCTCTTACTTGAACTGTACGTGTTGCTGTGGCCATGTTTCCATAGTCATCATAAACGGTATAAGTAAGCGTATAGTCACCGATTTTATTCTCATCAACTAATCCAGAAACACTCACTTGACTATTTACATTTTTTCCTGTTGGTTGATCTACCGCAGTAAAGCCGGGCTCAGCATATGTAAATAATACAGACCACACAATTGGGTTTGCACCATTCAAGGTGATGGTTGGTTTAGTCAAATCCTGAACCACAGTCACTTTTCTTGTTACGGTACCAGCAGTATTTCCGCTTTTATCCGTTACATCATAGCTTACAAAATATACTCCTGCTTGAGACATATCAACCGCAATATCTGTAACGATACGTGCAGTAATATTTCCTTCTATATTATCAACAGCCGTAGCTCCCAAATCAGTATACGTTGTATTTACCTCTACAATTTCATCTGTACCAATCATTGAAATAACTGGTGCCACATCATCTGCTATCAGATTAATCGCATAATCTTCAAACTCACCAACCTGAATCGGTCCGCAAGCAGAAAGCGGGGTATTAATCAAACTAGAACCCACACGCATACGTGCTTCACCTAGAACAACATCATCAATACTAGGAACCACAAAAGTACCTGAGAAAGTCAATCCTGCAGATGCAGTTTGCGTAGCAATTAATTCACCTGCGTCAGCAAAATCGCCATCACGGTTATAATCAATCCAAATAGCTCTGTTCACACCATTTACTTTCGTGTTTCTTGAAATTACAAAGCTATAAGTAGCTCCGAGCGTTAAGTCAATTGAAATGTCATTGCTATAATTAGTATATCCAGGAACTTTTCCTGAAGTAGATTTATTGGTCATGTTAGCAATAGTTACGCTATTGATACCAACATCTGCAACGGTTGGGTAGAATACAGCTGGTGAGCAATATTCGATTACATCGATGAGGTTTGTTTTCTCTAAAGAAGTAGAACCATTGTCGTTGGTAACGATAAGTTTCACGTTATAGCTACCAGCAGCGGTGAATTTCACATCAACGATAGGATCGAATTCATCACCCCCATTTTCAATGGTATAGGTGTTTGGAGTGATTACCCATTCGTATTCACAACCAGCTATACTTAATTGTTTCAATTGGGCTATATCCCCAACTTTCATAATTGTTTTAGACGTTGAGAAATCAACAATTGGGTTATTCGAAGTCGTTCCAAGCACGAAGGTTTTAACAATAGTATCGTTTGCTTCACATGACTTCAATACCATGCGCACACTGTAAGTACCTGCATTGAAGTAAGACCATTCAGCGTTTACCTCATCTTTCAAATCAGCATATCCTGTTGGATAAGAAACGTTTGGATCATAATCAAAAATCCAGTCGTATGAAGCTTGATCAGCCAAAACTCCGGTTGAAGAGTTTTCAAACACAACATCATTACCCAAAGAACATTGGTAAACAGTATCCGCTATAATAAAGTTAGCACTTGGTGCTCCATTATTTGGAGCAACAGAACCCCATGTAGCGGCAAATCCAGATGCTGTCCCTGTATTATTTGACAGGAATACCATGTAGATATTTCCTCCGGTGCTTGTAATAGTTGAAGGTAGGTTTGTTCCTTTATAAGAACCAATAAGTGGAGAGGTAGCCCCTTTTCCATCAAATACCATCAACTCATCATTAGCGGCCAAGTTGAATGACAAGAAAGTCAAGGTAACTTTCGACGCACCACAAGGAGCAATTAGGAATTCATTGTATTCATTATTGCTATAATTGCCGGTTGGACCACCTGAGTCATAAATAATACCGGTATCGCTATCAGAGCCTAAGTTTTCACCCATTATATTTTTAAAGGTAGAACCTGCACCTGGAGCTTTAATATTGATATATCCTGATTTACATGCGGTATCCCAACCTGCGCTGTTTCCAACCGCAAGGCATACGTCGTAGATTTCAATATCGTAGAAAAATCCAGAAGGGTTTTGGTCATATTGAGAACCAACAGACCAAAAATAAGGTGCCCCATTTAAAAAATTTGGAGTAAGAATCCATTCCCATTGGGCTGGTCCGAATGATGAAAGATCATAAAAATCGATATACAAAGGATTCACCCCATCATAAGTCACTTCATTTTTTGAAGTAACAAAGGCAGGACTTGGGGAAGAAGTAGGGTTAATAACAGTGAACGCTTTTGTAGTCGTAGCAGTTCCTTGGCAGTTGGTGTTGCTCAAGCGAAGTTGATAGCTACCTGCACTGGCAAAAGTCGTTGTAAAATTAGTTGTTGTTGCATCAGGAGAATTTCCTTGATTCAAAACATCCCATTCTTGTGATATATACCCCGCTTGATTGGAATTAATAAATCTCGTTGGAGAATTCACATAAACTGAATCTGGCACAGAAAAATTAGCAGAAGGTGCTGATGTGCCTGAAATAGTTACGATATAATCCATGGTCTCACCATAGTTAAACTGCCCACATGCTTGACCTGGACTCACAGGATCATAATAATTGGCGCGGAAACGCAAAATAGTTGTACCAGCTACCGCATTACATGGCACAGTAAAAGTCTGTGTAAATGTAGGTGCAGACTGTCCGGTTTTATTTGTTGCGATATACTCAGAATTTTGGAAAGTCCCATCTTTATTAAAGTCAATCCATGCACCTGCTCCAGTTGGATATATCGTAGATGCTGTTTGCATAGTTACGGTATAGGTTGCACCAGGACTTAAGGTAGTTACACTAGATAGATTATTCCAATAGCGATATACGGTACTGGTATTACATTGAACGCTGTGGGTCCAACCATTCAACCCCACCTTTAAAAAGTGGAAGCCCCAGTTATTCGCGCATCCGTTATTACCCATGGATCCATGGGTAGTTGTGCAGTAGCCAGCAGGCACGGTCGTAGACTGCCCAATGGCGCTCTGTCCGAAACCCAGGAGCAGTGCAATCGCGGCTGTACCTGTTAATCGAGCAACACTCCCGCTTAAAAAGCGCAGTTTGGTAGATATGTTTTTCATATTGTTTGGTTTAATAAGTAAAAATCAAATAAATGGAGCTGAATTTTACTTCAGCTCCATTCAAAATCTATTTAATAACAACTCTTTTGCTCGTTGTTCCTTGCTCAGAAGAAATCTGAACCATATAAACTCCTGCACTAACGTGACCCAAGTCTACATTCAGTTCAGCATTTGTGAAAGCGCTTGCATTGGCAGTAAAGACGCTATTTCCAAGCATATCTACAATCACAATATTTGCACCGTTCAAACCTAAAGAAGCATCCAGCTTAATAGTAAACTGACCTTTATTCGGGTTTGGATACACATTCACTGCTTTCTCTAAATCGACAGAACCAATTCCAGTGTTTACACTATTCTCTCCTATTAGAACCAGACGTGTAGTTTCATCCGACTTATTACCAGAACCATCAGTTGCAACATAGGTTACTTGATAAACTCCCGGGTAGTTAAAATCAACATTACTACGAATAATATCTACGATACAACCGTTTACGTTATCACGGAAATCAGTTGGTTGGTAGTAATTATCTGCAACAACAACACCAGCAGAGAAATCATAGGTAGTCCATCTTGGCAAGTTCACCGTGGTTGTCAAAACAACTGGGGCTTCTCTATCAACAACATGAACAGTACGAACGAATACGCTCGTATTTCCAGATTTATCTTCAGCAGTATAAGTAATGGTATATGTACCAACAGTATTGACATCAAAACCAGCTTGTGGTGTTCTAGTCAATGATGCTGTTGGATAATAATTATCAGATACTCCTACAGACATTCCTGGTGCATTTTCCCAATTTGTATTGAATACCTCAACAAATACGTTATCAGCTCCTGGGCTAACGATGATTTTTGGTGCGATATAATCTTCAACCAAATATTTCACGGTTAGATTTGCTCCTTTATTACCAGAAGCATCTTCTGCGCTATAGGTCATGGTGTATTCACCGATAAACATGGAGTTAACAAAACCACTCACATTCATTGGCATTACATTCATATCAAAGTTATCGGTAGCCGTAATTGGGTCTACAAATTTCTCACCCACTTGAATTGGCATAGTAGCGTTTCCTACCAAGCTTGGAGCAGTGGTATCACGCACTTGAACAGTTCTTGATGCAGTTGCTTCATTTCCATAAGCATCCTGTACAATAAAGTTCACTACATAATCACCAATTGCTTCAACATCTACGTTATTGGTAGCTTTAACCAAATGATCAACATTTACACCTGATGGCATATCTGTTGCCACATAACCTGGATCCATAAATGGAATTTTAACAGACCATAATAATGGATTTGCACCGGTCAATAGGATACTCGGTTTAGTTAAGTCATCCACAATTTGTACACGTCTTACAACAATTAATGCCTCATTATCAGAAAGGTCAGAAACATTATAGGCTATAAAATATATACCTGCTTGGGCTGTATCAAGATTGATGTCAGTTATGATTTTTGAAGTAATATTTCCTTCAATATTATCAAAAGCTGTGGCACCTGGATCTACATACGATGTGTTTTTCTCGATGATGGTATCATTCCCAATCATGGTAATGACTGGAGGAACATCATCCAAATTCAACATAATGGTATAGTCCTCATATTCACCTACTTGGTTCGGTCCGCAAGGCAAAAGATTGGTATTTGCAAGACCCATGGCAACACGCATTCTAGATTCTCCTGGAATAACATCAGCCAATCCTGGAATTTTAATAGAACCACTAAATGACATGGCAGAAGAATTTGTTCCAGAAGCAACCAATTCAGCCGGTTCAGTAAACTCACCATCCCGATTATAGTCAATCCAAATTTTGAAATTCACATTATTAACGTTGCTAGGTCTATCTACCTTATAGGTATAAGACTCTCCCAAAATTACGTTGCTACCAATTTTTTCAGTATAATCTGAATATCCTGGAGCTATACCTGAAAGCGACTCATTTGAAAACTCGCCAAACTCCACATTGGTCATACCTACATCGGCAACCGTTGAATAAAGCGTAGTTGGTTGGCAGTAATCAATCACTTCTACAAGATTTGTGCGCTCTTTAAATGAAGAACCATTATCATTAGTAGCGATCAATTTTACGCTATAAGATCCTGGCGAACCAAATTTAACGGTGATTTCATTATCGGTTGCAGTACCACCATTTTCAATTGAATAGGTAGTAGGAATAATTTCCCACTTATACGAACAAGCGGCAACAGCAGAAGCTTTAAAGATTGAAGTTTCATTCACTCGAATAATACGCTCTGTCGTAGTAAAGTCAACAATTGGATTGGAATTAGTATTCGCTAGTACAAAAGATTTCATGATGGTATCATAATTTTCACATGATTTTAAAACCATGCGTACATTGTATGTACCTGTAGAAGCATAAGACCACTCTGGGCTTTCTTCATCTTTAATATCAGCATATCCAGTTGGGTAGGATACGTTAGGATCAAAATCAAAAATCCAATCATAAGAAGCTTGACCTTCAACTACACCTGTTGAGCCATTTAAGAACTCAATATCATTACCAAGTGAGCAGGCATAAACGGTATCAGCTATCGCAAAATTTGCAGTCGCAGCTCCATTAGCCACAATCACTGAGTTCCATGAAGCCTTGAATCCAGCAGCAGTTCCACTTCCATTAGAAGTCCATTGCAAGAATAATCTTCCAGAGGTACCTATTACATCAGAAGGAACAGTCGTTCCAGAAAAGTTACCCAAAAGAATACCATTATTATCAGATCCATCAAACACTTTTAAATTGTCACCTGCAACTAAATCAAAATTATGGAAACGCAAGGTCACTTTTGAAGCACCACATGGTTCAATAATAAATTGAAAGAATTCGTTTGAAGAATAAGGGTCTTTATCACCACCAGAATCATAAATATATCCTGAATCAAGACTAGAGCCAGCATTTTGGCCTAAGATGTTTTCATAAGTAGCACCAGCACCTGGGGCTTTAATTTCTATGTAGGCATAACGGCAAAGGGTATCAGAACCCAAGCTATTAGAAACCACCAAACAAACATCAAACGTTTCAATATCGTAGAAGAACGCAGATGGATTTTGATCAAAGCTATTGGTCGTCCATATAAAAGGAGCTCCATTCAACCAATCAGGATTCATTGTCCATTCCCATGAGGTAGGACCAAATTTCGTCAGATCAAAAAAGTCAACAAAAATTGGATTCGAGCCATCATACACCACACTGTTTTCACTCACAACATAATTAGCCATCGGCGAAGAAGTTGGAGCAACTACATTAAATGATTTGGTAACAGATGCTGTTCCTTGGCAATTCGTGCTGCTCAATTTCAATTGGTATGTACCAAGACTTGCAAATTTTTCGGTGTAATTAACGGTTGTAGCATCAGGATTTGACCCTTGATTCAACAAATCCCAAGCATGAGACACATAACCGAGTTGGTTATTATTCACAAACAACGCAGGTGAATTTTGATATACTGTATCAGGAATAGAGAAATTCGCCGAAGGAGTATTTGAAGCAGAAATATTGATGATATAATCCATCGTCTCTCCATATCCATAATAGGTATTCCCGCAACCATAAGTAGCCGTTAAAGCCCAATTATAATCACAGCGGAATCGAATTAATGTTGGACCAGATAATGCGGTACATGGAACCGTAAATTGATTAGAGGTAGCACCAATAGATGCACTTCCTGACGCTATATATTCATTCGTTGAAAAAGTTCCGTCATGGTTATAATCAATCCATGCTCCTCTACCCATTCGATAATTGGTAGAAAGCGTTGTCATGTCTACTGTATAAACAGCACCTGGATTTAGCGTTGTAACGGTACCCAAATTATTCCAATAGCGGTATGGAGCATTGGTATTGCAATTTACGTTATGCTTCCATCCATTTAAACCAACACTGGAAAAGCTCCAGTCGTTAATACAATTATTCGTATTACTGTATTGGTGATTGACTGTACAAACTCCTTGAGGGGGACTTGTAGCTTGTCCATTTGCTGACTGGCCTGTCGTAAAAACAAAACCAGCCGCAATGAAAAGCCCCTTCAGCATGTACCGAGTGGAGGCTATTCTTAAGGTGGTAGAAATTTTCATCATATATAAATTTTAGGTTTGATATGGATTTATGTTAAACAAGGAAAAGAGGAGTCTTTTACAACTCCTCTTACCTTGATATTATTAATTTATTTATTTACTACAATACGTTTCGTTGTGTTACCAAATTCGGTAGACACTTGAATCATATAAACTCCTGCACTCATTTGGCTTAGATCAAAATTCGCCTCGCCATTAAAGAATGCTTTTGCATCAGCTACAAGAACTTGATTTCCTAGTGCATCAATAATGTTAACCTTAACATCATTTCCGAGCTGCTCATCCAACTTCATCGTAAACTTACCCTTTGTTGGGTTAGGGTATACATTTACCATTGACTCTATGTCAACCCCTTCTAAAGAAGTAGGAGTCCAAACGCTTACAACGCGGGTAGTTAATGTTGAAATATTACCTGATCCATCAGTTGCACGGTAAACAATGGTATAGATTCCTGGATAATCAACATCCACATTACTAAACACCACTTCAATAGCTGAATTAGAGGCAAACCAAGCTGGAGACCAGTAATTATCAAGAGCACTTACCCCTAACAATGGATCAAAGCTTCCAGTCCATCTTTGAATATTCAATGGAGCTGCAATAATTTGAGGCTTCTCAGTATCAACCACTCGGATGGTACGTGTATAGGTTGCTTTATTTCCAGAACCGTCTTCTGCTGTATAGATTACAGGGTAAGAACCCAATTCATAAATATTCAAAGCGGAAGCATCACGGTTCAGAGATACACTTGGATAATAGTTATCAGTAGCTGTTACTGGGGGCTCGAAGAAGTTTGCGTCGTTTACTTGAACAACAATTTCTCCGCTACCTTGAATAGTAGATATTACCGGGGCAATACCATCACCTACTTCAAACTCAACCATTACAGGGGCAGCAGTATTTCCGGAGAAATCTTTCGCGTTGAACGTAACAGTATAGGTACCAAATACATTTACATCGATAAAGCCAGCTTTGGTAAGTTGAACATTTTTATCAAAATTATCTGAAACAGATACAGGGTTAACAAATGGTGTTCCTACTTGCCAGAATACTTTAGCATTCGAAGTGATTACCGGAGCATCAATATCGCGCACTTGAACTATTCTAACCAAAGTAGTTGAATTACCATTCACATCAGATACAGTATAAGTGATATCATAATCACCAATGGTGCTGATATCTACATTCCCAGAAACGTTCACATCATCATGAACATTTTTGTTTCCAGGATTATCAGTCGCTGTCCAGTCAGGCTCAACCCACGTATTCAATACACTATGAACATAAGGTGACCCTCCAAGAAGCGTAAGAACTGGAGCTGTTAAATCAGTTGAAACGATAACGACTCTTGTTGCTCTTACAGCAGAAAGGCCGGAAGCATCCATCACATCATAATGAACAAAATAGATACCTGCTTGAGTCAAATCAATTTGATTCGTGATAACCATACGAGAAGTAATATCACCCTCAATATTATCAATACATACAGCGCTATCTTCAGTATACGATGTATTCAGCTCAACATAGACTGTATCAGAACCATTCAAAGTAATTACAGGAGGCAATTCGTCATACATCAACATCACACCGTAATCTTCAAATTCTCCAACTTGGATAGGTCCACATGCATCAAAGCTATTTGCTCCTAAAGAAGCACCAATACGTAAGCGACTTTCACCTGAGCGTGTATAGGTATAATCTGGAACCGTAAAGCTTACTGTATTTGAGCTCGTGGAAGCATTTGTTTCCAGCATAATACGCTCTGTAGTCTCTTGGAAAATTCCATCACGGTTAAAGTCAATCCACGCTTTACGTGTCATGCTATTAACAGTAGACAAGCGAGATACTTCGAGCTGATACGTTTGACCAGCATAAAGAGCCACGCCATAGTCGGCAGTATAATTGGTATAACCAGGGGCTACGCCAGAAGCAGACTCATTGTCGATATTCTCAATCACCACTTGATTGATTCCTACATCACCAATTTTCGGAATGCTCACTGCTGGAGTGCAATAGTCTACTACATCAATATAATTGGTTTTTGTTTTTACGGTCGTGCCATTATCATTCGTAACCTTAAGTTCGATATGATAAGAACCCGCATTACTAAACTTAACATCAATAATGCGATCAGAAAGAGAATACCCTTGTACCAATGCCCAGCCAGCTACTGGAGTGATTGTCCACTCATAGGAACAGGCTGCTTCACTAGTCTCCGTAAAGGCTACCACACTACCGGCAGAAACACGACGGTTTGACGCACTAAAATCAACCACTGGAAGTTTAGTAGTAGGAGAAACGCGTAATGTTTTCACTATCGTATCATTTCCTTCGCAGCTTGAAGCGACCATTCTAATTTCATATTCTTCGTACTGACCACTTGCAGAAACTGTCCACTCTGGGTTTTCTTCATCGCAGAAATCGCAATAGAAAGGAGGATACGTTACGTTAGGATCATAATCAATAATCCAATCGTACGTAGCTTGACCAGGAACAACTCCCGTTGTAGCATTTTTCAAAATCAAGTCAGTACCACCTGAACATTCCCAAAGGGTATCTGGCAAGGTAAAGTCAGCAGACATTATTCCGTTTTGAGGAATTACTGAAGTCCATTTAGCAGCAAAACCAGATGCAGGTGTATTAACGTCTGAGGTAAATAACAAGGTCATTTTACCACTTTTCGCGGTTAAATTCGGTGGCAAATTAGCACCACTATAAGAACCCAATAAGGTTCCACTTACGTCTGGACCATCATAAACTTTCAAGAAGTCCCAATTGGCCTCTGTATCAAAATGACTAAAACTCAAAGTCACAGCAGATGCTCCACATGGCTCAATATTAAAGGTATAATATTCATTATCTTTATAACCAGCAGTAGCACCACCGGTATCATAAATTTCTCCTGAATCTAGACCGCTTTTAAAGTCAGCGCCCATAATGTTCACATAATTTCTTCCAGTCGGTGGCTCAAGGATTATATACCCTTTACGACAAAGGGGAGCGGAACTACCCAACCCGTTCGTTGCAGTCAAGCATACTTCATAGGTACCGTTATCATAAAAGAAAGCACTTGGGCTTTGAGAATATTGATTTCCAGAAGACCAGAACCAAGGAGCCCCATTATTTACATCAGGAGTAATTGTCCATTCCCAAGAAGTAGGACCGTAGTTAGACAAGTCAAATAAATCAATTTCTAGCGGATTGCCAGAGAAGTAAACATGATTTTGACTACTAACAAAATTCGGAACTGGCGTTGAAGTAGGATCAACTACAACCACTGAACTAGTGCGAATAGCGGTACCTTGACAATTTGTCGAAATCAGTTTTAAAGAATAAGTTCCTGCTACTGGGAATGCATACGTATAATTCAAGGTAGTTGCATTCACTGTTTGAAGCGTAGGATCTAAATCTGAATTATACCATTTGTGGGTATACCCAACTGTATTGGAATTTGAAAAAGTCGCATTCCAGTTCGTATAAACTGTGTCAGGCATCGTAAATCTAGCAGTCGGTGCAGAAACACTTTGAATCTGAACGTCAAAGTCCCAAGATTCTCCGTAGCCTGCATTACCATAGCAAGAATTACCACAAGCATAGGATTGATCATATTTATAAGGACTATTATTATAGTTATAGTCATTACGAATTCTCATTCTCGTTTTGCCCGGTACCGCGCTGCAAGGAATTGAAACAGTCCTTGAAAGGGTACTCGCTCCTGTGGTTTGACCACGGAATAAGAATTCACCGGCGTCAGTAAAGTCGCCATCACCATTTAAATCTATCCAAACTCCAAATTCATTGGGGTAGTTATTGGTAATACCACTAGTAAGGCGGAAATCATAATCTGAACCCGGACTCATATTGGCAGCAGAAACATTATTCCAATACGTATAAATGCCACGCCCATCAGGACAGCTGGCTGTATAATCAAGGTTACTAACCTGAACTCGTCCAATTTTTGCTAAATTAGATGAACAAGGATCACCCGAATTGTAGTTTGTTGTGTAGACATGCGTCACCGCACAATACGGTGATGGCGAGGAAGACTGAGCGCTCGATATAGACGGGAGGGCTGCAATAACGGCAACCATCACTCCACTGAATATTCGACCTATCAGACGATAATTCCTCCAACTGTGAAAAGTAGAAGTGTTTCTCATATTAATTAGGCTTTGATGTGATTTAGTTTCAAAATTTATTTCATTTTTCACCAAACAAATACATACACCTCAATAACTCAAATTCAATGAGTTATAAGCCGCAGAGCTCTTGTTTTGGTTTTGAAAAGCCGGTTTCACTGCGCTTTTCACATTCGCAATTTATGCAAAAACATCAGTAAAAAAAGCCCTTCCGAGCGTTTTTCGAAATTTTTTCGACTGGTATTTTTGCCGCATAGCACTTGTTCGACACGCAAAAGTTTCGAAGGTTGCCTGAATTCATAAAAAAAATATTTCTCCCATTATTGGAATCCGCCAGAACGTTTCTATACCATTTGCCTCTCCTCTATTTGGCATTGGCTTTTATCAAATCCGCCTTATTCTTAGCGCTTTGTTTAGAGAAATCGATAATTCTACTATTTTTGATTGCTGTCATTGGCATACCATATGTACCTTCGTCAACCAAACATGCACAAAACTGTATTTCGATCCGTCGCCGCACTCCTGCTCCTGCTTGGGATTTCAGGAACCAACTTGCTTCGCGCTCAAAGCGATTCAGTGGCTTTTATGGACACCTTTGACTATACGGATATTTTCAGTTTGAGCTTTGAAGAAGATGTAACAGCGCAATTACTCCCTCTGGATACGATTGTTGACATTGCTTTTATTCACTCTCCCACCTTACGCTTTCATGAAGGGGAAGTTGGTGCAGCAAAAGCCCAGGTAATTTTAGCCCGTCGCTCTTGGCATCCTTATATATCAACTTTTGCAAGTGCTAGCCTTGGTAGCCAAAATTTAGCTCTCAATACTTATAATCCTACTACGGGAGGAAATAGCACTCAGGCAAGTTCCGGGTATACCGTAGGAGCTACCATTGTGCTTCCTTTATCTGTGTTTACTCAAACTCCGATAAAAATTGAGATGATGAAAGCGGAGTTAAGCAAATTTGAAGCGCGTGTTGATGAGGCTAAACTTCGTCTAAGAAGAGAAATCATCTCCGAATATTTTCGCTTAGTTACTGCCCAACGCCTCTTAAAAATAATAAGCGAAGATGTTCAGACATCGACCATGTCACTTAACATCGCTGAAATCCAATTTCAAAATGGTACCCTGTCCCCTTCCGAATTCAGCCGATTGAAGAACCTACAAACTATTTCCCGCACAAACTATGAGTTGCAATTCAGGGAATTTGCAACCGCTTACTTTCAATTTGAAGCACTCGTTGGCGTGGAAATGTTCCAAATTAAACGCTCAAACAATCCATGACGCTACTCTCGTACATGCGGGTAGTGTATAAAAACCTACTCTGGCTACTCATTTTTCCTGCGCTTACCGCACTTTTAGTCATTTTCCTGACCCGGGATATTAAAAGAGAATATGCAACAAGCAGCAGTCTATATACCGGTGCAGCATCCGGAACCAATCTTGCCAATCCGCTTGCGTCGCAAATGGACTACCTTTCGGTGAACAACGCCTTTGACAACATGATTGCGGTGATCAAATCGCGGGAAACGCTTACTGAAGTGAATTTACGTTTGATGGCAAAGCACTTGAGTATGAGTGCTCCGAACTCCGCAGTGATTAGCAAAGAAATTTTTGATAAGCTCCCCGAAATTTTTCCTGATAGCTTGATTCGACAAGCCCGCAAATTGGGCGATAAGGAGATGGTCTACAATTTCCTTCTCCCTTATGCCATGTCGAATGAATCGAATGTGGTCAATAATATGCTGCGCGGCGACCATTCGTATTATAGCATTATGGGCTTCAATCATGCCCTCACGGTAAACAGAAAAAACTCGAGCGATATGCTTGAGATGATATTCCGCAGCGAAGATCCCGGCATTTCAAAAATGGCCCTCGATATTCTTACTCGGGTTTTCATCAATCAATACAGAAGTATCAAAGGAGATGAAACATCCAATGTATCGAGTTATTTTGAACAACAACTTGCTTCAGCCAAAACAGAATTGAATGACGCCGAAAACCGACTAAAAGCTTTTATGGTCGACAACCGCATTATTAACTACTACGAACAATCGAAGTATGTAGCGGAAACAAAAGAGAATATTGATATTGAAATCAATGAGCTCGATATGAGTCTCGCTGCAGCCAAAGGTGCTCTTGCTGCCATTGAAGTGAAAATGGGCCAAAAAACCGAAATCCTTAATAATAATACACAACTCCTTCAGCTTCGCGACGAAATCGCGCGCTTGCGCGTAAAACTGTCCAGAACTGAAATTTATGGAACGAAGGATGCCCCTGCAGATTCTCTGCGCTCGGAAATCAAAAAATTAGAAGGCAAATACAAAGACTTGGCCCTGCAGTTCTATCAAAACACCTATACCCTCGAATCAACGCCTCAACAAGACCTACTAAAATCTTGGTTGGATAAAGTGTTAGAGGTAGCAGAAGTCGAAGGCAAGAGGAAGGTTTTTGAAGAAAGAAAGCTTGAATTCAACCTTCAGTATGATCAATTTGCTCCTTGGGGTTCAAGCATTGCTCGACTTGAACGTGAAGTTCGGGTTACAGAAGAGCAATATCTATCGGTATTGCATGGACTGAACCAAGCAAAACTGCAAAAACAAAATCTCAAATTCTCGAATAATCTCACGATTGTAGATCATGCCTACCTGCCCCTTCAACCTGAAAAATCCAAAAGAATGATGCTGGTGCTTTTAGGCTTTATGGGTACACTCTTCACCATCCTTGGCTACCTCGCCGCCAGAGAATTTTTCGACAATACCATTAAAACACCTAAACGTGCTATTAAAAGTACTCGGCTTCCCCTGATTGGAGCTTTGCCTTTTATTCCAATAAAAATGGGTGCGGTTGATGTAGAATCAGTTAATTATGCCATGGTTCAGCAATGCCTTTCTAATCTTATCCTCGAAACAGGAATTAGACCTGAACTAAAGAAAGTACTTGTTAGCAGTCACCTAAAAAGAGAAGGAAAAACGTGGTTCTGCCAACAGATGCATGCGCAACTAAATGCGATTGGAAGAAAATCCTTGATCCTACTCCCGAGCACCCATGCGAAAGAAGAATTGGATAAAATTGAAGGCGACTACTTCTTATATGATATTCATAATCGCTTTATCGATACGCAAAACTTGCTCGAATTAGGACTTGACGAAGCTGAACGAGATAAATATGACTTTATCTTTATCGAGCTCCCCGACCAAGTCACACATCCAGCTCCTATTAAATTAATCAGCATGGTTGATTTGTGCATCACTGTTGTGAATAGTGGTCGTGTTTGGACCCCATCCGACATAAATTTGGTGGACATTTTCAATAAGGCAAATCCACGGAACCATCAAATAATGCTCAATGCAGTGCCGGTTGATTCCTTGGAAGACTTAATGGGTACGATTCCGAAAAATCGCTCACGCTTGCGCCAATTGGTTCATAATTGGCTCTCTCAAAGCCTCACTTCGTCACGACTTAAAGCATTCTAATCATGGAATCCTCCGGACAGCATATTGGCTTTCTCACGAGGAATAGACATGCTTTTCCTGCCATCTTCTCAGGTTTAGCATTGAGCCTTATATTCTCTTGGTTAATTGGTAAAGGTGGTTTGCCCGTTGCGCTCGTTTATGCGGGATTCGCCCCGATACTCATCTATGTATACGTGACCCTAATCGCTCCCAAGGCGGGCTTAGTCGGCTATATCCTGGCCAGTTATTTTGCCATTGGAATCAACCGTTATATTCCAGGACCCCTGGGATTAACCATTGATGGACTCTTAGTGCTCACTTGGCTTGGTGTATTTTTTAGCACGAGCAATGAAGACCGGAAGCGTATGAATAATCCATTGAGCTGGATGATGCTCATTTGGTTTGGCTATACCTTCTTGGAATTGGTTAACCCAGAAGTACATAGCAGGGCCGCCTGGTTTTTTGCCGTTCGAGGCTTATCCGTGTATTTTGTATTGGCTGTTCCTTTGGTTTTTATCCTTGCCAACAAGCGAAAAGACCTGTATAATTTTTTGCGTGTCTATATTATCTTAACACTTGTTGTGGCTGCTTGGGGATTCAAGCAAAAATATTTTGGTGTAGATGGTGCCGAAAGGGCCTGGCTAGACGCGGGTGCCTCGTCGACCCATATTCTGCATGGAAGATTGCGCGTATTTAGCTTCCTTTCCGACGCAGGACAGTTTGGGGCCCTAATGGCACATGCCGTTATTATTACCCTCGTGATGGGATTTGGCGAAAAAACCTTCTGGAAAAAAATCATCTATATCCTTCTTGCAGTTTTGTTCTTCGTCTCCTTAGCCATATCGGGGTCCAGAGGTCCACTTCTCGTAGTTTTTGCTGGAATGGGCATGTACTTGATTCTCATACAAAATGTACGACTACTTGTAATTGGAGCCACCATTGCCCTTGGCGCCTTCGTTTTTCTCAAATACACCTCCATTGGTAGTGGGATTTATGAGCTTCAACGACTACGTACAGCCTTAGACCCAAATGACGCCTCCTTTCAAGTGCGGCTTGAAAACCAGCGTATGTTGCGGACTTACCTCGCCTCACGACCATTAGGAGGCGGAATTGGAGCGGGAGGAAGCTGGGGACAACGCTTTGCTCCAAACTCCTTTTTGGCTGAAGTTCCTTATGATAGCTGGTATGTGAAAGTTTGGGTGGAAACGGGCATTATCGGTCTTAGCTTGTATATCATACTCATTATTTGTCACCTCGTTTACGGGTATTTTTATTTGCAACGATCGCCAGACCCGGAGGTGCGCATGCGTCTTGTCGCGCTATATACGGGCTATTTTGGATTAGCCGTTGGCTCCTATGGGAATCAGATATATGGACAAAGTCCGATTAGTACGCTCATCGTATTCAGTCTGTGCTTTATCTTTATGGCGCCAAACCTGACAAAAGAAAATGATGAAGAACCCGACGATATCGATCATCACGGTCAATTACCAAGGCACGAGTGATACGGACGAGCTATTGGCTTGCCTTGAAGCATGCCATTACCCGGCTATGGAAGTTTGGGTGGTAGATAATGGCAGCAAGGACCCCCCTTATGCTTTGCAGGAAAAATATCCTTCTGTGAACTTCATTTTCAGCGAGAAAAACGTAGGCTTTGCTGGAGGTAATAATTTGGCGATAAGCGCATGCAAAGGAGACCTAATCCTCCTTCTCAATAACGACACGCTTGTTAGCCCAGATTTCCTAGATCCCTTTCCCGCACTTTTTGCCAGCAATGAAAATATTGGAATTGCCAGTGCTCGCTTGATGTATGCTGACCAAGCTGGAATTGTTCAATTTGCAGGCAGTAAGGGTATGAACCCCTATACTGGTAGAAGTTTTGCCATAGGATGGAAAGAAAAAGATCAGCCTTCTTTTCATGAGAACTACCCTTCCTCTCATGCCCATGGCGCTGCAATGTGCGTAAAGCGAGAGGTTTTTGAAAAGGTTGGACTTATGTGGGAAAGCTATTTTCTTTACTACGAAGAACTGGATTTCTGTGAGCGGGCAAAACATGCCGGTTTCGAAATTTGGCATTGTGGCGCATCCGAAGTTCGGCATAAGGAATCCATGAGCACAGGGAAGGATAGCCCTTTGAAAACCTACTATTTAAACCGCAACCGTTTGCTATTTATTCGGAGAAACCTTCGCGGATTGCAGAAGTTCAGTGCCATCCTATTTTTTCTCTTTCTCGCAGTGCCAAAAAATCTTCTTACTTTGCTTCTGAAAGGGGACTTCAGCCGTGCACGAAAAATCATCCAAGGCATTGGCTGGAACTTAAGCCACCTTTCTTTACCAGATAATCCCAAACTTGTATGATGGTCATTCTATTTATCCTCCTGCTATTTTTCATCGGGTATTTGAATGCAAACGTGGCGTATATCTTTCTATTCTCCCTGATCTCTGGCTTCAGTCGCCCGCAGAAGAAGAAACATACTACCAAACAAAACCGATTCATCCTCATGTACCCTGCATATAAGGGAGATTCAGTTATCCTTTCTAGCATCAAAGAAGGACGCAATCAAGGCTACCCAAACGAGCTCTTCGACTTGCTCGTGATCGCCGATAAACTAAAGCCTGAAACCTTGGATGACCTTCGCGCTCTTGGCGCCAAGGTGGTAGAGGTAACTTTTGAAAACAGCACCAAGTCAAAGTCACTCAATGCAGGACTAGCAAGCTTAGAAGATGGCATCTACGATTATGCCATAATCATGGACATTGATAATGTGATGCATCCTGAATTCTTGGAGAACTTGAACCATGGATTAGCAGACAATCCACTCATTGCACAAGCGCATCGTGTAGCCAAAAATATGGATACAGATATGGCCATATTAGATGCTGTTAGTGAAGAGATTAATAATAGCATTTTCAGAAAAGCCCATACCCAAGTTGGTTTATCAAGTGCGCTGATAGGTTCTGGCATTGCCATGCAATATGCTCCTTTCAAAAACTTGATGAGCGAAATACAAGCAATAGGGGGCTTCGACAAAGAAATGGAAGTGCGCTTGCTTAAAGCCCAGAAGCATATCGATTATATTGAATATGCCTTGGTTTATGATGAGAAAGTTCAGGATGCAGAGATTTTTGAAAACCAAAGAAAACGCTGGCTTTCAGCGCAGTTTCATTATTTAAGAAGCTCCTTTTTTGATAGCCTGAAAGCACTCATTTTTAAAGGGAATATTGATTATTTCAATAAAGTATTTCAGTTTCTCCTGCTTCCACGCGTATTGCTTTTAGGACTCACCCTAATGGCGGGCGGAATCGCTTTGATACTGACCCTGATTTATGGCATGAAAGCAGGCTTGAGTAATGAGTTTATCACCCTTAATGTGCGCGGCTTAATAAGCTTACCCCTTTTCGTGCTTTTTAGTCTGTATCTGGCCACTCCGAAATACCTTCGCAAAAGAAGAACATTGGTGGCCTTACGCCAAATACCTCTTACTTTTTGGGTATTATTCAGGACCTTATTCCGACTTAAAGGAGCCAATAAAAAATTCATCCATACCCCCCATTCTGAGAAAAAATGAGAATAGGCATTGAAGCACAGCGCATTCAGCGTAAGAAAAAGCATGGAATGGATATCGTCGCTGTCGAAATCATTCGTCAGCTGCAGGCAATTGATACAATGAATGACTATTTCATCTTTGTCAAAGCAGATGAAGACAAGGAAGTAATTCAAAACACGGCAAATTTTCAGGTAATAGAATTGCCGGGTAAGTCGTATGCTGATTGGGAACAAATATCCCTACCAAGGGCAGCAAAAAAATACCGGCTCGACGTCCTGCATTGCACATCGAATACTGCACCATTAGTGGGTAATACTCCGCTTATCGTAACTGTTCATGATATCATCTACCTCGAAAAGCTCCATTTTAAGCAAGGTACCTGGTACCAGAAACTGGGCAATGTATACCGTAGATGGAATGTGCCTCGGATTATGAAAAAGGCCGAACGGATTCTTACCGTTTCCCATTTTGAAAAAGACAATATCCAGCGGGCATTTCCCAAGCAAGCAGTGCATGTCTATACGGTCTATAATGCTGCTTCTAGTCATTTCCAAGCCATTCATAACGCGAATACACTAGAAGAAGCACGCAAAAAATTTGGGCTACCCAATGAATTCATATTCTTCTTAGGCAATACCGATCCAAAGAAGAATGTTCCGAATGTACTCAAGGCTTATTCCGTTTACCGGAAAGGCCATTCGCAGCCTTTGGAATTGGTTATGCCAGACCTTCAGGCAAGCTACTTAGAAAGTATCCTATCCGAAATTGGCGATGCTAATTTACGCGCACATATTCATTTAACAGGGTATGTGCCCAATAAGCAGCTTCCGCTCATCTATAATTTGGCAAAATTCTTTCTCTATCCTTCGAAACGAGAAAGCTTCGGAATTCCCATTCTAGAAGCCATGCAATGCGGGAAAGCAGTTATTACTTCAAGTACTTCATCCATGCCTGAAATAGCGGAAGATGCAGCATTGCTAGTTGATCCAGCCTCCATTGAAGCCATAGCACATGCCATCCAGCAGCTCACAGACGATGTTCAACTCCGAGAATCGCTGGAAGCAAAAGGATTAAAACGGGCACAAGATTTTAATTGGACCCAAAGCGCTCAGGAAGTGCTCAACCATTATAAAGCCATTGCTCATGCTTGAAATCCTGCTTATTGCTAGCATTCTATTGGTTTTTTACGCCTATATCGGCTATGGCATCTTTCTGTATTTGCTGCTTAAAATTCGTGGAAACTACAAACAAATTGAAGCTCCGCAAGAGTATTGTCCTGCGATTAGTTTGATCGTGCCCTGCTTTAATGAAGACGGCTATATTCTGGAAAAAGTAGTCAATTCAAAGGCACTTGACTATCCAGCCGATAAACTTCAACTCATTTTTATTTCGGACGGCAGTTCAGATAAAACCGCTGAAATGCTAAGTAGGCAGACTGGCATTTTGCATTTGCATGAAGACAAACGTTCAGGGAAAGCAGCAGCCATGAATCGGGCTATGAAATATGCTGCGGGTGAAATCGTCGTTTTTTGCGACGCCAATACCGACCTTAATCCAGAAGCCCTAGCGCTCCTAAGCAAGCATTATGCAGATCCAGAAGTAGGTGGAGTTACCGGAGAAAAACGCATTCAAGCCAAAGCAGAGTCAGGCGCTAGTGAAGCCGGTGAAGGACTTTATTGGAAGTATGAGAGTTTCTTAAAAAAAGCTGATTCGCGCCTCTATACGGTTGTTGGAGCAGCTGGTGAGCTAATGAGCTATCGAAAATCATTGTATGAAGCATTAGAACCCGATACATTGCTCGATGATTTTATGCAGTCTATGCGCATTGTATTAAAAGGATACCGCATTGTATATGAACCAGGTGCTATGGCTACCGAAACGGCCTCTGCCAATGTAAAGGAGGAATTAAAAAGAAAAATTAGAATTTGTGCGGGTGGCTGGCAAAGCATGCTGCGACTAGGGCCTGCATTCAATCCCTTTCGTAATTTGACTGTTGCTTTTGCCTTTATTTCACATAGGGTGCTGCGCTGGAGTATCGCTGCATTTGCGCTTCCCCTCATTTTTATTCTAAATGCGCTATTGCTGGGTGATTCACTCTGGAATGCGCTCTTTTTGGCACAACTCCTATTTTATGCAGCGGCATTACTTGGATGGTATTATGAAAACAAAGGCATTCGCTGGAAGGCGCTGTATGTTCCCTATTATTTCTTCATCATGAATTTAGCCGTATTTCTAGGGCTCAAGCGATTCATAAAAGGAGAACAAAGCGCGCTCTGGGAGCGAGCCAAACGCGCCTAATTGTATTTTGGGATTTCTAATTTGAGTTCTTCGATTGCCTCTTCTAGGGCAGGAATAATATGATCTAGCCAAGCATTCATCTTCTCCCAATCGCGACCGCTTCGACCAGCCTGTTCCGCCAGTTTAATTTCTGCATGAATATGCGTCATACCAAACAATTCTGCTGTAGGCTTGATCTTGTGCAAGATTTCTCCTATCTCGTGCCATTTTTGGGTTTTTCTAAGCTCTTTAATTTGCTCAATATTTGGAGGGGTCGTATCAACAAACAGCGTAATAAAATCGCGCATAAATTGAGGGTCTCCCCCACACATGGCCGTTAATGATGATAAATCGAAGTGCATAATTACGCTCACAAATTAACTTTTTTTTTTGTTCCAATTAAAGAAAAGGTTTCCCAAATTGAAATGTATTTTTAAATTTGGAAACAATCTGATATCTATGACCAAAAAGGATACCATTAAAATATTTATTGTCGAAGACGATGAATGGTATAGTGAATTTCTCATCTATCACCTGACATTGAATCCCGACTACGAAGTCAAGAAATTCAATACTGCCAAGGATTTCCTCGGAGCCTTAGCAGAAAATCCAAATATTGTTACTTTAGATTATTCGCTACCCGATATGACGGGCTCGGATGTCCTAAAAAGAATCAAGGATTACAATAATGACATTCAGGTCTTGGTGATTTCAGGCCAAGAAGATGTGAATACGGCGGTTGAACTCCTCAAACAAGGAGCCTACGACTATATCGTTAAGAACGATGATGCCAGAAACCGAATCTTGAGTGTTGTCAATAATATTCGCCAGAATCTTGAGCTGCGGGAAGAGATCTCGCAACTGAAAGAAGAGATTGGCAAAAAATACGATTATAATAAATCCATAATTGGTACGAGTACGGCCATTAATCGCGCATTTAGTTTGATTGACAAAGCCTGCAATAGCAAGATTACCGTTTCTATCACTGGAGAAACTGGAACGGGTAAAGAACTGGTTGCCAAGGCTATACATTATAACTCGGAAAGAAAGAATAGACCCTTTGTGGCTGTGAACATAACGGCCATTCCAAAGGACTTGATTGAGGCCGAATTATTTGGCCATGAAAAAGGAGCATTTACTGGAGCACAAAACCGTAGGATTGGGAAATTTGAAGAAGCGAGCAAGGGCACGATTTTCTTGGATGAAATTGGAGAGATGGATATTTCCCTGCAAGCCAAATTATTGCGCGTATTGCAAGAAAGAGAAATTACCCGTATTGGCTCAAACCAGGTAATCCCAATCGACGTGCGGGTAATTGTTGCGACGCATCAAAATCTCCAAGAAGAAGTTAAAAAAGGAACCTTTCGGGAGGATTTGTACTATCGCCTATTGGGACTACCTATTGAACTCCCACCTCTGCGAGATCGAGAGGGAGATATCCTTATCATTTCAAAACACTTCATCGACGAATACATTCGCGAGAATAAAGGCAGCAAGATGTCGCTGTCGGGGGCCGCACAAAAGAGACTCCTTAATTACGCCTTCCCAGGGAATATCCGGGAGCTAAAAGCGGTGATTGAACTGGCCTGCGTAATGGCAGATAATGATGTGATTGAGGAAGACAATATCATCTTTAATAATGCCCGGAACATGACCGATTTACTAAGCAAGGAAATGTCGCTGCGAGAATACAATAACAGTATCGTTCAAACTTATCTTGATAAATACGACGGGAATGTGCTGCTGGTAGCGAAGAAACTCGATATTGGCAAATCAACCATCTACCGTATGATTCAAAATAATGAAGTAAACATCTAATGGCCTACGAACATTTTATCCGCGAAGATTTTATTCAACAAGCTGCTGGCAGCGAAGCAATTGCTAAGGAAATTGTCGGCCTATTTCACCGAGATATGGCCAAAGACCTGATGGAGATAGAAGCCGCTTTTAGTTCCGAGAATTACGAGACTGTGCGACGCTTGGCACATAAGGCCAAATCTGGATTTATAATTATGGGTGCCAACTCTTTATTCGAATTGGCGCGGCAGATTGAAACACGGGCTAAGCAAGGAGAAACAGACTTGGAAGCAGACCTCAGCTCCTTCCGTATACAATGCGAAGGACTCGACCGAGAACTTTGCGCTGAATTTGAAGTTTCCTAAACACTCCTACATAAAAAAAACCTCACTAGGAGGCTTTTAAAATGCGTTTAAGCGATTATTTAAGGTATTTGAAGGATTTACCTGGGAAATAAGCCATCTCGCCTAATTCCTCCTCTATACGAAGTAATTGATTGTATTTGGCAATCCTATCTGTTCTTGAAGCAGACCCTGTTTTTATCTGACCTGAATTCATCGCAACGGCCAAATCAGCAATCGTGGTATCTTCTGTTTCTCCAGAACGGTGACTCATGATATTGGTATACGAATGACGTGTCGCCAAGTTGATTGCATCGATGGTTTCAGTAAGGGTACCAATTTGGTTCACTTTTACCAAGATTGAGTTGGCTACATTTTCGTCAATACCTCTTTGCAAACGTTTGGTATTGGTAACAAACAAATCATCACCAACCAATTGTACGCGGTCGCCGATAGACTTGGTTAACTCAGCCCAACCGGCCCAATCGTCTTCTGCTAATCCATCTTCGATAGAAAGGATTGGGTATTTCTCGGTCCATTCTTTCCAGTAACTCACCATTTCAGAAGACGTCAATTCACGTTTGTCTGATTTATGGAAGCTATAAAGTCCTTTCTCTGCATTATAGAATTCTGAAGTAGCCGCATCCATGCCGATATAGATATCTTCACCGGGACGGTAGCCCGCAGATTCAATCGATTTTAATACAATTTCAATGGCCTCTTCATTCGAGCGGATATTTGGTGCAAAGCCCCCTTCATCCCCAACATTGGTTGAGTAACCATTGTCTTTCAATACCTTTTTCAAGTGATGAAACACTTCCACTCCCATGCGCAAAGACTCACTAAAAGTATCTGCTTTTACAGGCATAATCATGAACTCTTGGAAGTCGATGCTATTATCGGCATGCGATCCACCGTTCAAGATATTCATCAAAGGGATAGGCAGGGTATTCGCGTTTACTCCCCCAACGTAGCGGTAAAGCGGCTGACCAGCTTCTTCAGCAGCTGCCTTAGCCGTTGCCATAGAAACTGCTAAGATAGCGTTAGCTCCAAGCTTGGATTTGTTTTCTGTTCCGTCGAGCTCAATCAATACACGGTCAATCAAATTTTGATCAAACACATAGAATCCTTCGAGTTCTTGGCTAATTATATCATTTACATGCGAAACCGCTTTAAGAACGCCTTTACCCATGTATACTGATTTATCATTATCGCGCAATTCCACTGCTTCATGAATGCCGGTAGAGGCTCCACTTGGCACTGCTGCGCGGCCCATAAATCCATTTTCTGTTACTACTTCAACCTCAATGGTTGGGTTCCCACGTGAATCTAAAATCTGACGTGCTGTAATTTCTGCTATCGTACTCATTGGTATGTTTTTATAGGAGCTTAGTCCAAAGATTTTACAAAGTCATCAAAAAGGTAGCGTGAGTCGTGCGGCCCAGGATTACTTTCTGGATGGTACTGCACGGAAAAAGCTTTCTTCCCTTTCACACGAATTCCTGCAATGGTTTGATCATTCAAATGTACATGTGTGATCTCCACACCAGCCTCTTCCAATCCTTCATCCTTGATGGCGAAACCATGATTTTGCGAAGTGATTTCTGAACGACCCGTGAGTAAATTTTGAACCGGATGATTTAAGCCGCGGTGACCATTAAACATTTTAAAGGTCTCCAAGCCAGCAGCGCGACCAAGAATTTGGTGTCCCATACAAATTCCAAACACGGGTAAATTCTTAGCCAAAACCTCTTTTACTGTTTCCACGGCATAAGGCATAGAAGAAGGATCACCAGGGCCATTCGTTAGCATGATTCCATCTGGGTTCCAAGCAGCCATTTCAGCATAGCTTGTTTTGCCTGGAAAAACCTTCAGCTTTAGGCCACGGTCGGTCAAGCAGCGAAGGATATTTTGCTTCAGTCCTAGGTCAAGAACAGCCACTTTTTTCCCTTCATTCTCCATACCTAGCTCATATGCATTGGTAGTAGATACTTGAGAAGAAAGTTCCAATCCTTTCATACTTGGAATCTCACGAACACGTTTTTTTAATACTTCCTCATCCAATTCCTCGGAGGAAATGATTGCGTTCATGGCGCCTTTCTGACGAATATAACGCACCAATTGACGCGTATCTACATCAGCGATACCCACCAAGTTTTGCTCGGTGAAATAGTCGTGAATGCTGTACTTCGCTTTGCTACGTGAGTAGAAATGAGCGAAGTTTTTACATACGAGTCCAGAAATTTTGATGGAATCTGATTCCGTATCTTCATCTGCGATGCCGTAGTTGCCAATATGGTCAACGGTAGCAATGAGGATTTGTCCGAAATAAGAAGGGTCCGTGAAAATTTCTTGGTAACCGGTTTGTCCAGTATTAAAACAAATTTCGCCGGTTGTGGTTCCGATTTTACCAATGGACGTTCCGTGAAATACGGTTCCGTCTTCGAGAACCAAAATAGAGGGTAGTTTTGCGATCTGTGCCAATGGGAAATTTTGGCTGCGAATTTAGGCTTCTAGAAAGATATATGGAAATCTTCTAAGGGATATTATCCACGTCTCAAATTATCGAAGCAAAACAAAGTTCCCGCGACGGTATTGAGGGTTTCCTAAATAATCTCGCATTACCAAGGTATAGACGTATACTCCTTCTGGATATTCTCCAATTTCATTGGTAAAAGGACGCCAATATTCTCCCTCTTTTGTATGGAAAATTTCCTGACCCCAACGTGTATAAATATACATTTCATAGCTCGCCAGGCCATCGCATACTGGTCCAAACCCGTCATTATTGCCGTCTCCATTTGGCGTAATGGCATTCGGAATATAGCATTCTAACATGGGTCTAGTTCGAACGGTATCGCTCAAACTATCCGTGCAACCAAAGCTATTCTCTACCTTTAGTTTCACCCACCAAAGGCCAGTATCTGCATAGGCATGCGCCGGAGAAGCAACAATTGACGTGCTCCCATCGCCAAAATACCAAAGCGACTTGATTGTCCCGAGCGAAGTATTGGAAAAAGTAAAATTTGGATCATCCATCAATGCAAAGGGAGGAGCCGCCATAAATGCAGCAGTGGGTTTCGGAGAAATAAAAATACTATCGTTCCATACATTGGAGAAACTGCAGCCTGCAGCCGTGCCAATACTCAAGGTATAGGCATAATAGCCCGGGTCAACGAATACTTCACCCACCGTTTTTCCCGAATAGGCTTTCCCATCCCAAACCCAATCCCAGGAATTAATTTGATGCTCAAAACTGCTTGATTGATCTTCTAATTCAGCCAAAAATTCTACGCATGAAGGATATTCTTTGACTGCGGCCTTTGGGACATCCAGAATATGGATGGTTTTAGCAGCAGTATCCTTGCAGCCTTTGCCTGACTCAACAATCTGTTGTAGGGTGAAATCTCCGCCATTAGTCGGGGTCCAGCTAAAAGCATTTGCAGTACTATTTAGCCCATTCGACAAGGTCCAATTCCACGAAACAATCGCATCACCGCTAACAGAAACGCTCAAATCTTGGTGTTGAACCAAAGCCAGCGGACATTCGCCAAGAATGGAGAAATCTGCTTGAGGCAGGTCCCACCAGGAGAGGGCCACCGAAGCACTATCTGCACAGGCACTATCTGTTTCAATGCGCAAACTGGCGTTCATCGGCAAAGAAGCACTGGGTTCAATAAACTGAATCGAGTCGACAATTTGATTACTGCCCCAGGACCAAAGCCGCGTGAATGTAGAACTTCCCGCATAGATGGATTGATCGGAGATTAGTCCCAGCTCGTACTGGCAATTTGGCTCATAAACAGGCTGCGCAATGGGGTTTGGGTTCACATAAACTTGTCCTGATGCCATGTTCAAACATTGCTCCCCCGTTTCAACCTGCAAACTTGCGGTCTTCGTGCCTGCAGCAGTAAAAGTTCGAAGCTGACTCGCTCCTTGAAGTGCTTGCCCATCAATCATCCAAGAATAAGCCCAATTGGGATATGATAAGGTATCAAAATCAGGCACAAAACGGTAGACATCGGAAGCACAATTTCCTTCACTTTTCCAGCTGGCCAAGGGATTTGTATAAACACTCACCGTGCTAAAAAAGCTGTCGCGGCATCCATATAAACTAAGTACACGAAGGCTCAAATCATAGTCGCCTGTATCCTTAAACGTATAAACCGAAGGGCTTCCAGAAAAGGCCGTATCTTCATAATCCCAAGCCCAATAAACTGCCAAGGAAGAGGAATCAATCAGCGACATACTTTCCCCATAGCAATGATTCTCCACACTGAATTTAGCTGTAGGATTGGGGTAAATAAGAAAGGAGTCACGGTAGGTACTTGCACAGCCGGAATCAGAGACCACTCTGAGGTCCAAATAATGCAAGCCTTCTTGCGTAGAACTAAAAACCACCTGATTCCCCGTCTTTAATTCCGTTGAATCAAAGAGCCATGTGGCACTAAGGATATTATTCCGACTGATGGTGCTCGTATTTTGAAGAAATAAGGGTGCACCCGGACAGGTATCATTATTAAGAATGGCTGGTGAAGGATGCGGACTTACTATATGCATTCCATACACCGTATCACTGCATAGGTTATTATTCCAGGCAATCAGTCGGGTTGAAAACGTATCGATTCGATTGAAGTATTTGGTTTGATTTTGCTTGGTCGAAGAGCTGCTATCTCCGAAGCTCCAATTCCATTTACTTACGTAGCTACTACTCGTATTTGAGCTGCTTAAATCTTTGAATAGAAAAGTATCCAAGCGGCAATTTCCATCCATCGAATAAGAGGCTTTTGGATAGCCATGAACACGCACCCGATATACCGTTGAATCAGTCGAGCCACAATCTACTAAGCCAGCCTTTCTTGTAACCAAAGAGACCACGTATTCACCCGGAGAGGCATACACTTTCTTTGGAAAAAGGTTGGCCGTATCCGTGCTTCCATCGCCAAAATACCAGGCCATGGAAGTTGGAATATAATTGACTTCTGCTCTCAAGGCGAGCGCATCTCCTAGACACATAGAATCTCGGGAAGCACTTATGCTTTGTACCAAGTTCTTAATATTGGTACCGCCAGCATATCCATAGGCTTCAACGTTTCCAAACCCATAGGCCACCACTTGAAAAAACGAGTCGGAATTCATGAGGTGATTTCCGCTGTTTACTGTTTGCTGAGCAAAGGCAAACTGCGGTTTATTGGATATGGCCGAGAATACAATCTTTTGTCCGTCGAGCCGAAAACGTGCGGTATCCGCCGTACGAGTTATGATATTTAAATATTGTCCCGTGATATTTTGATAGGGGCTCGAATACATAGCCACGTATTTTACCATTTGTTCGATGGGTGGAATCACAATAATTGTTGGGTCTCCGGTATTTCCATCGCAATTTTGGGTGCGTGGATATTGCGCCAAGGTTACTGGTTTATCTGATTTAATGTAGTTTGCATTAAATTCAATGAAGGAATAATATTTTCCTTCATTTAAGAAGATGGGCGTTCCTCCATTGATGATTACTTTGGTACTATCATACTTAGCCAATACGCGAAACTGATCGCCATTGCGACTTTTTAGCGGTGCTGTTACGAATTCCATACCCCATGAAGTTGTGGGAAATAATTGTTGGTAGAGATTATCGCCTGTAGCGGCAAACGAACATCCCACTCGAGTAAAGCTACTACCGCTGAATGCCGCTACTTTTTTACACGAGATTCCATTGGCAGAACGTGCCACTAGGCGGGTTCCCGTGACATCGGTCGCAGACTGGGCATGATAAACCTCTCCTGTATTAAGCATCACCGTATATTTTGTGCCTGCTGACTTATTTGGTAAAATATCTACCGAGGGATAAACGTCAATAAATGTACTATCTTCAACTCCCACCAACATAAATTCTGAACGCTGTGAGGAACTCGAAGGACTTTGAGTGAAGGAAATCGCATAGTATTCCTTGCCCAAGGTTTCTACAGGAATGAGCAGTGTAGCGTCGGAACGAGCATTAGAGTAAATATGCGCATAGGCAACAATTTCATGGTTCAGTGACTCAATTTTCACCCCTTGATTACGAATACAATCCGTACAATTCATATAGGTTTGGGTGGAAGGTAAGGTAACGACCACTACCTGATTGGAAGGGACAATATGAATTTGATTGTACGTTCCTCCTGGAATGGATACACGCACTGCTGCGCTGGACGCTGCATCGGTAGTGAGATAGAGCGCAAAATTTGAACCCGTGCCATCAATATGCCCCATATGGGCTACCCAAAATAATTTCCCCTTATTGGAAACGTTCTGGGCTGTGCCAAAATAAACAGAGATGCATAGGACTAGTAAAATGAAAGTCCGTTTGAACATGGCTAGACCAATTATTCTTGTCGCCACAAAGTTAAACGGATGTTATCAGATTAGTTTGACATAAAGCCGACATTTCTTTGCACTATTCAACAGCACCCTGACAATACACGCTGTAATTTTGATTCATGAACTTATCTAGAACATGTTTAGAATGCGGTGTTGAGCTGCGGGGCCGACGGGATAAAAGGTTTTGCAATGAATCCTGCCGAAATCAATTCCATAACCGAGTGAATGCCGATCAGTCTGAAATGATGCGTGAAATCAATAAAGGACTAAAAAGAAACCGAAAGATCTTGAATGAACTGGTGCTTGAGGGGAAAAAGACCATTCGCAGAAGTTGGCTCGCCCGGAAAGGTTTCGATTTTGAATTAATCACAGCGATGCAAGAAAAGCGCTCGGGCTCCTATTGCTATTATTGTTATGAGTATGGATATATCCCCTTGGATGAAAACCGATATCAACTCATAGAACTGCTCCCGAAGTAATATATTTGGGAATGATTATATGGGACGATTTCGCCAAAATTGAACTTCGAACGGGAACTATCCAACGCGCTGAGGAATTTGTTGGAGCGCGAAACCCAGCCATTAAGGTATGGATAGACTTTGGCGAAATGGGTATTAAAAAAAGCTCTGCCCAGATTACCCAGGCGTATACTCCCGAGCAATTAATTGGCAAACAAGTTATTGCAGTCACCAATTTTCCACCAAAACAAATAGGCAATTTTATGAGCGAGTGTTTGGTATTGGGATGTGTAGGAGATCCCCAAGGAATTATATTACTAACTCCCGACAAGAAGGTGGAGAACGGATTAAAAATTGCTTGATTATAAAAATTAAACGCACTAAAAACCACGCCTACAATGGAAAATTATGAAACCTTAAGCGAAGCAATGAACGCCCTCAATAAACAAGGGTATACCAGGGATTTCAATCTCGTCTTCGATAAAATTGAATGTGCTGAAACGAAGAATACATATAGCATAAATTCATTCAAAGTCGACCGATTTTTTCGCTTTGAAGGCATGAATGACCCAGACGACAGCTCCATCTTGTACGCTATTTCTGCCTCAGACGGTTCAAAAGGGGTTTTAGTAGATGCCTACGGTGTTTATGCCTCGAATACAAGCCCAGAAATGCTGGCTCACCTGAAGATGCCCTCATAACGTGCATTTCCGAGCTTCGCATTAAATTTCCCTATGGATTGAACAAGTCGCAACGAATAAGTGTTATTTTTGCGACCCTTTATACATCATGTCTTCATTGTTTCACACCATTTCCATCCGTGAAGTCATTCAGGAAACACCTGATGCTTCCACCATTGTTTTTGATATCCCAACTGCATTGCAAGCTGCCTTTGCCTACCAGTCTGGCCAATATATTACGGTAAGCGTAATGATTAATGGCAAGGAAGAGCGCCGTGCTTATTCGTTTTGCAGCTCTCCGCATACGAATCAATACCCAGCAATTACTGTTAAAAAGGTAGATGATGGCCGTGTTTCGCCGTATATGAATGATATACTAAAAGCAGGAGACACCATTCAACTAATGCCCCCCTTAGGAAAGTTCACAGCAAACATGGATGCGAATAACCGAAAACACTATGTCCTATTCGGAGGTGGTTCGGGCATTACGCCTGTGATGAGCATTCTTAAGTCGGTCTTGCATCAAGAGCCAAACAGCCGTATTAGCTTGGTTTATGCAAACCGCGATGAGGCCAGTATCATTTTCAATCAAGAATTAAAAACCTTGGTAGCTGAACAAGGGGGTCGTTTGGAAATTATCCATTGCCTAGAAAATGCTACAGCTGATTTTGCTGGCTTTTCCGGTCGCCCTACGGTAATGGACTACCAGCAAATTACCCGAAAAATTTGGAGTGATGGATGGGAGAATGAATACTTTATTTGCGGCCCCGGAGGAATGATGGATGCTGTAAAGAACGCTCTGGAAGGGCTAAATATCCCTGCAACACAAATCCATACTGAATATTTCAGCACACCAGTTAGTCCTGCTTCAGAATCAGATGCCGCTGCCGGGCAGTCTGCGGGCAAAGAACCCTTTGAAGGAAGCACACAAGCCACTATCCTCTTCAACGGAAAAGAGTTCCAGATAGAAATCTCAGAAGGCACCACGATTCTGGAAGCAGCCAAAGACCAAAATGTGGACCCTCCTTATGCTTGCCAAATGGGCGTTTGCACCACCTGTCGTGCTAAACTTCTTTCTGGATCCGCACATATGGACGAACGTGAAGGGCTTTCTGATGCAGAAATTGATGAAGGATATATCCTCACTTGCCAAGCGCATGCCACCAGTGCGAAGATTAAACTCATCTACGAATAGAAAATTCATCCTGCATTTTAATCAGTCCGTCTGTTTTGCTTGACGGCTAACTCCTTGTGCACTATTTTGCACACGCATGTTATCTGTAAAATCTGTTTCAAAACACTACGCGAAAAAGACGGCCTTAGACCAAGTCAGTCTGGATGCTGATTCGGGAAAAATCATTGGATTACTCGGTCCGAACGGAGCGGGAAAAACGTCGCTCATCCGCATCATTACGATGATTACTGCTCCCGACAGTGGAGAGGTATTCTTTCAAGGTGAAAAAATGCGCCAAGAACTGATCTCAGGCATCGGCTACCTTCCAGAGGAGCGCGGGCTCTACCGCAAAATGACCATCCTAGACCAAGCGATGTATTTCGGCCGACTCAAGGGATTGAGCAAAGCAGCCTGTAGCGAGGGAATCAACTATTGGTTCGAAAGGCTCGATATGATGGACTGGAAGAAAAAGAAGCTAGAGGAGCTCTCTAAAGGCATGCAGCAGAAGGTTCAGTTTGTATTAACGATCCTGCATAAACCCAAACTCCTTATTCTCGATGAGCCTTTCACTGGCTTTGATCCCTTGAATGCAGAAATCATCAAAAATGAAATCATCGGATTAAAAGAACAAGGAGCTTGCATCTTACTTTCTACGCATCGCATGGAATCTGTAGAGGAATTATGCGACGATATCACCCTGATAAATAATGGAAAGGTAATTATTCAAGGAGAGGTGAATGAAGTACGCAGTCGGTATAAGAAATCAGAATTTGAATTTGTATTCAAGGGCAGTTTAAATAAATCATTAAAAGGCGTTTCAGAACGCAGCGACCGCATTCAAAAGGATGGCAGCACACGAAGCCTCATGCAGGTTCAGGCAGGTCATTCAACGCATGAACTTATTCAAGACATTATGCAGGAAGTACATCTTTTGGAGTTTCGAGAGATGCTTCCATCCATTAAAGACATTTTTATCGAATTGGTAGGCACACGGATATGAGGAATATAGCTTTGGTTACAGGACGCGAATACACCAGTCGCGTTAGGAAGAAATCATTCATTGTGATGACTCTAATAGGGCCATTATTGCTCGCCGCATTTTACGGAGCCATCATTTGGCTGGCCATGAGCGATACCCAAAATGATGATAAACATGAGATTCTGGTAGTAGATGAAAGCGGGCTTTTTTCTCAAGGAATAGACCCGAACGAGAACCTATTCTTCACTGTGAACCCGAACGATACCAATGAAGACAGTTATTATGGAACACTTATTATTCCATCAGACTTTACCATTGACCAGCCCAATGGCGCTCGTTATCTTTCGTCGGAATCCTTGAATATCGTGGAACAGAGCACGATGGAAAATCAGCTCGAGAAATCCATTAAGGAAAAGAAACTTGTTCGCTCAGGGCTTTTGAAAGAAACGCTCGACAGTCTGAATACCGATGTACAGATTAGCGCGGCGAAAATCAGCGACGGAGAAATCAAGGAGAATAATACCATGATCAATGCGGCGGTAGGTTTTGCTGGGGCATTTTTTATCTATCTCTTTATTTTCCTCTATGGCGTGCAGGTTATGAAAGGTGTTGCTGAAGAAAAGAGCAACCGCATTGTTGAGGTGATTATTTCGAGCGTTAAACCCTTTGACCTTATGCTTGGAAAAATTTTAGGTATTGCTTTGGTAGGGCTTACGCAAGTATTGATCTGGATTGGACTGAGTGCCGCCTTAATGGCCATTATAACGCCCCTATTAACAAGTGGTGCGATGAATCCAGAGGATGCCGCACAGCTCATCCAACAAGGTCAAATCGCCGCTCCTAGTGCACAGATGAACGTACTAGCAGCGCTATTCCAACTAGATTTCGCCACCCTCATTTTTGGATTCCTGTTCTACTTCATTACCGGATACCTCTTATATAGCGCCATGTTCGCAGCTATTGCATCGGCTGTAGATAGCGAAACGGATACCCAGCAGTTTATGTTTCCCATCACCATCCCCTTAATTTTCTCCATCGTGGTGGCTCAGAGTGTGGTGCTTAAAGACCCGAATGGCGATTTAGCAACCTGGCTTTCCATGATTCCATTCACTGCGCCAATCATAATGATGGTACGGCTTCCCTTCGGAGTTGAAAACTGGCAATTGGTATTGTCGATGTTATTTATGATATTTGGTTTTATAGGCGTAACTTGGTTAGCCTCTCGGATTTATCGAGTAGGCATTTTAATGTATGGAAAGAAACCCTCCTACAAAGAAATATTCAAGTGGATGACCTATAAGGGATAATAATTAGCTTATGAAAAAACTAATTTGGGTGCTTCTTATTGCTTGCACCTCATTTTCGTCTGCATTCGCCCAGCGAACACTTACCGATACGGTAATGGGCCTTCATGAACATACCAACGATATTAACAAGTGTATCTATTCCTTGGATGGACGACGCTTGATTACCTGTGGTCTGGATCGAACTGTTCACTTTTACGAAGCCACCAATTGGATTGAACTTTATTCGTATAGTCATATGGATGAGGTAACCCAAGTGGCTATTTCGCGGGATAATTCCATTATTGCGAGTGCTTCGAAAGACAATAAACTAAAAATCTATTTCTTAGACTCTGCAAAAACGCTTGAATTTGAGCAGGAAGCGGAGATTACTGGCATCACCTTCGACTATGGCATGCGCTTCTTGTATACCAGCAGCAGCGATGGAACAATCCGCCCTTATGACCTTCGCAAAGGAGAATTTACCAAGCGCAAATTTGCCATGGGCTTGGCTGTAAACGCCATCACCATCTCTCATACCAATATGATTTATGCAGGTATGAATAATGGAGAGATCAAAGTCCTCAATTATATGGGGAAAGAGGCGAAGATTTTAAAAGGACATACCAAGGCCATTACGGGGCTCTATTTTGTCTTCTACAAAGGCAGTATGGTACTTGCCTCCTCCTCGGAAGACTATACCATTAAGCTCTGGGATGTTAAGACTTATAAGGAGATTAAAACCTTTACGGGTCATACTTGGACGATTAATTCGGTAGAACTAAGTCGGGATTTGAAATACCTACTCACGGCAAGTAATGATGGGACCGCACGCATTTGGGATGTAGAAAGTGGTGAGACAATTGTGATGATTCCTAGTAAAGGAAAGGCGACGATGTGCATTTCCATTAATGAAGACAATGAATTTATTGCCACGGCCTCCCTTGTTCGCGACTCCGAAGAATACGTTGTGTATATTTGGAATACTGGATTATTACCAGAGCTGCCCGAACAAAAACCCGCCAAGACCCCTGCGGTAAAACCAAAGAAAAAGTAACTTGCGGGAAATTTTATTTCATGCAACAAAACGACGTAAATTCAAGCAAAGCTCCAGAACCTGTTGGTCTTTACCCACATGCAAAACGCGTTGGAAACCTTTTATTTCTTAGCGGTGTAGGCCCAAGAGAACGAGGAAGCAAGAAAATTCCAGGTGTAGAACTTGATGAGGCAGGGAATATCGTGAGCTATGATATCGCGGCGCAATGCCATTCGGTATTTAAAAATGTGCGTTATGTGCTTGAAGATGCTGGTTCTAGCTGGGATAAAATTGTTGACGTCACTGTTTTCCTCACTAATATGAAGGACGATTTCAAGATTTATAATGCACTCTATGCCGAGTACTTTAAAGACACTCTTCCTTGCCGCACTACCTTAGAAATCAATTGCCTTCCAACGCCGATTGGCATTGAGCTTAAGGTGATTGCTACTATTGACTAAGGGAGAAAGGGCTTAGGGGGTTCTTCCCCAATTTTCTAGTTCTGCTTCATTCCAAAGCTCCGGATAGAAAATACGACGTTGAATAGGAGGCGAAAGGTATTTCTGCCAATTGGTTCCACCTGTAGCTTTGATATCTTCAGGGTTCTTGCGGAGGTAACGTGCTGCTGATTTCATGTGTACCATTGGCCAACGAACATTTACATTCATATCAAACTCCTTCATGGCAGTAGTAAGTTCTTGTGAAGGATTTTTAAACTCTTGGTAACGACGCCAGAGATTATTGGAGCGGAACTCCTCTCCTAGTCCAACAAATGTTTCTCCATACTTCTGCTCGAACTGAATGAGCGTATGCGTTTTTCTTCCTGAAGCCAATTCTGTTGCTCCTGCTTTCCAGTAGATTTTTTCGTACATGGATACAATGCTTGCGTCTTCGGAATAGTCGCCACGGAAATCTTTGCCAACCAGACGAATGAAGTCGGTGGAGAGGATTTCTATCATGCGGTATTGGGCAGATTGGAATCCTGATGCTGGAAGTAGAGCCATTCTGAATTTCAAAAATTGCTCGACCTCCATGCCATCAATCATAATAGCAAAAGACTGCGTGAGCGTTTCAAAATAACGGTTCATACGGGTAACACGAGCTATCATAAACGCATCCTCCAAATTTTCCTTTCGAGCCACCTGTTTCATTTCATGCAAGATGAGCTTGAAATAAAGTTCGGTTACTTGATGGTACATGATGAATATTTCTTCATCTGGAATATGGGTCTTTGGCTTTTGAAGGGAAAGCAAGGTATCCGTTTGGATATAATCCCAATAGGTGACATAATCCGTATAGAGCAGTCCTTCCAAATAGGATTGCATGTCCTGTCCTGTTGCGGCATATTTCTCCTCAAGTTGTTTAAGTAAGGAGAGGATTTCTGGTTTCAATTCCATAATACAAGCTTAGTGCATCCGTGAGATGCGAAAAATGATACGTATCAGTTAAAACGGTGTATTTAATTCGGATAATGGTGGAAGCACCTGATCTTTTGGCGACAGAATCGGGGATTCCACTTGCCAATCAATTGCCAAGGAAGGGTCATTCCAAAGGATGCCACCTTCACTCTCTTTAGTGTATACTTGGGTACATTTGTACTGGAAGATGGTATGATCTTTCAGGGTGCTAAACCCATGCGCAAAGCCAGGAGGAATCCAGAACATTGTAAAGTTCTCTTCGCTAAGCTCAAGTCCGAAATGTTTGCCATAAGTTGCTGAGCCTTTGCGAATATCAACGATTACGTCATAAACAGCTCCTTTCACCACCCGCACTAGCTTTCCCTGGGCAAAAGGTGGAGCTTGATAATGCAATCCCCTTAAGGCTCCCTTTTGAGACATGGATTGATTGTCTTGGAGAAAATCTGCAGCGATCCCGAACTTTTCAAAAGCCTCCTTATTATAGCTTTCAAAGAAATAACCTCGATCGTCAAAAAATATACGAGCTTGAAGAACAAGAGGCCCTTTGATAAAAATTTCCTTTATATCCACGGTGGTATGATTCAGGGCAAAGTTAATCGCTCACAGAGTACCTGCAATATTAGAATCCTACTTATTTCGCTATTTTTGCCAAAACTCAAGTATGGAAACCCGCGAAACCCAAGATAGAAGTAAGGCATTACTCATCGTCATCATTATTATTCTTTTGATAATGAATGGTTTCTTTATCTATCATTATGTGAATACAGATAAGGAACTAACCGCTACTACCACTGAATTGACAGAGGTTGAAGATGCAAGAGACGAGCTCGACCTCATTCTGAAAGAAACGCAAGATCAGTTGGATGCATTAAAAGGACAGAATTCTGGCCTCGACTCTTTATTGCAAGAAAAGACCTTAGAAATTCAGGAAAAAGCAGCGCAAATTGAATTACTGCTCAAAGACCGTAAAAAATTAAAGGCAGCACGAGAGGAACTTGAAAAGCTTCGTTATTACGTTAAAAAATACCAAGGTGAAATTGCCGCCTTAACGGAGAAAAATGAGAAGCTTCAAAAGCAAAACAAAGAGATTACCCAAACGCTGACTGAAGAGCGCAGTAAAACGGAAAAGCTGACAATGAAAACCATCGCTTTGGAGAACAAGGTGAATTTGGGTAAAAAATTGAGCTTCACGAATTTGAGCATTTTAGGTGTCAATAAGCGCAACAGCGGGAGAGAAACCGAAACCACCCGTGCAAAACGGGTTGATCTCCTGAAAATTGAATTCACACTTGACCTCAATTATGTAGCCGACTTAGGCGCTAAAAAATTCTATTTACGGATTATTAGTCCTGAAGGAACCACCCTTTCAAACGCACAAATGGGCGGAGGCACCCTGGTTATGGCGGGGGAGGAATTCCTCTATACCATGGAACAGGATATCGTTTTTGACAATACAGGACAATCTTTAACTTTCTATTACGATAGAGGAGCAGAATGGGATAGTGGAAATTACAAGGCTGAAATGTATGCCGACGGCTTTCTGGTTGGCTCGCAGGAAATAAGTCTTCGTTAAACAATGGAGCAAGCAGAACCTAAAACGTCAAGCTATGAAACCATTGAACCGATTAGTCGCTTTGTTATTTTTAAGTGCTCTAAGCCTATCAACTTATGGACAAGAAGTTATAAAAGAAGAGGCGAAAGAATTAAATAAGGCTAAGGAAATTGATCAAGCCGACACGATATATGGATGGAAAAACTGGGGGTTTGTAGCCCTCAACATTTCACAAACAGCCTTAACCAATTGGGCAGCGGGTGGAACTGGCTCTTATTCGCTCTTAGGAACAGTTAACATTCAGAATCGATATAAATCTAAAAACCTTTTGTGGGAGAATGCATTGATGCTGAATTATGGTATGATTAAAGCGGATGGCAGCGACATACAAAAAAATGACGACCGCATGGAATTTCAAACCCGCTTGGGTCGCAAGGCATTTGGTAACTGGTATTATACTGGATACGGATCTTTTAAAACTCAGTTCCATGCCACTTTTAATGAAGGGAAAATGATATCGACCTTTATGTCGCCAGCTTGGGCGCAATTTGCCCTAGGATTAAACTATTCTAAAAATGATCACTTCGGAATATTACTCGCTCCTATTGCAGGGAAATTCACTTTTGTTCGCGAACAACGCCTTGCAGATGCCGGAGATTATGGCGTAAAACCAGCGGTTGTTGATACCGCAGGGAATAGTATCACACCAGGAAGTAATTTCCGCCCTGAAATAGGCGCCTATATTATTGCTTTCGCAAATTATGATATCGTCAAAAACGTGAATTTGGGGATGCGTTTGGACCTCTTCAATAATTACACGGATGAAAATCGTCCGAATAGACGCACTATCGACGTAAACTGGGAAACTCGTTTAAACATGAAAATCAATAAGTTACTAACGTGTACACTCTTTACCCATGTTATTTACGATCAAGATATTTTGATTGATGTAAGGGGCCGTCCTTCGCAAAGAGGACCACGGACTCAATTCAAGCAAGTGCTTGGTCTGGGGCTTTCCTATAAATTTGGCGACATTTAAAATCTATATTCTCACCTTTTTCGTAAATTTGGTTGAAGTTCACTCTATTGAGCGAGACAAAACATGGACAAAACACTCTTAGCCATCGATGACGAGAAGTCAATTTTAATGATTCTCGACTTTGTTTTTGGAAAAAAATATAAAGTTGTTCAAAAGACGAATGGCAAAGAAGCGACCGAATGGTTACAACTTGGTAATATGCCAGATGTGATCGTCGCTGACATGAATATGCCCGAGATGAATGGTTTTGAATTTATCCTTCAGATACGCTCCAGTGGCTTATACCGTGATGTTCCTTTGATTATGCTGAGTGGTAATGAGAATACCGCTGACAAAATAAAGTGCTTGAACGCGGGTGCCGACGACTATCTGATTAAACCATTTAATCCTGAAGAATTAGAGGCGCGTATCAACAATATTTATCGCCGCATGAATCGGTAATCATGGAAAAAGGCAAATATCGTTTAGCATGGATTCACGAGAATAAATCTCCCTTCTCCTTCAATAAGTCAGCGCTGGAGGAAGAATTTGAGATTCTTCCATTCACCGATATTGTATCTCTCATACATGGCATCCGAGAAAAAGAAATCAAGCATATTGATGCCTTGATCTATTTTGGAAGCGAAGGTCCGCCCACTCAGATCATCCTCAAATTGGCAAGTATTGGAATTTCTCCTCTAATATGGAAAACAGGACAAATCACCCAGCTAAATCGTGAGGCTGCCGTTCGATCAAAGCTGAATGAACTTTTTGATGAATGGACCAGTGCTGAGGATGTTATTCGCAGAACGAGCTACCTGATAGAAAATCCAAGTCCACTTATTACTGAAGAAAACCCAAGCGAAATCCGTTACCGTATGCCCATTCTGAAACGCATCTTCGATTTGTTTGTGTCCAGTTTGGCTCTCATTTTACTTTCACCCCTCTTTTTAATTGTCGCCCTCATAATTCGTTTGGAATCAAAAGGCCCAGTCTTTTATTATTCTTGGCGAATTGGCACTGGATTTCAAGCATTTAAATTTTTTAAGTTTCGTTCCATGTTTACGGGTGCCGATGCTAAACTGAAAGATCTCAAGCACTTGAATCAATATGGTGCCGGAGAAGAAACCGTAACCGGCTCAAAAATAAATACCGAATCGATGACCTATTCTTCTGACGGTCTTCTTTATAGTGACGGCAAGGCCTTGACAGAGGAAGAATTTCGTCAGCTCAAAAAAGAAAAAGAGGGTGCCACCTTCGTAAAAATTAAAGATGATCCACGGGTTACTCGCGTAGGACGATTCATTCGGAATACGAGTATTGATGAGTTGCCGCAGCTATATAGAGTCTGTCTATAAAGTACCCCGATTTTCCGATTCAGTCACTCTAAGAACAGGAATTTCATTCGGATTTTTAGTTTTTGGTCGTCTAATTTGATTTTCGCAGGACAATTTTGATAGCTTTTGCTT
>Ga0209390_10001239_pt1 | contig 50408 bp, 44 predicted proteins | sample BON01_FD_187212 | JGI IMG/M metagenome (GOLD analysis project Ga0209390, IMG submission 187212) | Freshwater microbial communities from Lake Bonney liftoff mats and glacier meltwater in Antarctica - BON-01 (SPAdes) (version 2) | ecosystem: Environmental > Aquatic > Freshwater > Ice > Glacier...
GCGTCGGGGTTCAAGCCTTTGGTGACCGCATGACTGATGACGGCCTGACGTTTCTCCCCGAGCAAGGCGATGAGCTGCTGCTGCTTCTCAATCAACGCATCAATCTTCGCCGTCTCGTAGTCCAGAAAAGCCGCGATTTGTTGTTGTTCTTTGAGAGTGGGGACCGGAACAATAATTGACTCGAATGCGCGTGTTGGAAGTCGCCAACGCCCGAGATGCGCGCTTCCTTGCCCAAGTGAATAGAACTTCTTCGTCCAGTAGCAAAGTCGAAACATCCAAACGAAATACTGTTTGTTGACCCCTGCGTTTAGTCGCGGGATAAAGACTCTGTAGTCAGGACTTGTTACGCCTTCCTTCCAACCAATATCAACGCCGCCCGTGATAAGGTCCATGTGGTTCATAACGAGATCACCAACCCGCAACATTTGGTACTTTGAGTAATCCATAGATAGCTGGCCTTCGCCTGACGTTATGTCTTTCTCGCGAAGGCCATATTGTGTTACGGACCAAACCGGATAGCCCAAGCGTCCAGCGATGTCCTTTCGGATTTGAAATAGCTGCTTGATTCGGAGGCGATCCCACTGCGCGGGAATTTCGCAGAACAAATCGTCCCCGCTCTCTGTCAACTCGGGATATGTTTCAAAGCGATCGCTCACGAGTGCACCTCCTGCAGCATCTGCATGATCTCGCCGCTCAGTTCATCCAACTCGGCGTCGATCTCCTGCAGCGGGCGCGGTGGTTCGTACTCGTAGAAATGGCGGTTGAACGGGATCTCGTAGCCGACGATGCCGACTTCCTTATCCTTCTCGTCGGTTTTGCCTTTGTCGATCCAGGCGTCGGGAACGTGCGGGGCGACTTCTTTTTGAAAATAGGCTTCGTTGACCGCGTCGACGTTGGCTCCGAGTGCGGTCTCGGCGGTTAACGGCACGTCTTCGTTGTCACGCAAGTCGCTGTCGGGCTGGAACTCGACGATCTGGTCTCGGTACTCAAACGTTCCATAGGTCGGATCGGCTTTGACTTTCTTACCGGCGGCTAGCGCCTTGCCGCTCACTAAAACCTTTTTGACGACCGGCTCGGCGTCGGGGTTGGTCCAACTGACGGCGGCGATGATTTGCTTTTTCTGCTTTTTCTGCTTCGCGTCTAACTCGACGTCGGCGTCCTTGATCGCTTGCTTCAGCGTTTGCTCGAAGACGCCAAAGTCGTCGTGCTGGTTTTTTCCAATCGCCGCTTGCAACTGGGTGGCTTTGTCCAGCAGTTCCTTTTGGGCGTTCCATGTTTTGGGGTCGAGCAAGTCTTTGATCTGCTTTTCTTTCAGGTCGGCGAAGTCAGCTTTGACCATGGCGCGGATTTCTGGTTCGAGTTCTTTTAGCCGCTTGGGCGATAGCCCCGGTTGTTTGGCGGATGACGTGACGGAACCGGGGCTATCGCCCAAACGGCTAAATAGTTCGTAGACCTTCTGCATCGCCGCGTTCAGTTTGCCAGATTCGAAACGAAGTGTTTCGATGCGTTCGTCGGTGAATTGAACCGAAAGACGTAGCGGTCGCTCGATCGTGATGCGTCGATAGCCGAATTCGTGGCTGGCAAAGATTTTGCTGCCGAACGTTTTCTTGGCGGCTTTCTTCTTGGCTGAAGACTGACGACCGCGATTGGATTTCTCGTCCGGTTCTTTGTCCAGGCGGTAACTTTCGACGGCTTCAAAGTTGCCGAAGGTTCGCGTGATCAGCTTGACGTCGTCTTCGCCAATCTCCTGCCGCTTGCTACCCAGGCTCTTACGCATCTTTTGATACAGATGCACGCCGTTGATCAGTTGGACTTTGCCTTTTCGCTCGGCGTCTTTCTTGTTGGACAGTATCCACACGTAGGTCGCAATGCCGGTGTTGTAGAACATGTCGGTCGGCAGCGCGACGATGGCTTCCAATAGATCGCTTTCCAGGATGTATCGTCGGATTTCGCTTTCACCGCTGCCCGCGCCGCCGGTGAACAGCGGCGATCCGTTAAGGATGATGCCGATGCGTCCGCCGTTCTTGTTCCTGTCACCAGATTTATTTAGCCGCTTGGGCGATAGCCCCGGTTGTTCGGTGGGGGAACTGACGGAACCGGGGCTAGCGCCCAAACGGCTGGCTGTGCCGGCGTCGTAGTCTCGCATCTTGCTGATCAGGTGCATCAGGAACAGCAGCGATCCGTCGCTGACTCGCGGTAGCCCCGGTCCAAAGCGTCCGTCAAAGCCTTTCAGCTTGTGCTCGTCCTGGATCGGGCCTTCAACTTTTTTCCAGTCCACACCAAAGGGCGGATTGGACAGCATGTAATCAAATCGGTCGGCGTACAGTTGGTCTTCGCTAAGCGTGTTGCCCAGTTTGATGCGGCTGACGTCCTGGCCTTTGATCAGCATGTCGCCTTTGCAGATCGCATAGCTCTCGGGGTTCAGTTCCTGACCAAAGGCTCGCATCACGGCCTGCGGGTTCAGTTCGTGGACGTATTCCATGCCGCTGGAAAGAAACCCGCCGGTCCCCGCCGTGGGGTCGTAGATGGTGCGGATGATGCCCGGTTCGCTCAGGGCGTCGTCGTCTTCCATGAACACCAGCGATGTGGTCAGCCGGACGATGTCTCGCGGGGTGAAGTGTTCTCCAGCGGTTTCGTTGCTGGATTCGGCAAACCGCCGAATCAGTTCCTCAAAAACCAGACCCATGTCGTGGTTGCTGATGGCTGCGGGGCTAAGGTCGGTCAGGGCGACTTTCTGGACGACTTTGTACAGCAGGTTGGCATCGGCCAGTTGTGCGATGAACTCGGCAAATTTGAAGTGCTCGAAGATTTCACGGGCGTCTTTGGAGAAGCTTTCCACGTAGTTGGTCAGGTTGGCTTTGATGTCGCTACTGCCCAGTCTGGACATGTTCATTTCAGAGGTGTTGTAGAATGATTGCTTGGCGGTTTTGAGCAGGAATTTCTCATGCGATTCTTCTCCCAAGGCTTGGTCAGTCTTCAGTTTTTAGATATGGTCCAGCACTTTCTGTCTGGTTGATTCCGACACACATTCCAGACGCCGAAGGATCGTGAATGGCAAGATCACTCGACCGTATTGCGATTGTTTGAAGTCGCCACGAAGCAGGTCGGCCAGCGACCAAATGTAGGCAGCGGTTTGAGAGAAGTTAGTCGCCATGGGACTTGCAGTTCCAACCAATGGATTCAGAAAAAAGAAATGTCCGCAATTCATCTGCTGCAATAGCAAGGAAATAACGAATTTGTGTGTGTAGGATTATCGCGTGTCCGCGATCCGCTGTCACCTACCCCGATGATTACACCAGGATACAGAAAGGGGCCAAGATGAATGGTGCCAGATGCGAAGCCGTGACACCCATCATTGAAGCTTGGCTGGAACAAGACGGAGTCGCTTCGAACAAGCGAAACGGGCTGAGGGCGGAGGCAAGGTAAAGGGGGGGACTCAGACGATACTTCCATTGATTTGCAAGACCGTTGAACGTTGAGGCCACATTATGTGAATTCCACAGGCCCGGCTCTCCATTGAGCGACGAAATTACCTCTCGCCATTTTCTGGCTCTCAAGGAATTGACGGATGTTGGGTTTAGAATTGTCGTCATTTGGTCGAATAACTCTAAGTAGATGCAAGGATGCATTAAAATCGCGTGTGGAACCACTGGGTCATCAAAAGACTGGATGATTTATGCCACACCCGCAGCTATGTTTGCTAGCCCATTTCGTTCACAAGGATGATCAACCGTGGCCGCTTCTTTTTGGCAGTGTTTCTGGTGGTCCCATTTTGCTCAACTGCCCGAGGACCGTACGTGCTATCGCTTGATTCAAAAGCACAAGTGTTCATCCATTCTAGAAATCGGACTTGAGGACGGCGTTCGCAGCGAACGGATGATCCAAGTTGCGCTCAGAACTGCTGGCATCCGCCCAGTCCATTTCGTGGGCGTGGATCTGTTTGAAGCCAACACCGATCCCGATATCGACCACCTGAGTCTGAAGGAAGCCCACAAGCAATTTACCGCCCTGGGTGCCCGAACTAAGTTGATTCCAGGCGATGCCTACTCTGCGTTGTCGCGCGTTGCCAACGAATTGAAAGATATCGAATTGGTAGTCATTGGCTATGACCAAGAGCCCGCAATCGTCGAACGCTGTTGGAATCTGATGCCTCGTTTCCTTGCCGAAAACGCCATCGTGTTGCTTCAAGGCGACGAAGCCGAGAACTTTCAGTTCAAAGAGGTTTCACTGGAAACCGTCAAAGAATTAGCCGCCAACAGCAAAGCGAAGAGTGGCCGGAAAATGGCTGCGTAACCTGCCCATCCCATGCACCGGTCGCAATCGAATCCTGGGCACCCTGAATTTGTGGAATCTTAACCCAGGTCACCACACCTTCACCCAGGTCACCACACCTTCACCCAGGTCACCACACCTTCACCCAGCCCCAATCGTCCGCAAGAGTCTTCTGGGTAGCTATCAGTTACACTGGAACCTGGGGTTGATTCCCAGGCTTCTTAATCCCAGCGGCGTTTGGCTCCGAGCGTTGGGCTGTTTGGCTTCGAGCGTTAGCCTGTGTGGCTTCGAGCGTTGGGCTGTTTGCCCTCAAGCGTTGGGCCGGCCAAGATTGGGCGCTGGCAGATGGTGTGACTGCGATGCTAGGCTTTCCAATTTCCATTTCGCCAACCGTGTCCTTGGGAACTGTCCGGAAATAGGTTCCCGACGCCCACCGTAGCCAAATGGCACTTGGTCTTTTGCTCCCTTGGGATATGATTGCCAGCAGTACGGGCGCCAACCTTGGATGAGTTCCGCAGCGGGCCGCTTGCGAACTTCCGTTCAAACAGGAAGTGCTTTCATAATTTTAGCTTAGCCAAATCACTGCTTTGGCGTCTTTTGATTCTCGCCCCCTGCTGTGGAAAATCTAGCTAGTTCCAGAACCTCGATGCGGCGTGGAACATTAGTGCTAGCATCCCCCTGGAAAAGGGTGTTAATCTGTAGCGATTAAGTCAAGTCTGCCGATTCTGGCGGACGATAGAAAAGAGGTCGAGAGGTTTTGCCGCTTGACTGTGCGTGATTGGACGCACGATACCCGGGGGGGTATGACGACAGCTTGTTTGCGGAACGAATCTGGGCTACCCGCGTGGGGTGCGCCGGAATTTCCACAATCGCTCAGCAAGGATGCACAGAGCATGTGTTGGCACTCCCAAATCGTAAAATTTATTACCTTGACGTTGCTATGCTCAGGTTTCGTGGGCTGCAACCCGCGGCAGCCGGTCTATCGAAATGGCGGCGGCGACCTTTCTCAATATCTAGAGAAAGCGACGGACATCGAGTATCCCGACGTTGAAACCCAACCGTTGGATGAAGTGTCTCAGGCTCTCGCGCCCATCACGGTGGTGAACAATCACTTTGACAGCTTTTGGGATTTAACGCTGGAAGAAGCTCTTTCAACAGCACTCCAAAATAATAAAGTCATTCGCGGTTATGGTACGCCTGGATTGCAAGAGTCCCGCGTAGCTCCCGGCGTTGACAATTTAGCCAACGGAACCAACCCGGCGGGCACCATGTACAATGTCGCCATTCGGCAAACCGAACCTGGCATCATTGGCACGCCTGGACAAATCAGCCCTCCTGGATCCATTCCGACCAACACCAGCTTGGATGTGAACCAAGGTGTCGAAGCGGCACTTGCCGACTTTGATGCTCAATTCACTTCTAGTCTAGCTTGGGATCGCACCGACCGACCTCGGAACACCATCCTAGATTCGAACAACAATATCTTTGTGCAAGATCAAGTCAACATGCAGACCCAGTTGGCGAAGAAAACCGCGACGGGATCGCAGTTCTTTTTAAGAAACGTCACAAGCTACACTCGCAACAATTTGCCACCGGCTCTGCAAGCTCTCAACAGCGTATATTCAACCGCCTTGGAAGCCGAAGTGCGTCAGCCCTTGATGCGAGGCCGCGGAACATTCATCAATCGCATGCCCGTGATCTTTGCTCGGATCAGCACCGACCAAGAACTGGCGAACCTGGAAGCACAACTGCAAAACATGGTCGCCAATGTCGAGATTCGGTACTGGGATCTTTACGCTGGCTACCGGAACTACCAAGCGTCCAAAGAAGGTCGCGATGCGGCGTTGGCGACTTGGCGAATTATTCGCGAACGTCAAAAACAGGGCGATAGCTCTCTACCAGAAGAAGCACAAGCCCGCGAACAAGTCTTCTTCTTCCGTGGCGAACTGGAACGAGCTTACGCGGCGATGATTAATGCAGAAAACGACCTTCGCTGGTTAATGGGAATCTCCATGACCGATGGACGATTGATTCGCCCAGCAGATGAACCGACCGAAGCTTCGATCCACTTTGATTGGTGTGACGCGTTAGACGAAGCCCTCACCTTCAAACCAGAATTACGCCAAGAACGATGGGCACTGAAGAAGTTGCAATTGGGAGTCGCCCATAGCAAAAACGCTTTGTTACCTAGCCTTAACTTGACCGGATTGTATCGGGTGGTCGGCCTTGGCGATGACCTGGGCAGCGCCAACGGTTCAGGAGTTAACTTTCCCGCAATTGATTCAGAAGCTTGGGAAGGCTTAACCGGCGGCGACTTTCAAGAAGGACGCCTGGCTTTAGAATTTGGAATGCCCGTCGGCTACCGACGCGAATTGTCAAATGTCAGAAACGCTCAACTGAAGTTGGCTCGACAGATCGCTCGCTTAGAAGATATGGAACTGGATACCTCACGCGAATTGACCCAAGTGATTCGCGCCCTACACACCAACTACAGCCAAGCCAAAATTCAGTTCAACCGTTGGGCGGCCGCGACCGACGAAGTCGATTCGGTTCTAACCAGCTACAACGAAGGAAACGTTCCTTTAGATACCGTTTTGGATTCACAACGACGTCGGTCTCAGGCTCAGATCGCTTACTACCAGTCGCTTAGCGAATACAACAAAACGATTGTCCTGGTTCACCGTCGCAAGGGAACAAGTCTAGAATTCTGCGGAGTATCGTTTGCAGAAGGACCTTGGACTGGCAAAGCTTACTTGGACGCCCAAAAGCATGCCATACGCCGTGCCGCAAGCAAGGAAATGAACTACGCTTTCACTCGTCCCGAAGTGGTTAGCCAAGGCACAATGGCTCCCAATACGGTTCACCAAGACGAATACCAATACGATGCTACACCGATGATGACTTCGCCCATCCAGATCGATCCAGGGTATCCCATGGATACCGACCAAATGTACATCCCGGATGGCATTCAAATAACACCCGAAAACTACTCAGGCGGCTACCAGATGGAAGAGCAAGTGATCGAAACATTGGAAGGCAACTTCTCACACCAGACGATTCCTCAAACCGAAACTCCTGCTTCGTACCAGGAACCCCGACTAATGGCACGATCCGCTCGGACAACCGCTCGCTTGCGAGCATTGGACAACGGTCAACCTCAGTTCAGTCAAGCGTCCAACAACCAATGGGTCTCGGGTTACGAAGAAGTGGTTCAACCAGCGGCTAAGCTTGGCCCAGCAACCAGTCAAGCCGCCCCTCAGATTTCCACCGGCCAATCCAAGTCGTACAGCCCCAACCGCAAAACGATTGTCAAACTGAAGGCTAAATAGAGTCAACGAATCTAGCCAATCATTGCAAATTACTGCACATAACACCCGTAACGCGGCAGCGCATTCCAAGCACAATTAGAAATCGCTAACGATCACTGCTTTGTAGTTTTTGACAGCAGACAACCGAAAATTAGGATGACGCCCATGTCTTTCATTCAAATCAACTTCAACACCGTTGGCACCGGTTTGTTACTGGGAACCAGCCTACTGCTTGGCAGTGGATGTTCAATGTGCTGCGGTGTTTCGGACTACGATTACCCAACTTACGGCGGTCTGGTCCAGCGGCAAGACAGTTCCTACGGGCGAGTCGGTTCGATTTTCTCCGACCCCAATGCACCGGCAGGAATTCCGCAGGCCGTAGGCGTCCAACCCGTAAGCAAGATGGGTGCAGAACGACCGGAAAGCCCGGACGCTGGCCCGACAACTCCACTGGATGACGGCGGGCTGGAAAAGCCTTTACCCAAACCATTGAACACGCTTAGTGAACAGGTTTCCAATCAAGTCTATATTCCATCGTCCGAACCCACTCAACCCGGTCGCATCATGGCCCGTCCAACCACAATGTTGCAGGGTCCGGAATCTTACGGGCCGGTTCGTCGAATCGGCCAATCGATTCAACAAATGGGATCACGCTTGCGACACTAAATAAGAATCAGGGTGTCATTATGACTTCAGGTGGTTTGGCGATTCGCACAAAAATATCGTACAACGACGGACGCTGCGATTGAAAGTGATTCATCGCGCCGATTGCTGACAGACGCTGGGCAACTTCGCTGGCTGAATCCGCGCCCGCGAAGGTAAAATCCGTGTAGTCGCCCACTTGATCAATCTGAGAAAAACCGGCCAGGCCTGTTAAATCAACAGGCCGGTCAAAGCCCACTCGGTAACGATTGCTGGCATATTGATTCTTGATTTCATCCAGGGTTCCATCCAAAACTTTCTGCCCCTTGAAAATCATAAAGATGGTATCGCAGATTCGTTCGGCCATATCCATATCATGAGTCGAAAAGACAATCGTCGTACCCTTCTCCCGCAAGTGGAACACTGCGTCTTTCAACGATTGCATGTTGATTGGGTCCAACCCGCTAAAGGGTTCATCCAGGATCAGTAACTTCGGTTCCGCCACAACGGCCGAAATGAACTGAACCTTCTGTGCCATGCCTTTGCTAAGTGAATCGATCCGTTTCTTGCCCCAATCCTTGGCTCCCAAACGATCTAGCCACTGGTCGATTTTGCCCTGGCAAGAATAGCAACCTTTCAATCTTGCATAGTAAGTCAGCAGATCATTGACCTTCATGCGTTTGTACAGCCCGCGTTCTTCAGGCAGATAGCCTAAACGATCATCCGCGGTCTTGCCCTTGGCGCTGCCCAGCACTTTTACCATTCCGGTGTCAGGCTGATAGATCCTTAAGATCATTCGCAAGGTTGTGGTTTTCCCCGAACCATTCGGGCCGATAAATCCGTAGATCGAACCGCTTGGAACCACCAAATCCAGGCGATCCACAGCGGTCTGCTTGCCAAATATCTTGGTGACTTCCTGCAGTTGAATTGCAACTTCTGACATAGCAAAACTCGTTTCTCAGACAAAAAAACGTAAACACGCCGCTGCGGTATCACCCAAACAGCCGGCGAAGCCCTGCGACCACCCTCAACCTGCGACCACCCTCAACCAGCGGCCACCCCAAACCTGCGGCCAACACAAAATTGCGGCCAACACAAAAAAGTCTAGCTCTCCCCACAATGGGAACCGCTGGCCTGCTAAAATACAACCGGTTCGCTGCAGATTCTAGTGCCTTGGCAAAGAAGTGTTGCAGCGGTGATACTTTCTAGAACTTATCATAGGATCGAACATGAAAAGCCGCGCGTCATCGACCTCTGCTTCCCCAACCCGCAGACCTCAAGCCCCAAATCTCGCCAGACCTTCAAGAACTTGCCCTTCAAGAACATCACTGTTTACTTCACTGGGCGGACTTTATCGGGTGGGGCCAGTGTTTGCCTCGCTGGCGATCAACGTGTGGTTCATCGGCTTGTTGGGCACCGCTTCCACCGCGACCTGCCTTGCCCAAGAACCTGCCGATTCCAAGGTCGGTACCGACATCGGGTCGGTTCAACGATTGGACGTGGCTTTCGACAAGTTGGTACCAGCCGATGCAACAATCCAAGTGATCGGAGAGGGGTTTGATTGGTCCGAAGGGCCGGTATGGATTCCCGCAGAAAAGCGACTTTTGTTTTCCGACATTCCACCCAACAAAGTCATGCAGTGGCAAGCGGAGCAGGGCGTGACTTTGTATCAAGATAAAGTCGGCTTCAGCGGTGAATCCACAAGTGGTGGACGCGAACCAGGGACCAATGGACTGTTTCTGTCGCCCGACGGTGTCTTATACGCTTGTTGCCACGGCGATCGCTGCATCAAACGCCGTAAAGCTGACCAAACCTGGGAAGTTGTCGTCGATCGATTTGACGGCAAACGCTTTAACAGCCCGAATGATTTAATTTTCCACAAGAATGGAGACTTGTACTTTACTGACCCGCCTTACGGTCTTGCCGCTGGTCCCGACGATCCTAACCGCGAAATTGATTACTGTGGCGTTTATCGTTGGGATGGAAAAGAAGTTCAGTTACTAACCAAAGAATTCGACCGACCCAATGGAATCGGATTCTCACCCGATTACAAAACTCTTTACGTCGCCCAAAGCGATTCCAAAGCACCGATCTTGAAAAGCTTTCCTGTCCTTGAAAATGGCAACATCGGTCCCGGAAAACTGCTTGCCGATACTTCAAAATTCTACGGTAAACTGCCTGGATCGCCTGATGGAATGACGGTGGACCAAGAAGGCAATGTTTGGGCGACCGGACCGGGTGGTGTTTGGGTCATTTCCCCCGCAGGCAAAGTGTTGGGCAAAATTCTAACCGGACAAGCCACCGCCAATTGCACTTTTGGTGGACCCGACGGTTCTTGGCTATTCATGACCGCCGATATGTACCTTTGCAAAATCAAGACCAACACCAAAGGCATGAAGTAACCCTCGCACCCTCTTCACCAATTGCACTCTCTTCACCAATTGCGTGCGAACTGGAAACCTAAGTTGTGATAAAATCGGCCGGCTAAACAGCAGCCGTTGTGAGGATCACATCTTGGCAAGCTTGACTGGATAAACACAAAAAGCCCGCAGGCGTCTCACTTCCTGCGGGCTTCAACTTGTCTCAGTCTTAGTTATCTACTTTTATCACTTGACCAATATCAAATCCTTCCAATTAACTTATAAAAACCTAGCGGAAGCGTCCTATCACTGAAGCTAGTTATTGAGCCATCGACAGCGTCAGTTCGGCGCCGGCAACGGTGCCCAGTGCTCGCCAAACTTCAGGCGAAATCGTGTTAGGCACCGATTCAACCGATCCGTCGCATCGCAACACATTGACCAACGAAGTGTGTCCGCTACTGGCCGAGAACAAAGATTCGCCGTACAAATCTTCTGCACCGGTAATGTTGTAACAAGCAGGGTCGTTAGGCAACATCGTGGTTTGGAAACTGGCACCATACACTATCGACGCTGGCGCCCACGCGGCGCCACGCTTGCCTTGGAACTCTGCTGCGACAAAGTTAGTCTGGTTGATACATGCCAAACGACATTCGTCGACAGCGAATTGGCTGGACATATCGCACGCTACCCAATCGCGAATGTGCGAACCCACTTTTTCTTCTTCAAAAGGCGATGGACCGCCTTGATCTGGAGAAAATTCTGAATACGCCATCGTGTTGCTAGAACCGTCGGCCAAGGTTCCAAAGGTGCGAGTAAAGTCGATCCGCCAATCATTCAACGGGCCAAAACTTTGAAACGCTGCATAACCATCACCACGACCAGGATACGCCAACGAAGGGTCCGCCTTGGGCGCCGTCGAAGGATGCGATCCGTTACAAATCGCATAGGTGTGCCGACCATCCGGGCCAAACTTTGATACATAAGGCGCCGATGGGCAAACGTACGATGGAATCACGGTCTGCTGGTGCGTGTTGAATCCATCGTTGGTCAATCCAGTTGGGTCCCAAGGATTGCGATTCCATAACGTGCGATCATACAGATCATTGCGTTCAATAAACGTCAGGGTCAAAACCTTGTCCGAATACTGTCCATACAAGGAAATCGCTTGCGTGGAAAAGTTGTAACCCGTTCCAAAGTTAACGGGGAACTTCTGGTAAGTATCGTGATAATTGTGATGAGCCAATCCAATTTGTTTCAAATTGTTCTGGCACTGCGTCCGACGAGCCGCCTCACGAGCCATCTGAACGGCCGGTAATAGCAAACCAATCAAAATCGCAATGATCGCAATGACCACCAAAAGTTCGACTAACGTAAAGCCCCTACGAGAATTTGAGCGAAGTACAGACACGAAAGCATCTCCAAAAGGTCGGGATGAGTCCGCCCCCCACCAGTGTGGTGAAATCAAGGGACAAACTCAGTCAGGAGACGCGGCTACTAAAGAGTATTATAGGCAAAGTATCCATCGTCAATGGTTAAATAGACCACTTAAGGGCACTAAACGGCCCATTGAGTCTAACGGCCAACTATACCCCTTAGGGGGGATTCTAACACCGCCTGTTGTCCGTTCAAGTCACCGCTCGCCAGAAAATTTCCTGTCTTTTTCCTGAATTTGATTTTACAGTAGGTGAAGTCTCTCATTTATTCGACTTGCACCCAAACAGACGCCCATTCCACGCGTCGTCACTTTGCCCAGCGTTGACCAACAGCCAAGGACCGCCGCTAACCCACTATTAGCAGTTGCGGCCAACGGTACACAAAGACACCAAACCTTGTGGGTGCGAAAAAAGCCGACCCCTCTTTTTTTAAACTGCGTTGACTTAACGGATGCTCTGAATTTTTGTGGATCGGCTTCCGCAGTTCCTGTACAAACACTAGCCAATTCCAGCCGATACAAAGCCTGCTTTGCTTCCTTTGGCAGGTGCTTCATCATCCGACCAAAGCGACAGGCCGCTAATTGCACTTCATCTGATCAATTTTCCATCTGCCGGGACGTCCAGACGCGGCAACTGCCCTTGAACGGCCAAGGCCGTGAGCCATTGCGGCCGATTCTTCTGCAACTGCACTAGATCAGACCAACGTTCTGGTGCGAATCCAAGATTTGGCAGGTCGTTTGCATTTTTGGGCCCTATCGGTGCCCGCCCAACATTAGGTGGCAACGACTGGGTGAATGGACTAGTTGTGGACAGGGGCTTGAGCATCGAAGCCTGTCAGATCCGCAAAATTTGGCCACAATCGGCAAGCCTAGTTTCAACTTGTCGACCGACTCAACCATAGGCTTCAAGGCCTTCGCCTGGTGTCAAATCTTCAACGCCTTCCCAACTTATTGTTGACCCATTCGGTCAAGATTTTCCAAGGTGACGACCCGACCGCTTGAGACTACCGAACTGGCTTGCTTCGCACGCAGGCTTTTCCACTAGGCTTTTCCACTAGGCCGGAAACCTGGCCTGTAAGAATGTCTCTACTTGCCCAAACGATTCACCCAACTGAACCAAGGACGGCACCTTAAACCACAGCCAACTTGCACACGATGATCTTCCACCCTGTTAAAATAGGCGACCAAGCCAGTGGTTTATTCGCCCGTTTAGCCAGGCAACCACTGCCCATGCTTCCAACAGATTTCTGAAATCGTCCCAGACTTAGGCGAATCCGAAACTAAGCTCAATCGATAACCCAAGAGGTTCACATGATCATGCGTCTTCCAACTTCCGTCGTCTCTGGCTTGATCGCTTTAACGCTGCTGGCTGGCTTTCGCTGGAACCTACCACCAACGTGCCTGGCCCAAGACCTGGCCCAAGACCTGGCCCAAGACCTGGCCCAAGACCTGGCCCAAGACCTGGCCCAAGACCTGGCACAGCCACGCACCGCCAGGGACGGGCCGTTCATTCCTGCAGCAGCAGTCAAGGGCGGTATCGTCCTGCCGCTTTACCCGCCCGATTCACCCTTGCTGCGGAAAGACCGAATTCACGAAGCTGAAAAGTACAACACGACTCATGAAAATGCAGATCGTTTGCTGAACACATTAAACATCCACTACCCGACAATTGAAGTACATTTAGCCAACAACCCCACAGCCAATGGATCGGCAATCATTGTTGCGCCCGGTGGGGGTCACAAGATTCTTTGGGTTGGCCCCGAAGGTTATGACACGATTCCGTTTTTTGCCGAACAAGGGATCGCGACCATTGTTTTGCGGAATCGACTGCGGGTCGACGGCTACGAACCAACCGTCGATGCCGTCAATGATGCTTTCCACGCGATTCGACTGGTGCGTTCCCATGCGGAGCAATGGAACCTTGATCCCCACAAGATTGGCTTTGTAGGGTTTTCCGCCGGCGCCGAACTTGCCGCCCCGACGGCTCTTGGGTTTGACGACTTCATGCAGAAACAAAAGCAAGCGGGAGATCCTTTGGCAGACGTCTCGGCTCGCCCTGATTTTGTGGGCCTTGTCTATCCAGGCCCAACACCCTTCACTGGCGACCCTGCTACCAAAATCCCCGACAATGTGCCGCCAAGTTTCTTGGTCTGTGCGGGATCGGATGATCGAGTCCACGCAATCTGGGCCGCTGACTATTTCAACCCCATGCTAAAACTAGGCGTCCCCAATCTGGAAATGCACATCTACGGCCACGGCGGCCATGGCGGTTCGCTGAGCAAACGCAATGGAATTCCTTTCGGATCGTGGCCGCAACGATTTCTAGAATGGCACAAAGATCTCGGGTTCTTAAACGGAATCGGCCGACAGACCAAGGCCGCGATCGATGTGGCCAAATTCGAAGAAAACCGCCAAAAAACTGAGCCGAAATCCGCAAATTAGACCAACCGGGTCGTCCCGCAGCCCCATTTCCACTGGGACATTTCCACTGGGACATTCCTGTAGAACGCAGCTCGATCGGTGCCACCTCGATCAGACCTCTGTAAAAAACCGACGATTTTCGTGAATTCGTGTCCGATTGGGTATGGGCATTGCGTGTAGTAACAGAGCACCGTCGCTATGTTTTCACTGTACTGCGAGCCAACAATGGTAAGTCCAACAAAACTATTCACTGCCTGTCGAATCACTGCCTGTCTAATCATAACAGTGACCTGCACCCAGCTTAGCAGCACTGTGGCACAACAGGCACAACAGGCACAACAGGAACAACAGGAACAACAGGAGCAACGGGAACAACAGGAGCAACGGGCGGCGCGGGATCCCAACCGCTCCCGAATGAATCGACCCGGTATCGATAGCCAAGATGACACGGGTCGCGCAGGGCCCGGCAGCAAAGAAGGATCGTCCACACTCCAGCGAGCCGGGCTAAAGGTAGGCGGTCAACTTCCAGCGGTCGATATCTTCGACGACAAGGGGCATCCGATCAGCACCTTAACGCTCCAGGGCAACTACACCGTCCTTGTTTTTGGCTGCCTTACCTGACCGCCTTTCATTCGAAACGTCCCCGGTCTGGAGGCGGTAAAAAATGATTACGCAACAAAAGGCGTCAAATTCTACTTCATCTACAAATCGTTGGCTCACCCCGAAGGTGGAACCCAATCTTATGTCGCGCCCTTCACGCTAGACGAGCGTCTGGCACACATAAAAACCGCCTACAACGAACTAGGGAACACCATCCCTTGGCTTTGTGACAGTATGGAAAACGACCTAAAGCACGCGTTGGGTGATCGCCCCAATTCGGAATTCGTCCTGGATCCCAAGGGCAAGATCGTCGCCATGCGGGACTGGAGTAATCCAGAATCCCTACGGGCAGATTTAGCAAAATGGGTCGGTCCTTCCAAAACAGTAACGCGGCCATCTGATTTGAATCTGAAGATTGACACGTCGATCAGACCTGCCAAATCCGGTGTGGTCCAGCGGCCGACAATCCCATCAGGCATGCGCCCGCTGAAGGTGCAGCCGCAGCAAAGCGATCAACCGTACTACGTAAAACTGCGGATCGAAGCAGAACCCGCTGTACTTAGAGGTAAAGCCGGGAAAGTCTACTTAGGGTTTCACCTTGATCCCATCTTCGATGTTCACTGGAACAATCTTGCCGCCCCTGTGACTTACGAAATAACCAGACTGGAGGAAGGCGAAATTTCTCCCGCCCAAGGCGAAGGCCCAAAAGTCAAAGTAGAATCCGATGTCGATCCGCGCGAGTTCATTTTGGATGCCAAAAACTTGTCCGCGGGAACATTCCAAGTCCAAGTGAATTACTTTGCCTGTAACGATGAAGAAGGCTGGTGCAAGCCCGTCAGGCAACGATATATCGTGACCTTGGAAACCGATCGGGACGGTGGAAACGCAAAACGAAGTGGTAGCCCAAGAGGCCCTGCTCAACGTGCTAACCGCCCAGAAACCAACGGTTCTCCCCGTCCGGGTGGTCGCATGCAAGGCTTGACCACCGAACGACTTTTTCGCAACGACAAGAATCAAGATGGCAAAATTTCAAGCGCTGAAATGCCGTCATCCATGGCCAGACTTTTCACAAGAATCGACACCAATGAAGACGGATCGATCGACAGGTCCGAGGCCGAACAATTCGTCAAACGAAGAAGTCCAAACAACCGTTAATCCGTAAAAACTAATTTCAGACTTCGATTCAGCCTGCCAATCGTTACCGTTTTGCTGTTGGGTTGGCGCCCAAATTACCAGAACTCGATACAATCAAGAGCCAGTGGGTCACAAAATCAATATGCAACCTTTGCTCTTTATCGTATCGGCTCTTTATGTGGATACATACCACTTGCCTGCTTGAATTTAACATCCCGACCGCAACGCCGTTTATCTTCATGCTTCGACCTCGAAGCGGTTTGCAGCAGTGGGTCGGACGCGAACAATACGTCCTAACGCCCAGCGTTCCCGCCGTGGAATTCACGGACACGTTTGGCAATCTTTGCCAACGCTTGGTGGCGCCTGCAGGTCATTTTTGCGTCCGCACCACTTCGGACATCCAATCATCAGAAGCCAGCGATACTTGCCCAGGTGCACCCTTTGTTCCGGTTCAACTGCTGCCCGACCAAACGCTTCCGTTCCTGCTACCCAGTCGATATTGCGAATCCGATCGCTTCGGTCAATTAGCGGCCGCGATTGTCGCCAATTGCACCTTGGGCTACGACCAGTGCCTGGCGATCGTAGACTACATCCGCAAGACAATCCAATACGCGCCAGGTTCTGGGCAGCAAATTGTAAGCGCTTGCGAAGTCAACCAGCAATCACAGGCGGTTTGTCGCGACATGGCACATCTGGGAATTGCGTGCTGCCGAGCCCTCTCGATTCCGGCCAGATTGGTAGTGGGTTACCTTGAAGGCTTACAGCCGATGGATTTACACGCCTGGTTTGAAGCCTACGTCGGAGGCCGCTGGTACACTTTTGATCCGACCCAGGACAATCTAAATGGCGGCCGAATCGCGATCGCGTACGGCCGTGATGCCGCTGATGTCGCGATCTTTACGCAGTTTGGCGATCCAGTAGAACTGCTACGCCTGGAGGTTTCCGTGGTGCGCATGGCCCAACCACCCATCTGAAGCAAACCCGCTTTGAAGAACGCTGTTTAGAAGAAGACGGCTTAAAAGAACGTCGAAGCAAGAATTTCGGTGCGAAAAATTCCACACAGAATGCGGACCAAAGAACCTACTAGAACCCAAACCCCAATAACCAAGACGCTGTGTGCAAGACGCAAGACACTGTGGGGCAAGACGCTGTGGGGCAAGACGCTGTGGGGCAAGACGCTGTGGGGCAAGACGCTGTGGGGCAAGACGCTGTGGGGCAAGACGCTGAATGCGCGGCCTGGGTTAAAATGAGCGATCTGGGTCAGAATTTCTTCGATAAAGTTAGCGGATGGAGAGGGATTTGAACCCCCGGTGCAGTTACCCACACGCCGGTTTTCAAAACCGGTGCCTTAAACCAGACTCAGCCATCCATCCACGCTTTTAATCGGGTATTGTTGCCACAGGTCTAAATCCATGACACCCGCTTTGACACCTGACCAACGGAATGTATCGTGATCAACGGAATGTATCGTGATCAAGCAAAATGACACCGTGCGATTAGTGGTCGCCGGTGCCTGACGGTGCCCAACCATTTGAACTGCGAGGTACCGAAGTGGCACATTCTACAGATTCCGCGAAGCTACGCAAACCCAAATCTAAGCCAAATAAACCGGCGAAGCCGCACCCTGACTTCCCCTTGTTCCCTTACGCGACCAAACGCTGGGCTAAGAAAGTTCGGGGCAAGCTCCATTACTTCGGCAGTTGGAAAGATGGGCCGGATGCCGCCCTGGATCTTTGGCTGGAACAAAAAGACGAATTGCTCGCCGGTCGCAAGCCACGAGCCAAAGCAGGTGTCAAACAGGTGTCAGTCCAAGACGCCTGCGACTTCTATCTGGATCACATCGAAGAACAGGTCCAGAAGGGCAAACGAACGCTTCACTGGTATCAAGACGTTCGATTGACGTGCCGAATCATCAAGGCGACCATCAAGGCGACCATCGGCCCCAATTGGGCGGCTGACAGCCTATCGACTGACGACTTCAAAGAACTAGCGGACCGGTTCGAAGTGACGTCCAAAGGGCGCGCAGCATCGCCAGTCACGACTAGAGGGCACATCACGCGGACCCGTGGAATGTTCAATTGGCTGATGAAAACCGGTCACGTCAAGACTGTCCCGCAATACGGCGTGAATTTCGACGCCCCAAGCCAGAACGAAGTTGACAACCATCGAGACGATCAGCAAACCAAGTTGTTCAACCGCAACCAAGTCCTGGCGCTGCTGCGACACACCAAGGGCGAGGGCGACGACGCTCGAAGGATGACGCCGCGAATTCATGAGCGAAACCAAAAGGATGACCCATTGTCTGTGGCTGAACGACGGGATCCGGACAAGCTGACTACGTTTGCAAACACATTCCGACTTGCCGCCAACGATCCAGATGCCGAACGCAAACACGGGTTAGAGCTAGCGCTAGGCGGGACGATGACTTGGCCTATGATCAACGCCAAATTGGGTCGCGATCAGGATCAGGAAAAAGGAACAGCCATTGAGATAAAACGATACGCAAAAAAAACGGGCGTCGAGTTGCCTCGCAGAAAACCGGGACGACCGAGCGGCGCGTAAATGGAACAAATTATGTTCCATTCTGTTCCGTTTTAATCAAATCGCGATTCTGAACAATGAAACCCGTTAGCAAATGGCTGACGGGTTTTTTTCGTTTCAATGAAGGATCGAACATGTTTGACGAACGCGAATATCTAACGACCAACGAACTTGCACGAGCCATTGGGTGCAACGGCGATACAATTCGAAGCTGGATTGCGTCAGGGCAACTTCATGCCATCGACGCACGTCGGACCGATTCCCAGCGTCCCAAATGGCGTATCTCCCAAGCCTCGTGGGAAGCCTTTGAAACGCAACGAGCCTATTTCATGGCGATGCAGGATCTTGGTATCGAGCGATGCGAGCGAGCGTTCGTGGTCGCGATGCAGAAATGCAAGTGGTTCCCAAAGCCCGTTGAGCTGCGCGAGTTCGTGAAACTACCGGGCGAAGATCCAGAGTACCGAGCCGGTCAGGCATGGCAGCTGGCATTGAAGCATGGCATCACAGGTCGTGCTGCTGTCGATTTCCAAGACCCGTTGATTAACGCTGTCATAAGGCGGCTGGGTGGTTTGGATTACTTCGCCCAACTGGGAGCGGTGGAAGCCGAGCGATACGTGCGCAAGCGATTCATCGACGAGTATCTGCGGCTGGACGGACACGGGTCCGTCAGCGCGAAACTGGCAGCGCCGCTTCGTTGTCAGGTAACCATCAAAAACGAGCCGATTCGGATCGAGGCGGATTACATGGTTCACCAACCAAGGATCGCCAGCGAGCCAAATGAAAACACAGGGTTGATTGCAGAACTTGCCGAGCGAACCAGCATTGACTCTGCCAGTGAGGTTGTCAGGGACGCCGATGCCAACTGATTGCTTTGATGACAAGCCAAATCGAGATCGTTGATTCTGACGCGACTCAGACGCCTTGTGGAAATCTTCGCATGTAAGCGCATTGGGGTGTGATTAGTTTGCGGAAACGCCAAACATTTTAATTGCGGCTAACGCAATGCGATGGTTTAAGATTCACGGCCATGGCATCACCCCCAGCTTACCGACCACCGCAAGCCTCAGCATTCGCCGATGGACTTCGCAAGCGCATCCGTGCGGCCGGCATGACACAGCGGCATGACACAGCGGCAACTCGTGCGGATGGCAGGCATCGAGGAAAGCAGCCTAAGCCGCCGCATGAATCAAACAGGCGGCTTGTCACTACCGGCGATCGAGGCGATTCTCGCGGCACTCACGACGCTTGAACAAACAAACACTAAGGATTGAACGATGGACCACCAAATCAGCTCAAGTATCGGCACGATCACCCTTACCACCGACGCCGCTGGGAATGTCCGAGCCCGTATCCCCGGTGTAAACACGGGATCCGCAATCACCGCATCTGCAACGAAGCCCAAGCGACGACGTCTACTTCAACCCACAGTTGGGCGCCCGATCACCCGACACGCCACCAATGCGGTGAAGCCAGTGAAGCGAGCAGTTGAGAAGCCAGCCGAACTGGAACTTCTAGCTAGACAGGTCGAACAAAGCCCCATGAGTGTTGACGAGATCGCCAAGCGATCCAACGTTGATCTCGATGCCCTTGGTCGATTTCTCGTCGATGACTCCGAGGCCTTATCACCTGAGGAGCTGGACCGCGTCCGAGTTGTCATCACGACTTCGGACGAAATGTCACTCATGACGAAGCGGCAAAAATCACCGAGCACTCCAGCGACACGGGTTGACCCTAACGCATTGTATGAGAAAGCAAACACACCCGCCCTAATTGCTTTGGCTTTGCTCATCGCGGAAACATCCTTAAACCCCCGGCAGATCGCAACTCGCGCTGGCTTGGATCCGGCTCGCGTGTTCGGGTTTGTTACCGGCTTGGTTTCGTTGACGGACGATGAGGTTGACCGGATCAACCGAGCGATTGGCAACGCTGAGCAAGTCCAGACGGGCCAGCGGAAAGCCCGGGATAAGGCAAGAGGCCGGTAAACGCGTCGCCCAATCCGCCCAGAGCCCCTTGGGTCCTTTGTGACGTTCCCACAGGCAGGACGTAGAAAAAATCGCATAAAAGCCACACGCAAATCGACCCTGACAACGTGACATCGTGACCACCATCAAATCGAAACCAAAAAAGGCGCCCAAGATCGAGCCGTCAACGCTGGAAAATTTGGTTCGCCTTCCTTGGTCAAACCGACGCCCTGCATTGGCCGTTTCGGGTTCGCTCAAATGGTCGCGACCGAACCGCCTTACAAGCCGTCAAGGAGCTTCGTGACGACTATTCTGGTTTCGGCTCCAGTTTCGTGATTGAATCGGATGGGAGCGCGCGTGGCTGGAAAGCCGCCCAACGACAACGCCAAGCACTTGCCGCAATGGGCCACGTGACATTGACGACACATGAGCGAAAGCCACGACTGAGATTCACGCCCACTGGCGACGCCCATCTTCGCGACCTGCTGCACCTAACGTCGTTGGCCGAATCCGCCGAATGGCTGAACCTTTTCATCGCGAAGTTTCACCTGTTCGATGAAATGGCGCGACAAGATCCACTAACGCTCAAGATGTTACCCGGTGAGCGGATCAACGAACGAGACTTGTTCGAAAGCCTTGGATCGGCAACTTGGAAAACTGAATATGATTTCAATCTCGGGACCGAGTTTGTCATGCCCTTGATGATGGTGGGTGCGTTGTTCGCCGAGACTTCCACCAACAGCCAGATTGGGTATCGGTTCGGGCTGACAAGGAAGCGAGATTTCAGCGAATCGGAAACACTGGCCTTGATCAAGAAATGGAAATCGCGACCGACTCAGCGGAAGAACAAAAAGCCAAACGCGAAGTTGTTAAAAATCTACGTCAACGCCTTCACGAGCTACCGAGCCAGCCTGTACACGATGGCGCCGCGCGACCCAAACGAGATTTCGATTCCATTAAGAGCAGCCATTTGAAAGGATTCCCATGCCAACAAAAACCCCCGATTTGCCATCAATCAGCTGACCAGCCAAGCCAAGGAAACCGGCTGCGAAAAAAAGTTCGCCCGTTACGCCACGGGCGAAGACGCCGGCGATGCCGAACTTTCAGACGGCGAACTCAAAACTGGATTTGGCCGAGCGGTTGTGTGTTCGCATGAGCCGTGGCGAAAAACTTAAAGCCCACGAGTTTGAGTTATTCCACGAACTTGGCTTTGACAAAATCAAAATCGAACGGGAAGTCCGACGCGCTGGCTCGATTGACAACTTGCAGAAAATCGCCGGGAAGCAACCGGATCTGACCGCCAAGAAAACCAAACTCGCTGAACTTAAAAAAACGACAGCGGCAACCATCGAGCACTTTGATGCCCAGATCGGTGAATTGATGGCGAATCGGGATTCAGCGGTGTTCGCCGAACGCGACTTGGAATCGGACGTTAACGGACGCGAGCGGGCCGTGGAATCGTTGCGAACGAAATGCCCAGCCCACGTCTTGCGGATTCACCAACAAATGGTCGGCCAGTTGAAAAACTCCACTTTCAATCGCGAGATGATTCTGTTGCAAAGTCAAGTCCGGACGATTCAAGGGCTTCATCCGATCCGAATTTGGAGCGACGCCCACGCCCGTCAGATCACCGCAATCGCCGGAGGGCTCCAGGACGAATGCCCCGGTATCCTCGATTCACGCGGTCGCGTCAGCCATGCGATTTGGGCGGCCCACGCTGCACAGCAACTCGCCGAACTGCCGGCGCTGGAAGCAAGGTTGACCGAAATGGAAACCGAGTTCGCGGACCGCATGAATGAGATCGACAAGTCACTGGATTTTTACGTTCTATTTTGAAGCATTGGTAGCGCGTGGCAATCGCACTGCTGACATCGGCGGGGGCGGTTGGGTTGTGCCCAATCCGTCACCGTTTTTTTTATTCTTGGAGCAAGGTGCGACGGTTAGTCGTATTGGTGACTACGTTCGGCGTTGACAGCGGTGGCTTACTAGTGGTTTACCAACGGGATTATTACAAATGTTCTAAGTCCCGCGATCCATCGTCGCAAAGGGTACGTCCGGCTGCGGGCTCCGCCCTGCGCCTACCGACCTTCGCTCCGAACTCGCTTGCCTTACTTGCTGGCTTGGCTCGATGGACCTCGGGCCACACGAAAGCCCAGGGAGTTGACGCGGTACGTCGGCCAGTCCCTGGAACGGGAGTTCAACTCACAGTGATGGGCGGGAGAGAGCCAGCTGCCCCCGTGGTCCGCCCGCATGTCGAGAATTTTGTCCGTGGTCCACTCATAGACGTTGCCGTGCATGTCATAGAGACCCCACGGATTGGGCTTCTTCTTACCGACAGGATGTGTCGAATCACCACTGTTTTTGTTGTACCAAGCAAAATCGCCTAGTTTAGATGCGTCATGACCGAAACTGTATTTTGTTTTCGTCCCCGCACGACAGGCATATTCCCACTCCGCTCCGGTTGGCAAGCGGTAGACGTGACCTGCCTTTTCCTCTTCCGGTAATTCCGATAACTTGCGGCAAAACTCCACCGCGTCATTCCAGTTCACCTTCTCCACGGGGTTTTGTTTTTTGCCCGTGAATTCGCTGGGGTTGGTCCCCATTACTTTCTCGTACTGCTCTTGAGTCACTTCGTAAACGCCCATCGTGAATTTACCGTTAGGCATCGGTTTAAACTTCATGCCGATGCTGTTGGTCACGACGTCATTCTGGGCTTGTGCATTTGAAATGGGTGCAGTCAGCAAGATTGCCAGCAATGCGCTAAAGAGACGCGTTTGATTGGATGTTTTCGTTCGCATTGATTCGCCTTGAGAGGTCAGAATAACAACAAGAATGAAATTATTCCTGTATATACTGTTAATAACCAATCGGACGAACGCTGTGCCAAATGTTTTGCTTCTGGATAGAAAACTCAGAGGTGTTTAGAGTCACCCAATGGATAAATCGCGTTGGGGCTGGTGTTGGACCAATGGGCCATCACGCAATTGAGAGCGAGGACGGGATCCGGGGACAGGCGGTGGGTCGTTGTTCAAAGTTCACCATTAACGCGTCTGCAATTAACTCAAGGCAACTTGTCTCGCCTTAGCGCAGCCTGTCCCCGTTGCTGCCGGCCCTTTCGCGTTCTTGGCAAAGATCGCACACGGAAGTTGCAGTTCGTCTGCAGTGATATGTGGCAAGCCTATTTGAAAGTGATCGCCAAGAAAGCTCCCCAAGCGATTCACGTCCTAGACCGATTTCATGTCGTGCAGAAGATTGGCAAAGCGATTGACAAGGTCCGTGCTGCTGAGGTCAAGCAACTCAAGGCGGACGGTTATGAAGAAGTCCTCAAAGGTGGGCGTTGGTTGTTACTGAAGCGTCCTGAGAATCTCAGCGACAAGCAGGCCGTCAAGCTGAGCCAGTTGTTGGAATACAATCTCAAGAGCATTCGAAGCTATTTGATGAAAGAAGACTTTCAACAGTTCTGGACGTATTGCTATCCGGGCTGTGCTGGAAAGTTTCTCGACGCTTGGTGCACCCGCGCGATGCGCAGTAAGATCGAACCAATGAAAGCAGTCGCCCGAACGCTCCGTTCGAAACGAGAGTTGTTGTTGAACTGGTTTCGCGCCGACGGCAAGCTATCTTCAGGCGTTGTCGAGGGTTTCAACAACAAAGTAAAACTGGTGACCAGAAAATCGTATGGACTCAGAACCCAAAATGCCTATGAAACCACGCTGTATCACAATCTAGGCGCGCTGCCCGAGCTAGAATTCACCCACAAATTCTTCTGAGGAGACAAATAAAGAAGGGCTAGAAATCTGCCTTCGTCGGAGCCATTCGTCGGTCACTCGTTAAGAGTGGTGACCGACTAATGGTGACAGAGACGGTGGATTTCGATCTGCCTTTGTGGGGGGATTCTGAGAGAATGAACCGACAACTTTACCCATTTGTTAAAACTGATTCACTGTCAACTTTTCTTGGGGAATTCCAGGTTCGCATGAGAATGCCGTTTCGTTAAAGTTCTTTATCATAAAAGGCAGATGGCCAACTCGCTCTAAATGCTACGTCAAACAGCAGACTACTGATAGGGATTTTAATCCTCAAAATCGCGAGCTCCTTCGTCGCTACGGTACGTCCGGCTGCGGGCTCCGCCCTACGCCTACCAACCTTCGCTCCGAACTCGCTTACTTTACTTGCTGGCTTGGCTCGATGAAACTCGGACCACACGAAAGCCCAGGAAGCGGCTACGGGACTCCGGCTCGTTAGAGCCCGTGGTTTCCCAGGAGCCCGTGTTGAACTCGGCGGTGTCGTCCCAGCTGCCTCCGTGTGATTCCTCATACTGGGGTTCGAGCTCCTCTTTCGATAAGTCTTTCTCTTCCAAGTCGGCTTCTCGTCTGTCGCGTTGGTCCATACTGAGGGAGCCGTGTTGGCCCCCGACCCACTCGTAGACGTTGCCGTGCATGTCATAGAGACCCCAGGGATTGGGCTTCTTCTGACCGACAGGATGTGTCGAATAACCACTGTTTTCTTTGTACCAAGCAAACTCGCCTAGTTTAGATGCGTCATCACCGAAACTGTATTTTGTCTTCGTCCCCGCACGACAGGCATATTCCCACTCCTCTGCGGTTGGCAAGCGGTAGACGTGACCTGCCTTTTTCTCCGCAGGCAAATCCGATAAGGCTTCGCAAAAATCCACCGCGTCGTACCAAGATACCATCTCCACGGGGTTTTGTTTTTTGTCTTTGAATCTGCTGGGGTTTTTTAACCCCAAAAATACTTTCATGTACTGCTCTTGAGTCACTTCGTAAACGCCCATCGTGAATTTACCGTTAGGCATCGGTTTAAACTTCATGCCGATGCTGTTGGTCACGACGTCATCCTGGGCTTGTGCATGTGAAATGGGTGTAATCAGCAAGATTGCCAGCAATGCACTAAAGAGAAGCGTTTGATTGGATGTTTTCGTTCGCATTGATTCGCCTTGATTCGCTTTGAGAGGTCAGAATAACAACAAGAATGAAATTATTCCTGTATATACCCTTAATAACCAAGCGGACGAACGCTGTGCCAAATTTTTTTTCTGGATAGAAAACTCAGAGGCGTTTAGAGTCACCCAATGGATAAATCGCGTTGGGGCTGGTGTTGGAGCATCGCCGATGGGCCATCACGCAATTGATAGCGATGACGAATGAATGAATCCATCACGATGCTCGTCGCAGGATCGAATCACCGAGAGCGATCTGGGCGACGTGAAGAAGGTGTTGAATTAGCGGGTGTCACTGACACCTGCGAGGCATGTTTGCGAGGGTTTGCCAGTGGCTACGCCCCGGTAAAAATCGTGGTTTTATCGGCATGGAAACGCCGTTCGCGGTCTTTCAAAACCGGTGCCTTAAACCAGACTCAGCCATCCATCCTGCTATTGAGTGCAACGATCCAAACACCGGCCCGGCCTGTTGCTGCCTGGCCCGTCTCTGCCTGGCCCGTCTCTGCCTGTTGCTGCAAAACAGCTCCCAGCCCGTCCCAGGAGACCCGGCCCAGTAGGCTCACTGCCAGCCTGGGAAGTCGATCCACCAATTAGATCGATTAGTCAGAGAAGGCAAATCAAACAGGGGTTCGACCTTTTTGAATCTTTACGGCGAAATTCTAGTAGATCGCTTCATACTGGCAAGCCAGATCCCAACAACTCGCCCAACCACCATCCCGTCGCCCATCCAGGGATCCAGTGACAAACCACCCTAATCGGCATAGCCGAAATTACGAAAAACGCGTTGCAAGGGTTCGCTTTGAAAAGCTACTAAACATCCAACGCGAAAGATTCGCCCAAGTGGCAAAGGCAAAGACGGTTCAACGAGTTCAGTTGATCTAAGGACAAGACGGAAGCCAAGATTGAGGAGCCGGTCGTCCGGCGAGCTCCAGGTCCAAAACCCAGTACGGCAGCCCTTCGAAGAGTCGTCGAAGCTACCGCCACGGCTTACACAGTCGGAACCACCGTCCTTAACCAAGGGGTCTGTTACCGTTCCCGGCGGGTAATCGGCGTAAACATCTGCCGTCCACTCCCAACAATTCCCGTGAAGATCAAATAATCCCCCTTGATTCGGACGTTTTTGACCCACTTGATGCGCATACTCCTCTCCAATGCCCCACGCATTATCGAAAAACCAAGCATAATTTTCGAGTTGTGATTTGTCATCGCCAAAGCAATATCCTGATGGCGAACCGGCACGGGCCGCGTATTCCCATTGCGCTTCGGTTGGTAAACGGTATTCCCAGCCGGAGGCCAAATTGCCACTGTCGCGTTCAATTTCATTCAGCTTTTTGATGAATTTCGCATTGGTAATTTCGCATTGGTATCGTCCCAGCTAACGTAAACCGCTGGATAGTCTGCCCCTTCTTGGACGTAATCCTCGCCTGACCACGGGCTTTCACCTGTGATCTTCTTATAGGCTGCTTGAGTTGTTTCGGTGGTGGCCATAAAAAAACCCCGTGTCAGTACGACGGTGTGCTGCCGTTCGTCGTCATCGCGTTCGAACTCATTCGCGGGCGAACCCATTTTGAATGTTCCACCAGGCAAGTAAACAAAATCTTGACTGATCGAATTGGTGAATTTCGTTCCGAGTTTCAATTCGCCAAACCCGGCTATATCCTAAACGGCAAGCGATTTGTCTCCCGACTTACCACAGCCAATCACAAGAACACAGCATAAAGCAGTTAACACCATTAAATATTTCATCGTTTTCATTTTCTTTAAGTGGAGCTAGAGCACATTTTGGCTACTCACATGAGCCCTGACTTTAGCTAACTCTTGATCGAAAGACAACGGTTCACTTGCTTTAAAACTTTTTCCAGACGCCCATGTAGAAAAGGGCTTTAAAGTCCAGCTTAGCGAGCCGAAGATTGAAAACGGATATGTCCCTTCTTTTCCTCTTAGTTCAACGTTCATAGTTCAACGTTCATAGTTCAACGTTCATAGTTCAACGTTCATAGTTCAACGTATTGTGCAATTGCCTCGCGGTTCCATTGCTCATTTTCGAACGGGATTTTCCTGCGCGGTTCCACCAATGGAGTACTTCATTGGAGAGCACTCCGGAATCGCATGATTGTTTGTGCGATTTCCTTTTTGGGCTGACTACCGTTGTCTAGCAACTGGGTCGCCGGCCAAGTCAATGAAGAACTTCACTTCGGCGCACCCGGAGGATCATTCACTTTGCCACCCGGGCGGCGGCGTTGGCTACTGCTTGGATTGCGTTTGTAGTGTTGGCGTTTGCGGTGTTGGCGTTTGCAGTGACTGGGGTTCTGGCGAATTGAAGATGGGAACTTTGTAACTAAGGGCGCCGATCGCTTGGCCGGCGGCTAGACCCTCGTAGTTGCTGTGGCAAATGATGCACTTCTCCATCACCACCCGAAGCGCTGTAGCCGACTGAAGAAAGCGACGACCATCCACCTGGATCACTTCGTCATAAATCGTCTTTCCCGCGACCAATTGTTGGACCGCTGTTTCCTCAAAACCAACCTTCGGATTATTGTCATCGTTCAACGGTTCTCCAGATGCGTCGATCAAACGAACCTGGTGCCAACCCTTGTCCGACATCTTCTGGAACAGAATTTTGAAGGCTTCGCCCGCCGGCAAGTCGTCGTCCGTGTTAACATAGTGCTGAGTGATCAAGACGATGGAAGTCTTGTAGATGTCGTCCAACATCAAGACTTCTCGCCTTGCTCGCTCCACCGCAATGTCAACTTGCGTTTGGGGAACTTCGTCCGCCACTGGAACTTGCCTGTTTTCCGAAATCGCTTGATGGCCAGAATTTGGCGTTTCCGAAAAATCCTGAGCCGGGGTAACCATCCACATCGCTCCCACAAAAACGATGGGTAAACCTACGATAATTTTTCCGCTGATCGACATGCTTCACCTGCAAACTTAAAGCCAAGAGACTAAACAGGACAAACGCATCCTGTTTAACTGATCCTAACCTGCCTTAAATCAGACGTCAATGTCTCATTTTAGTTTTCCTCGCGGATTTCGCTGCCATGTTTTCAAAAACCGTTGAATATGCCCTGCGCGCGGTCGTGCATTTAGCCCAAGCATTGCCCGACACTCGGAAAACCAGCGAAGTTGCCCAAAGCACTAAGGTGCCACCAGCTTACTTGGCCAAGGTGCTTCAATCACTCGCCTCCAAAGGCATCGTAAAGATGACTCGTGGTATCGGCGGCGGCGTCACTCTTGCGCGAGACATCCATACAACGACAATTTTAGATATCGTCAATGCGGTGGAACCGATTCAACGGATTTCTCATTGTCCTTTGGATCTAAAAGGACATGGAACCCATTTATGTGCCTTGCATCGACGCATGGATACCGCAATCGCACAAATGGAAACAGCCTTCCGCTTGACCACGGTTGCCCAACTGTTAAGCGAACCCAATACTAGCGTTCCGCTGTGTGATAAATTGACCAAGATCAAAAAAGATAGCGATAAGCAGTAGTTCGACTTTTGACCGGTTGGAAGGTTCACGGCCAAGCATCGTCATTGGACCGTGCCGACACGTTGCCACCACAATATTTTGCTAATTCTACGTCTTGCTAATTCTACGTCTTGCTAATGTTTCGATGCCTGTCAGAAAATTTTAGCAGTTCTGTCGGAAAACCAACGGAAGCCACACTTGCGTTGGGATTATTGTAGGATGAGTGGCAGCAGTGCTAGGAATATGCTTTCAACTTAGTGTCCCATAAAGCAGAACAACATGATGCGTTTTTCAACTTGCAGCCTCCGCCAAGATCGACCGACCTCCCTTTTGTTTAGCCCAATGCGAACGGGCTTTACTCTGGTTGAATTACTGGTGTGCATCGCCATCATAGGACTACTGTTGGGCTTACTGCTTCCCGCGGTTCAACGGGCTCGTGAAGCTTCGCGTTCGTTGGATTGCAAGAATAGACTCAGGCAACATATCTTGAATTACAGCAATCGCGGTCTTCCAAAATTCTTAGACCACGATGTCGCGGAGTTATCAAACCAAGGGTATCTTTGCCCAAGCGACAATGGCTTTCGTTCTGCGGTTGATTCTCAATCTCAAAATTATCAACTCAACGCTGGATACTACCCATGGCCTGACGGAACCCTGGATGGGATCGCGGCCCTATCTGGGTTCGGCACGGCGATTAGGGACGGGCTTTCTAATACTGCTTATATGTCAGAAACCATTCGCTCAGACGGATCATCCTATTTCAAACGCATCGCATGGCAGCGAATTGGCAAGACATACTCGTTTGCCACGCTCAAGGAATTCCAAAGTGATTGTAGGCAGGCCCCAGAATCTGAAAACGATCAGTGGATTGCGCATTTAGACGTCAAAGGAAAACCAGAGTTCGTTGTGGTTGGATTGTTGTACAACCACGCACTGCCCCCCAACCAACCCACGTGCCTCAATGGCACCGATCGCCGCACCGCCATTGCAACGGCGTCCAGTTTCCACGCTGGCGGAAGTGTGAACGTGGCCTACTGCGACGGACATGTCGCCACCGTCGCACCGGGTATTTCTCCCAGTGTCTGGAAAGCAATGGGAACGCGAGACGCGGGTGACGTCGCCCTGGAACTTGGCTACTGACCCAGGTGCCAACCACCCAGTGCTATCCGCTGGCCGTCACCCAACAGGTGCCAACCACCGCGTGCCGCCCGACAGGTTGTTGTTTACCAAGTGTTTGCTGGGATTCAGACATTGGTGCGACTTCCCTCAAAATAGAACGAACGATAACCATCCACGATTCCCAACAAAGCTGGCGGCCCAGGCATACACGCGGGGACGGCCGACTTAAAAAACCGATCATTCAACACTTTCTAAATATTAACACGAATGTGTTGGAACCAAACGACCGTCTAGACCGTCTAGACCGTCCAAGTCGATCAAGTCGATCAAGTCGATCAAGTCGATCAAGTCGATCAAGTCGATCAAGTCGATCAAGTCGATCAAATGGCTTCTTCAAGGTTTGCGTTTTCAACATTCTTAGCGAAGATAATTGACCCTCTAGAACCTCACGGCGTTTATTGACCGCTGCTTGCCCCAATCGGAATTAGCCGTTGTTTGCGGTTCATCACCAGGTTTCATCAAGGAATCACCAGTATGCCGCGTCTTGTCCGACTGACCCAGTTTGCATTGCTGTTTTCAACCTTAACTCTTATGTGGCAGCCCGACGGTTCGCAAACCGCGATGGCAAACTCCTGCGATTTCGCAAAGGTAAGCACTGATGATGAAGCAGACGTTGGCAGTGTTACCCGTGTGACACTTTATCGGGGCCAAGCCTTAGTCACTCGCACGATTGCACTTGATGGCAAATCAGGTAGCCAAGAGATTGTTGTCGGAAACTTGCCCGGCACCGTTATCGATACAAGCCTTTATGCAAATTCGACGAACGAAATCGAAGTTCGCGCTGTTCGCTTTCGTCAACGGGCCGTTGGTGAAGAACCTCGAGAGGAAGTCCGAAAACTGGACGAAGAAATGGCCCGCACGAAAATGGCTATCGCTTTAAACCAAAAGGGGACGGAACTTGCGATTCAAAAATTAGCCTACTTGGATCAATTGCAAAACTTTGTAGCGCCGTCGGCCCAAACCGAACTCAAGAACGGCGTCCTAAACGCTGAAACGCTACGAGAACTCACAAAATTTTCATTCGAACAACGGACCGAGGTTGCCGAAGCACAAATTCGACTACAAGAGGAACTAGAAAGTCTGAACAAACAGCATGATCTCTTGGGACGATCCCGTGACCAATTGACTCTAAATGCACAGCGCACCGTCAACGAAGCGGTTATCTTTTTGGAAAAATTAGTGAACGGCCCCCAGGTCGTGGAACTCAATTACTTGGTATCTAACTGTGGCTGGTCACCAAATTATACGATCCGAGGTGCCGACGATTGCGACAGTGTTCAAGTCGACTACAACGCACTGATTCAACAGATGTCCGGCGAAGATTGGAGCCAAGTGCAACTGACCCTCTCCACCGCTTCGCCACTCTTGAGCGCCAGCGGACCCAGCCTGGCACCGTTTAACATATCACTGGGCAGCAAGGAAGTGGCACAGAGAGGAAATCAACAACAAGCCCCTTTGCGACAGGGCCCGAGTGGTACGAGTAGTGATGCGAGTGGAGAAGGCCTGTCCACTTTTTACAATGACAATCGCAAGCAGCAAATTGCGGCCAACGTCATGTTTGGCAACGCGGTCGACTTCCAAGCGAAGACCACCGCCAATTGGTCTCTCAATCAATACGCCGGGGTTAACCAACAGCTAGAATTGTCCAACCCAATAGAAACACTTTCATCGATCATGTTGGATGCAAACCAAGAAGCATCGCCCAGTCTTAGCTACACATTAGACGCGCCGGTCAGCCTGGCCAGTCGCACCGATCAACAAATGGTTCGCATCTTCCGGGGAAGTTTGACCAGCAAGTTCTACCATGTGGCCACGCCCCTAGTTAGTTCTTACGTGTACCGTGAAGCGGAAGTGGAAAATGCAAGCGACATTGATTTTCTGGCCGGCACGGTAACGGTTTACATTGACAATCGCTTTGTAGGTCGGGCCGAGATTCCGACCGTGGCCCAAGGCGAGACCTTTATCCTTGGGTTTGGCAGCGACGCCCAACTACGAACTCGGCGCGAATTAATACAACGCCAGGATGGCGTCCAAGGTGGCAACAAAGAGGTGAAATTGGAATATCGGATTCTTGTTGAAAACTACAAGAAGAAAGCCGTTGATTTGCGAATTTTCGATCGCCTTCCGTACACCAATCGGCCTAGCGACATCCGAATTTCATTGGAAAACTCTAGTCCAGCACTTAGCACCGATCCGCTTTACTTGAAGCGCGAACGAACCAAGAATATTCTAAGGTGGGACGTTAACGTTCCCGAGTTGACTTCTGGCGAAAAGGCGACTGAAATCAAGTACGGGGTGACTCTTGATTACGATCGCAATTTCGTGATCAACGACGATTCAAGTGATCAAGCCAGCGTCGAAGAATTCCAACAACTGGAACGTTCGCGTCAGAAACGCTAAATCGGAGACTAAGCCAACCAAAACGACAAAAGCCAGGATGCACCCCATCGTGGCTTTTGTCGTTTTGATTAGCTGCCCAAGCCCGTTGGCTAAAAGATTTGTCTAAACCAACGGGTGTCATTTCAGTTACGAAATTGGGGGCCTTCGATCAGGATCGCTTCCCAAGTTAGTAACCGCCTTGACCGATCTTGGTGGCACTCGAATCCTGATCATCACCGGCTGCCTGGCGCTTCTTATAGTCTTCCATCATGGCAGCGGTTGCCGTCGCACCACAACGCGATACGCCTAAATCCCGGACCTTGATCAAGCCGTCCAGATCACGGACACCGCCCGCGGCCTTAACTTGGACTTTTTCACTACAATTCGCACGCATCAAAGCCAAATCATGTTCGGTCGCACCCTGGTAGTTGTAGCTACCGTCAGCCTGCTTCACGAAGCCGTACCCCGAAGAAGTCTTGACCCAGTCCACACCTGCCTGCTCACTAATCTGGCATAGTTTGATCTTGAATGGGTCGCTGTCTAAACCAGCTCCGCCGTTGGTCAGATAATCATTTTCGAAAATCACTTTAACCTTGGCGTTATGCTTGTGAGCTTCGTCACAGACAGCTTTAATATCCTGCAAAACATAATCCCAATCGCCACCCAGCGCCTTTCCGATATTGATCACCATATCAATTTCAGCCGCGCCGTCTCGACACGCCAATTCGGTTTCATAACGCTTGGCTTCGGTGCAGCCGTTACCGTGCGGAAATCCAATCACAGCCCCTACCAAAACATTGCTGCCTGCTAACCACTGCACCGCTTGCTTCACGGCGTAGGGTTTGATGCACACCGAAGCGACGTCATATTTGGCTGCCAATCGACACCCAGCTTCCAATTCGCTATCGGTCATCGTCGGGTGCAACAGTGAATGATCAATCATCTTTGACAGATCAAGATAAGAATACTTCACTACCAATTCCTCAATCAAAAAAACGCGACCGGACTTCCACCAACCACACTCCAACGGTAATGATCAGCGGAGCTCGTCAGCTTGGAAATTAAAACAAATCGTCAGCAGCTGCTAACGCGATCGCCCCCAAAACACCCGCTTCTTGCCCCAACTGTGTTACCTCGACGCGCAACCAGTCCGTGGGCACCATCCGAACCTGTTCACGAATCACCTGCTGGACAGTCTCGGTGACCAGCTTCCCAATTCCTGCCACACCACCACCCAACACAATCATGTCTGGGTGCAACGTCGTCACCAAATTCGCGGCGACGGTCCCCAGACTGGTTGCGGCTTGAACAATCACGTCGGCAACATGTGTGTCACCCTCCTGGGCAGCCTGTGCCATTTCTTTGGTCGTAATTCGACCCGTATCACCTTCGACCAACTGGTGTAGTAACGGTGCCAGACCACTTAACACCAGACGAACTGCCTCGGCCACCAAGACTGGCCCACTAGCAACCGTTTCCAAGCAACCTCGATTCCCGCAGCCGCATAACCTTCCGTTGGGCACCACCGTACAGTGCCCCAATTCGCCTGCCGCACCCAAGGGGCCCAATCGCAATTTACCATCGATTGCGATGCCGCCACCAACACCGGTCCCTAACGCAAAAAAAACAAAGGTAAGGTTGGGTTGATTCTTGCCGTACCCGTACTTCAATTCTGCCAAACTTGCGGTGCGAACATCATTTAGCAAGCGCACCTGGCAGCCTAGCGAAGCACGCAGAGAATCCGCCACACGAACCTCCCGCCACTGCGTTGCCAAGTTAGGTAAAAATTTTGTGACGCCGCTTTTTATGTCTGCCAGTCCCGGGACCCCAATCCCGACGCCCGAAATTTCACAGTCACACTGTTTGGCCAATTGGGTAACCGCTTCGGACATCCGTTGCAAAATCCGCTGCGGCCCTTCCTGTGACAACGTAGGAATGGTCACATGCTGAAGAATCTGGCCGTCAGCTGATCCTAAAGCAATCTTGATTCCAGTTCCGCCTAAATCGATCCCTGCATAAATAAGAGACATGTCAATTTGAGTCCTGAAAATTACTTTTTAAGTCCGTGAAACATTCCATTGACGCTTGCAGACCCAACGTCACCCTAACGGGAGTCGCCGACAACTTCCCGCACAACAGGCCGCCTACTTTGGCAGAAAATTCCGCAAGTAAGTGTGACTCTGCTGCAGGGACAAAATTCTATTCTCTAACGATCCCTCGAAGACTCGATCTTCCACTTCAACGCACACCGGGCCACGATAGCCAGCATCACCCAACACCGAGAAGAACCTTCCCCATTGGATTTCGCCCATCCCTGGCAATTTAGGCGTATGGTACTGTAATGGGTGAGCCAAAATACCGACATCATTCAACCGATCCCGGTCCACTCGAACGTCTTTGGCGTGCACATGAAAAATTCGGTCCGCAAACTCTTGCAATGGCGCCAAGTAATCCATTTGCATCCACGCTAAATGCGATGGATCATAATTCAAACCAAATCGCTTGGACGGAAGGTCCGTGAACATTCGCCGCCATATCGCGGGACTGATCGCTAAATTCTTACCCCCTGGCCACTCATCCCCGCTAAATAACATGGGACAATTTTCAATGCCCACGTCGACATTCAGTTCCTGAGCCAGATCAATAATCGGCCCCCAGGTATCCAGAAAGCGAGTCCAATTTTCGTCAACCGACTTTGTCCAATCACGACCGACGAAGGTATTGACTTTACCAATTCCCAAGCCAGCGGCCGCTTGGATTACATTGCCGATTTGGGCAACCGCAGCGGATGCTTCGTCCAAATTGGGAGATAAAGCGTTCGGGTAATATCCCAAAGCACTTATGTTCACACCATGCGATGCACACATCTGTTCAATCGCCAGGCCGCTTGTGTCATCTAACGAAGCGGTATCAATGTGGGTCACGCCCGCATAGCGACGTTCGGCTTTGCCGACAGGCCAACACATCACTTCAACACAGTCATAACCAATGGTGTTGGCGATCGTCAAGACTTGCTCAAAAGTCTGATCGGGTAAGATCGCACTGACAAAACCCAGTTTCATCATGTTCTAATTCTCCAAATGAACCCAACGCTCTTGTTGGTGGCTTGCTAGAATCGCTTCACACAAAAGAATCTCTCGATGCCCGTCGGCGAACGTCGGATAAGTCACACTGGCAGTTTTCACACTGGCAGTTTTCACACTGGCAGTTTTCACACTGGCAGTTTTCACACTGGCAGCTTTCACACTGGCAGCTTTCATCCTGGCAGCTTCATGCATGGCACTTAAACTGCAATTCGAAGCGTTCCCGGACGCGATTGTTTCGTAGAAGTCTCGGCACAGTTGCTTGAACGAATCAGGGAAACCTTCATTATGCCCTCCCGGATAGTCCGAATACTTTTGTGCCGCTGAACTTAACATCGCGGGGTCGCGAATCAACAATTGGTTGGGCTGGTCTCGATGCCCTATCCACAATTGGTTGGGATCTTGGCTACACCAAGCCACCGCTTGCTTGGATGCCGACAGTTCGAATTGTAAACAATTTTTTCGTCCCGCTGTCACCTGCGACACCCACAAAACACCTTTTGCGCCGCTGGCAAAACGCAACAAAACGGAACCACAATCCTCGGTATCCACGTCAATGGTTTCGATCGATCGATCCTGCGCTACGCCGCCTGAAAATGTCTGGGCACCACCAAGTGGACGACTTCGTTGCGGAAAAACCGTTTGCAAATCACTACAGACAGAAACCACTTTTTCATTGGTTACAAACTGAATCAAATCCAACCAATGGGTGCCAATATCCGCCACCGCTCGCAAGGCGCCACCTGCGGACGAAGACACTCGCCAATTGAAATCCGTCTCATGAAATAGCCAATCCTGCACATAACTGCCACCCACATGATACAAGCGTCCCAGCTTTCCAGCACGCATCTGTGCCGCCGCTTCCTGGCACAATGGATAGTAGCGAATGTTGTAATTGACTGCCGCAGCCAAACCAGTTTGGTCAGCCAAGCGAACCAACTGGGCAGATTGCTGGGAAGTCATAGCCAACGGCTTTTCGCAAAGAACATGCTTGCCTGCATTCAAGATTGCGACCGTCTGGTCAAAATGAAATTGGTTGGGCGATGTCACATGGACCACATCGACCTGATCATCCGCCAACAATTCTTCTAGCGTTGCGTAGGCCTTGGGCAACTGCAGCTTAGCCGCTGCTGCCACGGATTTTTCCACCGTCGAACCTAAAATTCCCTGAACGGGTATCGCCAATCGCCGCAATGCTTCGACGTGGACAGGTCCAATAAATCCTGTGCCAATGACGGCTGCCTTTAGTTGTCTCATCGCAAAAAACCAATCAAACATAAATCCAATAATCAACCGAACCTAACAGGATCTTGACCTCCAACTAATCATCCAAGCCTCAACCCTGGCGCAAGGCACCTCGCGCTGGTGTCGACTGCGGAATCGATGCGAGATGGCTGTGAAATTCGTAACAGTCACCACGATAAAGAGTCCGTTCCCACCACATGGGCTGACCACTACTTAAGAATCCGGTTGAACCTATTTCAAACACCGGTGAACCTGGCACCACGCCCAATCGTGCCGCCTCCTGCGAGTTCGGCAATACGGCACGAATACAAATATCTGCACCGCCTATTTCTAAATGGTGCTGATTCGTCCACGCATCGTAAAGCGATCCCGTCAATTCTTCCAATGACAGGGTAGGGCAAGTCGACTTAACTACGTATCGCGATTCCAAAATGACCGGCACTTCATCAGCAAAACGTAACCGCTGCATGTACCAAAGAGTCGAATCGCGACCCGTGGTCAATTGCTTGACAAATTCTTCCGGCGCACTGGAAATCAATACCTCTTCAAACTTTAGCACTTTCGTGGTTGGTGCTTTACCGACCGATTTGGCGAGCTGCGAAAAACTGATTAGCGTTTGCAAGTCGTAGCCAATTGCGCTAGGGCGCACGAAGGTACCAATGCCTTTGCGAAATTCTAACAGCCCCTCAGAAACCAAACTTGAAATCGTCTTGTTTGCCGTGGTACGACTGACGCCAAACCGTTCACTCACCTCGCGCTCGGTCAAAAACTGCTGGCCGACCTCGTAATCGGCACTCAAGATTTGCCGCAGTTGATCATGCAACTGTTGATAGATCGGGCTTCGAATCAACTTATCTGACATCGGAATTTCAGGCCATTTCAAGAATGAGTGCAGGGATTCGAAACCTCAATTCGCGGCGGCCATCCAAAAAACAGACCGAACCCACCAACCGCCATAGTCGCCCCCAACCCCTCAACCCCGCAAGTGGCTAAGCCACGACACCTCTAAGCTTTTCCGGCGTCACCAGTCACCTGTCTGAATTTCGCTGCATCGCACCTGCCTTGAGTGACCAGCAAATACGCCTCAATCTTAACCCGGCAATAGAACCAATAGAACCAATAGAACCAATAGAACCAATAGAACCCAGACCGTGTCGCTAAACGCCTGGTACGATAAGCTTTGGGTCACAAGTCCGACTCAAGACCAATCGGCAGACGCACTCTCATTAGTGGCCGATAAATTTGGCTGACGATAACAAGGCAACACTCGCTTTGCCTACTATTAAGCGTCCCTGATGCGTTAATCAGTTGGGGCCGTTGGCCTGCTCTGCCAGATAAGGCGACAATAATTCAATGGTTTCAGAATGGTGCAGTTTTGACTTGCCAAAGCCAGGAACCGCTCCCTGAGTAATCGCCATTTGCTGAGCGTCTTCAAAATTCGAAATCAACATAACCGGCTGTTGTGCAGTAGCCGGGTCCGCTTTGAATGCCTTTAAGATATCGTAGCCCGAACTGCCATCGGCATCCAAAACTCGATTAATCAAGATCAAATCGAAGGCGATCGCATTGGCTTGAATAATGGATTGCTCAAACGAATGCGCCTGGTGAATCTGGACGTCAAAGTTCTTTGTCAATAATTGCGAAATAGAAAAATGATCGGGGCTACACTGACCCACGTCTAACACGTTCCGCACAATATTTACCTTAGCTAATTACTAAAACAATCTGTTAATTCAACCCCGGCCAGCCCCAGCAAGTCTTGTTAGCCCCCATCAGCCGGTTTCAGCACTTGCCACTTCGCTACCATAGCAAACCAACCGGCCCAAGTGTTGAATATAAGTTCAGATTGCGCAGGAAGTGGATTGACTTAGCAAAATCGACTGTTGGATAAGGCCACCCAAATCAAAAAAATTGATCGCTTAACTAACCTACCCCGATGACCGCTGGGTAAACACCGTTCAGCTAACGCCAAGTTTGGACCGCGAAAAGAACGATGGCAGTTCACCATTGGCGATCTTCTGATCAATTGCCACCATCACGGGGGGCAGGTCGGCGACCGTATCGATAATGAAGTCGGTTCCCAGCTGTTTGAACTTTAGTTTAACTTCCGCAATCCGATGGGCGCGATCTTCATTTCCCAGGCAACGAACCGCGTCGTAACTTAAGCCGATTTCATTACCGCTAAGACATACAGCAACTGTCCAAGCGCCGGCATTCTGCCCCGCCTGGATACCCACTGGTGTATCGTCCACCTTCACGGTTTGCCAAACCGGATCAACATTCAAACGCTTCAACGCCTCGTAGTGCATCCACGGCCTGGGCCGCCCATAAGAAACATCATCACTGCAGATGGTGGTATCCGGCTTGTAGCCTTGCTTGGCAGCCAAGGGCAAAACGACTTCCATATGTTCGTGCGTATACCCCGTCGTGCTGCCAATGGCGACGCCTGCCGATCGCAAAGTGTCGATAACGTCGACCGTTCCAGGAATCAATTGGCTATAGCTGGAAAGTATCTCTTTTTGCAAAGGCACAAACTCTTTGAACAAAAAGTCGATATCCGTCTTGGTCGCTGGCAGGCCATACTTGCGAATCCACAACTCTCGCACTTCAGGATTGTTAGCAATCGCTTGAATGTGTTCCCACTTCGCCATTCCCATTGGCCCGCGAGCCTGGCGCTCGGACACCTCGACACCGCGTGACTGAAAGACTTCCCGAAAGACTCGAGGCGGCGCGCAACAGCCGTAATCAATCGTTGTGCCTGCCCAATCCAAAACCACAGCACGAATGTTCTCTAGCTTAAAGCGATCTCCAGACAAGTTGAATGCTCCTTTTCTATTTTTAGTATGGCTTCGACAAATCGATCTGCGACACCTAACGACAGCGTCATCCCAGCCCCGCCGAACCCGTTAAGCACAAAAATTCCATCCTCCAAACGCGACGCCACCCAAGCTTTGCTGTGCTTGGCATAAACCCCCGTCCATCGCTTGGTCACTTTATTCACCGGAAACGAAAACACTTTCTGACAGTGCTGCAAGATCAACTGATCTATCACTTCATCGTTCATGGGTGGAATGTCATCGTCGTATTGATGCGAATCGCCAAGCACCAGTTCACCACTTTGGGCTTGCGACATCATGACGTGAATTCCGTATCGGTCTAACTCAGGATACGCATCAGCGAATCGCTGTTTGACGTCTTCCAGCGAAGGCAGCCCCGCAAACGATTGGTAATGCCGCAGCGTCAGGCCACTAGCCAAGTGCGGCCCAAGTTGAAAACCATCACGTGGCGACTCGGTACCAAGCATGTGCAACTTGCAACGACGCATGGGCAGTGACGCATAAATCTCAGGTCTTAAGTTGCGAAACTCTGCTCCACCACATATCAAAACTCGATCGGCTGTCCAATGTCGACCGTCCGCCGATCGCACCCCAGTTCCATCGGCTTGAACAATCTGCGTCTGTCGAAAAACATGCACGTTGGGCAAGCTTTGCAGATAGGCAAAGGTACCACTAACCGCCTGCATGGGATCAACTCGACATTCACTATCACTCCACAACGATCCCTTCAATCCAGCTTCGTTCGCACTGGCAGTTTGCTGTAAGGTTTGGCTTCGATCAAGGATTGCCGCTGCAATACCAGCAGCTTTATTCTGAGACTGATCACGATCGAACCATTCTTTCAGGACCGACATTTCATCGTCATGATGCGCTAAGTGTAGCGCGCCGCAAGGTTCCAACCAAAAACCGGCTACCTTGGCCAAATCCATCCACAAACTTCGGCTGGCCATTGCCATCTCGCGCAAGGGTCCGCCCGGCTGGCCAATCGGCCACACCATTCCAAAATTACGAATGGACGCACCGGTGGGTTGCACATCCTTTTCAAACACTGCTACGTTCAGGCCCCGCTTGGCCGCAGCCCAAGCCGCACCCATGCCGACAATTCCGCCACCCACAATTCCGATATCAAAATGCATCATACTCATTCAACAAAAAAATTTAAACTCGCTTCAGACTGTTAATTGGCTGCCGGTTCACTCTTGCTGCCAAGCCTTCTCTACTAACACACCTTCACCACAATCATTCAACCTGCATTGTCAACAGCGATTGGCCGCTTGCAATCGGAGGCCTTAAAACTTTCAAGGATTGGGCACGATCGTCACTCGAATCGGACGAACCCGTTCGGCGTATTCAAATGCCGCTTGAATGTCATTTAGCTCATAGCACGGAATCGTGCCCACGATGGGCTGTAGCCAATGATGCGTTCGCTGCAACCACTGCACTGCCGCCTTCAGATCAGCGTTGACATAATTGTGCACCCCAATCACTTTTCGCAGGCCACGGGTCACAAAGTCTGCCGAAAAAGGAATGTCGTCTACCGGACGGACAGTCCCAACCAACATCACGCTGCCTCCGATTGAAGAATTTTCGATCGCATCGATTACGCACTGCCGCTGACCAGACAATTCGAATGTGACGTCAATTCCGTCCCGAAAGTGATGACGCAACTGATCGCTGAGAGAATTTCCAACTTGCATAATTTGACAACTGCCCGAAACCTGTGGCTCACTCGACATCCGCTGCACAATTTCCAAAGCCAATTCACAACGCTGTCCATTCGTGTCGGCCAACACGACGGGGTAGCCGTCCGCCATCAAGGCAACGGCCACAAACAAACCCAAAGCACCCGCGCCTAGGATTGCGATCGATGGTTTGAACTCAGCTGCAGGCAGATCAGACATTCGGATCGCAGCCATCGCAGTGGCGGTGGCACAGGTAGACATTGCAACCAACGGCCCTGCGATTCCCTGACCCACTGGATAAACAAACGTTCCGCGTTTAAGAATCATGTACTGAGAAAGCGATCCGTTTAGAAAATTGGACTGCACCCCTTCTGCACAATGCCCATACTTGATTCCGCCAACACACTTCTGCGCCAAACCACGCTGGCAAAAACGGCATTGCTTGGAAAAGTCTAATTTCGTACACGCACTTACAGGCACTGCGATCACGCATCGCTGCCCAAGCCATGACTCAAACGCAACTTCATCGACCAACGACACGCTATCATGCGGCTCGACCTTACTCACTTCAGGGTTCTGGGCGACAATCGTCCCGACGACTTCATGCCCCAAAATGGTATTGGCATCGCAGTGCCGGCGTCCGAAAAATGAATGCAAATCGCTGGCGCAAATGGTTGCGACCTCCACTTTTAACAAAGACTCGCCTGGCCGAAGTGCGGGCACCAAGCAGTCGATCAACTGAATGGGCTTGCCCGCTTCCTGAAAGACCGCCGCTTTGGAATGCGCAGGATAATCGAAAACTTGGCTGGCAGGTTGACCCATCGATTGGCTCATTTAAAACAACTTCTTTTCAAGTTACTTTTGTGCATCAAGATTGCTTGGGCAAAAACTGTGCCACCACATCCAAGAAGTACCCTAACGCTTGCGTCTGGAAACCTGGCACCTTAGCAGCTTCATCCCATCGACGTAAAGTAAGGGCGTCGCGATGAAATGGCAAGCCTTCAAAATGATCACGCTGCCGCTGATCCATCGGCCCACCTTGCAACCCAAGACTTAACTGTGAAGCGTCGGACAAGCAATCATGGTATTGCTGGTCAATCGCACATCGATACCGCTTGGCGTCGACATGCAGCGTGACCGGCTGGGTGACGGATTCGGGAAAATATCGCTCCAACCACTGTCCGCCCAGCCTTTCATGCAAATCATCAACCCCCTGATCCGCACAATTTTCGTCCAAATCATGCAACAAATGACCGATATCGTGCAAGAAGGCTGCCGCCACCAAAGACGACGGCGCCTGTTCGTTGACCGCCAAAGTTGCACACTGCAAAGCGTGCTCGGTCTGGGTCACCGGTTCACCCGCATAGGTTTGACCACCTTTGATCGTAAATAAATGTTCAATATGCTCCAACAAATTCTTGACCTCGACGTTGTTCATCCACACTCACTTGCTCCCGCTTCCACGGGTTGAACCTTCAAATCTGCTGGATTTTCGCCACGATTTTTTGGCAAAGTCCAACTAAAGTAAGCCCCTAGTAGGCAACAAAGTGCCACGCACGCTATCGCAGAATAGAACGAAATGGATTCTAACAACACCAAGAAACCGTAGTCACCCACCCAAGACGCCAACAAGGACTGACGTTCGTCCTGCACACCCGTGGGCAATGTAATGGTCTTGCTAAGTAGAATCAACAAATAGAATAGGTAGCCCAAAGAATCTACCAAATACATCAGGAAACCAACGGTGGCCTTCTCTTGATAGGCAGCAATCAACCGCTCAAACACTGTGGTGTGAAACAATACGTAAGGGATGTAAACACCAATGCCGAAAAACACCATAAAATTAAACGGCGACAACATCTGGTTTTGACGACTGATCACACTGCCAATCACCATCAACAGTCCAACCACAATTAGCCCAATCGTCGTCAAAAATGCAAGCCGATGACTTCCAATCAGAAATGTTGCTCCTGCCACTGCGGTCACCACCACCATCACCCACAATTCGGTTTGCGTGAAATCTTCGGGGGCGGCTTGATATCCCATGTCCTTCCAAATTTCGACGGCAAAGTCATCACGAATACTGCGAATCACCGTCAAGACAATAAACACCGCAGCCAAGATCACTAAACCAAACCAGTGCTTCCCAACAAAGGCCCATCGAGCGGTTCGGTCCATCGATTGTCGCTTGGTTCGACGTGATTCATCGTTCGCTTTGGGCGGAGGAATATGATTGATTAGCCAGACAGAAAACAACAAGGGCAGCACAAAAACCAAACCGCTTTCAAAGGGCATCCACATCTCCGAGACACCATTTTCTAGCATCGTTTTCCCGACCGTCTTGGCGAAACCTGAAGCGAAAATAAAACTGGCGCACAGCCCAGCAACCAAGGCCTCGCTTACCGTGCGACCCTCCAGAAACGTCAGCACCAATCCAAAAACAATTCCAAGCGGCAACCCGTTCAAAAATAAACAGGCAATATTGTAAGGCTCCGGAACGATCGCAAATAAGAGTAATGCAAATTGGGCGAACGCAATCAAGGCCAAGATGGCGAACGCACGGTTCTTGGCCGGGATCTCGGAAACAAACTTAATCCCAATAAATTTCGATAGCGTGTAGCCAATGATTTGACTGGCCACCAACGCCGCTTTATAGCCGATGTTCAGTACTTCGGTCTGCTGGAATATTCCCACAGTGTACGACTTGCGAAAACCGTACATGCAAGCATAAGTGGCAAAGGCGGCGACGATGCAAAAAAGAGAAAACTGAGTCTCGCCAGTTCTCCCTAGCCACGATGTCAATTTTTTTGACCGAAAGACGGAAGGGTTCAATGAATTCTCTCTAGCATCGGCGACAAACGGTACCATCCAAAAAAGATAGCAGGCGTCATGCAACGCCTGCTACCCGGTCACATCAGATGACTATTCTACAACAAATCAGTTATCCACAGCGATAACTTCTTTGCCACGACGGGTACCCATACTGCTGAATACAGCTGGATCAATTTCATCGTTGACGGTCGTAATCGAACCATCACCATTGCAAAACTGTGCCAAGCCAGGATGATTGCTACCAAAGCTTACTTCATAAGCCGCCCAAGTCGCACTACCGTCGGTGACCCGATCATTGATTGGCTTGCGAAAGTTCACAGCAACCGCAGTGGATCCGCCCATTTCTGACCAATCGGTACCTTCCCAGTTGTCAAAGTCATCTCCGCCAATCGCCCAGTGATCTTTGCGACCGGTGTTTTGAGATTCTTGCGTGCTGGCGATCGATGCGAGATCGGGATCGGGTTCGGCTTCGCCCAGCATTAACGTATTAGACAACCCATCGACTACGTCTGCAAATCGAATGCTAGAACCCATACCACCTTGGCTTAATCGAGCACGTTCGGGATTGCGAGTCCCAAAGATGCCGTCCAGCTCGGGATGCCCTTTGGTGATTTGCCCGCTGCCCCAAGTGGGTCGATTTGAACGGCCCCAACCCCAACTTGGCTTCCAATCGTTTGGCTGAATGCCTGTGACCACCGCCAAGTAATTGGCTGGCTGGCGGGCGGCCACAAACCATGGTGGCGAGTAAACCGAAGCATCAAAAATCGGTGCATTGTGAACCGAAGATGGACAACGAAACGCTGGAAGTACTAACTCGCATGCGGCAACATGCCGTTCAACCGGATTTGCCGAGTTGATACTTGGATTGTTAAACGCGGCGCCGTACGCAAAGTTGATCGAACCAAACGACAACGCGTCCGCAACATTCCCCTGTTCGATATAGGGAAGGATGAATGCAGTCCAGTGACCACCCTCCTGAGCTTCACCCAGCATTGGAAATTTTTCCTGCTTGGTATCGGCAAAGTTATGGATCGCCAAACCCAGTTGGCGAAGCTTGTTTCCACAAGACGACCGACGAGCGGCTTCTCGAGCCATTTGAACCGCTGGAAGCAACAGTCCCATTAAAATGCCAATGATCGCGATAACGACCAGCAACTCGACCAACGTAAACCCGCGCCGTTGACGACCTTGGTTTACAACCATTTGAAAACTCCTGAAAAACGGAATAAATAAATCAAGGCATCATCCGCCACCCACCCAAAACCCAGGTAGCAAACGATGCGAAAACGGCCGATTTGACCGCAGAATCCACAAAGGCAAGCGCCCTCTTAACCCACTGAAATCACTTCGTCGGAATGTCAAATTCGAAGACGTTTTCGCCCGACTTAATTTCAAAGATTTCAGGACTCGTTCGTGCGTTTGCCTGATTGTCATAAGGGTCTGGCACCAAATCGATCAACTTCAACTGACGATTTTCGTCATCGGGCTTCTCATTGGGATCCACTGCCTCTTGTCCACCTGCATTTTCAGGCTGGATGCACGAAAACGACACCCTGTATTTTCCCGGCGCTAATCCCATGCCGGCCGTCGACCGCAACGACAATTTGCCGGTCACGTCGGTCTCGCCTACGCCCAGATTGAACGGCGTAACCTGACCTTCTAGTGGATACATGTAGACCAACAATCGATTGAACGACCGTCCACCTAAAGTCACTTTCCCGGTCACCGGGTGCAACTCTGGATCACCCTGGCAACCTTGCAAGAACACAAGCCCCAGAACAACGAACAACCTTCCAGCCAATGGGTAACTTTTCACCACAACCATTTATCCTTTCGTTTTCAGAACAGTCCATCGGCGTTATTCACACCGCTGCCGCCACGTTGAACAGGATATCGAATCTTTGTTAAGCATTGATTTAGGTTTGATGTGGATTGCCAGATTGCCATCTGAACGAAAAAAGTAAGAGCACGCATCTGTTATGAAAACAAGAAAACGATGCTCCACCGCCAGAATAAGTCCCATAAATGGCAATTGTGACTCATCTTCAAAATACCTTCACAATGTGAAGCTGACCTTCTCAAGCAAGAACGCGATTGAATTGGTCTTCACAATTCAAACAAGCCTTCCAGAAATGTTTAGATTTGCACTACGTTCTTTCACTTAATCTAAACACATTCATCGACCCATTTTCACACACATGACATTAAATGATGCCAGTGGTTTAGCGGGAATCCTTCGGTTTGAGATAACCAATCGCGTGTTCGATCGCCTTAGGCATCCGGGAAACGTAGCACTTGGCCAGTTCAGGCTGATGTTCTTCATACGACTAGCGGACAAGGCCCAGGGGTGGAAATCTGCACGGGTGAAGAGACGAACCGTTGGGTGCTAAAGCAAGGACGAACGTTTTCTGCGGCCCGGTTGGCAACTCAAAAGGAGTTGGCGATCAATGAAGCCGCCAGGACTTGACGATTGCAAACGCCAGGATATCAACGTTGGCATCTTGGGCCGTTAAGTGACGCCTGAATGGGGCAGGAGCGAACGTTTGGTTCGTTCGGCCACCGTTGGTCCGTTCCCCGGATAATCGCAAAACGTGGATAGTCGCTAAACCACAGACGCGCAAACAAAGTCTTAGCCGTATCTGACTTTGTTTTCATCATTCTTGGGACTTCCCAAGACAACTTCCTCCCCGCAGTTTTTAGGAACTTCGTAGATGACAAGAATGGTTGGATCGCTTGTGAAGACAAAACCTTCACCAACACAACGTGGCTTGCTTACTTTCGCAGCAGTACTCTGTGCTTTGAGTTGCCAAAGTCCAAGCCCAACGTCCGCTCAAGATGTCGTAGCATTTGATAACTTCGAGGGTCTGACCCTGGTCCCGTTTGATCTTGCGGATCAATACTTTAGACCGGGCAATGGCCCTTGGGCGGATGGTACCGATTGGTCGAAAGACTTCCCAACGGGTTGGGCTTTAGACAATTCGGCCAACACTTACGATAACACGAACATGCCTGGTGAATTTGATGGTTGGTCATTGATGGATGTTACCAGCTGGATTGCTCACGCTGGTGTACAGTCCGCAGGCGATTCGCGAGGCCTGGGTCGCGACCGAAGCTACTTCGGCAGTGAAGTGGTTGATGGCGTACCGTACCGAAACACTTGCTTGGTTGCCGATCCAGACGAAGCCGACGATGGTGGAAATGCAGCGGGCGGCCTTGGCGGGGGTTACAACTCGTACATCACTCGTGCTTACAATGTTTCTACCGCTGACCTTAACAGCCTATCTTTGTCGTTTGACTTCGATTTCATCACCGACGGAAGCCAACAAGGGGTTGTCGATGTTTCGTTTGATGACGGAACCACCTGGCAAAACCTTTTGACCATGACCGACGACGCGCTCACCGGCCGCGACGACGTTCCCTATGGTACGTACAGTGAAGCAGCCGATTCTGGCGTTTTCACTGCCGCTAGCGGAGACTTTACCCCAGCCTCGGGCGCCACTGAAATGTTGGTCCGTTTTGGTTGCATCACCGCAGGCAACAACTGGTGGTTTACCGTCGACAACGTCGGCTTGGCAGATGTTAATGGTGTGATCGCATTTGAAGATTTCGAAGATACCGCCGAAGATTTGGTTCCCTTCAACTATGCCGTTAACGGCGCTCCTACATCGCCGCCCCTGCCTTTCCAACCCTCCGACGGCACCGACTGGACTGCCGATCTAAGCAGCATCGGCTGGGAAATCATCAACGACGCTCCTGGTCAAAGCATGGGCTTTGACAGCATCGAAGGTGCCTACGACGGTGGTGCGGTACTCGATGCGTTCTCTTGGTCGTACCAGACTTCAAGTAGCACTCCTACGGCCCAAGATGAATCCGACATCAACTCGGGTTGGGGGCAACGCCGAACCATGTTCCGAGATGCTTTCTGGGGAACGAACAATTCGGTTTTGGTTTTCGATCCCGATCAATCTTTTGACAACCGCGAGAACGAAGGCGATCCTATTGTCTTCAATTCGTACGCTCAAAAAGTTTACGACATGAGCGACTTTGACAACGATTCGGTGAAGATCACATTGGAATGGGAAATTCGAATTGAAAGCCCACAATTGAACGTGATGGAAGTTTCGTTCGATGGCCGAAAGACCTGGACTCGCATCTTTGAAATGGATCCGACCAACCTGACAGATCCCGCGGTGCAAGCCGAGTTTCTGCCGTACTTGGATTTCGACGCGGGTGACGCTGGTGTTATCAATCAAAGCGATATCATCCGGACCTTCAGCACCGGAGCACAAGAGATTACGGTTAGCGATTTCTTTCCCAATGGAAACGTCCCCGACAGCAACAAGATGGCCTTCCGCATCGGTTGCCTGAATGCAGGGAATAACTGGTGGTTCGCTGTTGATGATGTCCTAGTCCAAGCCAATGCCCAAGCGTTTGTCGTTGGTGACGCCAACGGCGACGGCATCGCTAACTTCGGCGACATCACGGCAGGCGTAACGGCCATCTTAACAGGTACTATCAGCCTGGAAATGGACATCAACGAAGACGGCGTTGTCAACTTTGGCGACTTGACCGGCTTCACCAATGCGATTTTAGGCAACTAGGTGATCATCGAATTTCGAAGAAACATTCTAGAAGCTCTGCACTGGATTTTGCACCATGACATCGGTCAGGAACACAACTTTTGATTGGGGTGAACCCCCGCGACACTTTTGTAATCGATAACTTCAGGAAAAAGAGATGAAACTTAAAAGCATTGTTTTCTGCTTATTCGCAGGTCTGTTTGTCGGAACCGTAAATGCCGACATTAAGTTCAGCACCAGCAGCACGAATTCCGAAGCGGGTTCAAACCTGGACTTGATCTTGGGCCAAACAGGTTCAATTTTTGTTTGGGCGTCAACCGAAACTGGGCAAACGTTGACCGGTATCAGTCTTGACATCCTTAGCAGTGACCTCAGTGTCCTGGAAGCATCTGGCAACTTGATCGCAAACCCTGACTCGCGTTGGCTACAAACCGAAGCAGGTACCCTTGGCGACTTGGTTGACGATGGATACGGATTTGCTTTGCCGGGTATCGGTGGCACAGGCCTGTCCACCAGCGGCGTAAATGACTTCGCTTTGTTCAGCGAAATTCAATTTACCGCGACAGGACTGGGCATGACCGATCTGAACATCGATTTCGGACTCCAAGGTATTGGTGATAGTGGCGGCAATTCCCTGGGCGGTGGTGACTTGGTTTTTGGAACCGGTTCGGTGAACGTCAGCGCTGTACCAGAGCCAAGTTCGTTGACCGTATTGGCACTGGGAATGACCGCGTTGACACTGGTTCGCAAGCGTCGCGCATAATGGCCTGTGGCCGAGGTTAAAATCTTTGCTTTCTAGCTGAAAGATATGACCCGCAGGCATCTGATTTTAAGGCGGAGGTGTAACAGCAGTTACGCCTCCGTTTTTTATGTGCTCAACTTCAGAAGCAGCACCAAAACCGTTCTTCGATAACACCGGCGACCACCTCAAAACAGTACCAGCTTAGCAACCACAAAGAAAAGAATAGCGAAGCGGGTAGCAGTGGACTAAAGCCACGCTTGGGTGCCAACGGTTAATCCTTATGGGTCTTCAATCACAAAGCGGCGTTAAATTTAGACCCAGAACATCGCGCACTGAACATCCCGCACAGGACATCGCGCGCCGGTCGTCCGTTTGTTGCTTAGTTGGCATATCACAACCGTGCAGGGTTTGCTAGACTCTTCGACCTTGCTCAGATCGTATCGCGAGCCGGAAAGCAATACCAAAATGCCGAAACTAACTGAATACCTGCACACAGCAGCGGCAGCCGATTACATCGGTGTCGCTCAGAACACGCTTCGCAAGTGGGCGGCGCGTGGTGACATTCCAATGCACCGCAATCCAGCGAACGGATATCGACTGTTCAAACGGAGCGACCTCGACGTTTTTTTGAAGAAGATAGCTAAGCCAGTAAAGCCCAAAGCATAAACCATGTCCCACGCTAAACGTCAACTCGAAGAACCGTCAATCGACAAGCTGCATTGCGTGAATGATGGCGTAGCAGTGA
>Ga0209390_10001241_pt1 | contig 50397 bp, 45 predicted proteins | sample BON01_FD_187212 | JGI IMG/M metagenome (GOLD analysis project Ga0209390, IMG submission 187212) | Freshwater microbial communities from Lake Bonney liftoff mats and glacier meltwater in Antarctica - BON-01 (SPAdes) (version 2) | ecosystem: Environmental > Aquatic > Freshwater > Ice > Glacier...
ATAGAAATATTGCAACTGTAGGATATTATGTCGGAGGAATGAAAGAAATAGCACTAAAAGAAACAGAAACTAAAACAGTTGTTATCGCAACTTTTTCAATGGCAAGTGAAGCTTTAGACATTAAAACTCTGACAACTTTGATAATGGCAACGCCAAAAACTGATATTGAACAAAGTGTAGGAAGAATTTTAAGAGAGAAACATAGTCAGCCTATTGTTGTTGATATAATTGATAATCAAGATATTTTTCAAAATCAATGGAAAAAACGCAAAACGTTTTATATTAAAGAAAACTATAAAATAATTCACACAAATAATTATAATTATAATCCTGATATAACTTCTTGTTCTTGGAATACCATATATGAGACTGGTGAGAAATGTTCAAAAGTTGTTAAGAAATATACTCCTGAAAGTTTAGGAGAAGTACAATCAAAATGCTTAATAAAAATGCATAAATAAAACCCGCTACATATAAGATGATAAATATTAATATTGTTGTATATTTAGACCTACAACATTTGAAACATTTGAAACATTTGTAACATCTATAAATTATGATAACAAATTATATTAAATAACAAATAATTTGTTATCATAAATTGAAGTTTTTATATATAATTTTTTATATAATAAAATATTATACAAAAATAATATGTTATTATACAACAATAATTACCCTTACAAATCTCACCGTATTTATGTATGTATTGAAAATGACGATCAGTTATTAATAAATAATTTAATTTACAAATGGGATACAAAAATTAAATCATATTATATTGATGAAAAAAAACTTTATGAATGTAAATTTATGGAATATGAGCGAAAAAGAATGATGAAAAATCTATTGTTGCGATTAAAGGCAAATCATTACAAATATATTAATTAAAAAAAATAACATAAGCATATTTTTATAATATATATATATAAAAAAGTGTGAATATATGTGTTTGAACGATGAATCAGTTTACGAAAAATGGTGTCTTGCTTCACCGAATACAAAAAAAAATATGAAATACTTTATTGTAGATTCACCATGTAGAAAAAATGATGAAAACGATTTATTTTTTTCAGAAAAAACATCAAATGATATTTGCGATACAATTGATGATTTACCATTTTCTACACAATCGTTGTTAAATTATTATGGTATTTATTCTATAAAAATAAAGAAATAGAAAATAAAGAAATATAAAACAAAAACAATTGCTGATTTCGATATTAGTGACCGCGACTTGGAAACCCTAATCCTGTGAAATGGTTATAATTGTCTATACAATTAGTATTATTACTTAACATTTGAATTGGTGGAGGACTTGCTAACATAGATTGATTTGCATTAAGATGTGTGCCAACTGAAAATGATGGTGTTATTGGTTGATTATTTTGATATTGTGAATAACCACCTTTTATATTTTTTCTGGTTTTTCTGGTTTTTGGATTCCTTTTATTTTTATACTTTGTATTTTTTTTTTTACCAAAAGATTTAATTCTTTTTCTTAATAATGTTTTTTTTTTATTATTTTTCATTCTATATCTTTTAGTGATATTTTTAATTTTTTTCTTAATTTTTTTCCCTCCATTCATACAAATACCTGGAACATATCCTCTTGCAGCATCAACATTATTCTTTGCTCCAGATAATCCAGGCAATCCTGGTATTTCATTACTTCCAAAATGTATTGGATTATTTGAACTTGTCAAATTAACATAATTGCCATTAACATTACTATTTGGAAATATATTACCATAACCGAAATTTGATGCATCTGAACCTGCTGACATTATATATATATAACACTACGAAGATATATATATTAACATGTTTTTTATAAAAAATTTAATTGATTATATTTAATAATTTCTTCTGTACTATCTACAACTTTTATTGGTATCCATTTCTTAAATTTATTATTGTAAACACATATCATATTATATATTTTGTCTAAAAATACAAACTTATCTATTTTATCATCTTCAAATTCATCTTCATCATCACTCTCTTCTAACGCATCTAAATTATTATTTTCTTTTATATTCCTAAATAACTTATTCATTAGAACACTCGTTTTGAAATCAGGAATACATGCTAAATCATAATACATATCTTTATTATCTTTATCACAACAATATAGATGATAAATATCATTTGTTATATCGGGTTTAACTTTAAATATTATTTCTTTTCTTATATTTAATGATTTTTCGTAGTTTTTTTTGTTTTGTTGTGGTATAGGTTTTTGATAAAGCTTTTTTGTGGATAATTTATTATATGGTGTTTTTTCATATAATTTACGATTGTTAACAATAATATATGACTCGTTTTTTTTATTATAATTTCTAAATTGTATATAATTAATTTTATAAGGCAACAAATTAATTGAAATATTAATATCGTCTAAATTCTTTTTCATTATAGGTAATCCAAATACAATAAACGAATTATTATAAGATACTTGCTTAATATCATTTCTCATTATTAATTTTAAATAAATTAGTTTATCGTACCATATAAATTGAGAGACATTTTTGCCTTTATAATAAAATATATCTTCTATAGTAAAATAATTATTATTAAAGATAGTTCCATAAAAAATACTACCTAAACCATATACTAATTCACTACTGAAACAACACGACATTATTTTTATGTCCAAAATGCCTTTTAATTTTTCTCCTTCTAACGGATTATGATTCAATTCTAAAATACAACAAACATTATTGTTATTATATACCGAAAACCATACAAAACATTTAATACCTATTGGAATAGCTGATACGAAATCTTGACTATTTGGAACTTTATTATGTATTATATTCTCATAAGAAAGTTTGATATTTGGAAAACTCAACAAAATTTGTTCTTTATCATCATCAGACAGAATCATTATTATATATAGTTTATAAATATATCTTTAGATTATTTCAATCATAATAAGATTTTTCTAAAGATGATATATCTGTTGAATTTTTATTAATATCTAATTGTTTTTTAAAGAAACTCTTAAGTTCATTCTTCATTTCATTTATATCTGTAGATGGCAATAAATCACGAATTGTATATTCATTTAATATTTCTTCTGAAGTATTGTTATTAGATATAACATTAAACATATTTTCATATTTTTTTGCAGGAACATTAACCAAATCTTTTATTCGTGGAACTGTTAATGTATCTTTGAAAAAATTTATTAGATAATGAACTAAAAATATTAATATTATTGATATTATAGTAATTTGAAAAGTCCAAAATAACATATATATTATCTATATTAGTTTAGTATAGATAAAAACACATTAAGTTCTTCTTTAATAAAAATATCATCTATTTTATTTTTATCTGCTGTTTCAAAATAAAAATCTGTAGGTGTAAATATATCAGTTTCACAATTATCAATAACATTATGAAATACACCTTCAACAACAAAAGTTATCATATCTTTTGATATACTATTCAAACAATAATAAAAAATTGTCTTTTTCTCAATTATAAAATCTATTGGTAATTGATATGTAAATTCTTTATTTATGATTGATCTATCTATCAATAATTTGTTACAACCCAAAGAAAACATTGAATCCTTTATTAAATAATCATCTTTTACCAAAACAACTTTATAAAATGATGAATCGTCAATTATAAATATTCCTTCACAAGAAAATACTTCTGATATTTCTTTCTTAATTGCATAATATTTATCTAATAAATGCATTTTTGTTGAAAGTTTTTTCAAATTATAATCTTCTATAAATATTTTCATTATATTAATTATTAATTGTAAACTATTTAAACCTATTATACAATTTATATTACAGTGAAATGTTAAATCCAATTACTATTATTATTATTGAAAAAACCGGAATAATAAGTACAATAAATATTAAAGATTTTGATGAAAATAATTTATTTAAAAAATGTGGTTTTAAAAAACAAGATGAGTTTAAAAAACAAGTAGATTGGAAAATTAAGAAAGATAAACAAAAATACAATATTGCAGTATATGCTAAAGCAGATGGCAACCCCAATAACGAAAACAAGTATGATTTTCCACCTCCGATAGATAATCAAATATTTTTTGGTAGTTGTGCTATAGTTGCCTCAATTGTTGACGATACAAAAACCATGCGATTTACAAATTTATCTTTAGAATTATGGCAGTTCTTTTATGAAAAATTATTTGGTGGATTTGAAGACTTGTCAGCTACTCAACATGAAGATGAAGAAGAAGAAGACGAACTTTTAAATATGCCAAAAAATAAAATAACAAAAGATGGATATCTCAAAGATGGTTTTGTTATTGATGGTAATGACGATGAAAATGCTGAAGATGATGAACTGTCAGCATATTATGGTTCGGAAGATGACGATTCAGAAAGTGATTCCAAAGACTGTATTTCTTTACAAGATATTGGGTCTGAATTAAGTGAAGACAATTATGATTATGAAAATAAAGGATAATTTTATTGTAATACAATAATTAGTTTTTTGTAATGAATTTGTAAGTTTTAATTTTTATTGTAATAAATAAAATTGAATTAATTTATATTTAAAAATATAATATAAAATAATAAAATGTCTAATATTACAAAAATTAATAATTCAGAAATATTCCGCATAAATATTAAAAATAAACTTAATTATATACTTTTAAACAACGCAAACAGTTCTAATTTGGAAAAAGGAATTTTTAATTATACATTAAAAGAAGCAACATATAAAAAAATTGTTAAAAAATGGGATAATCCTTATTTTGTTCAAATATATATTGATAGGTTACGAAGTGTTTTTGCAAACATAAATAATAAAGAAATAAAGGAACAAATAAATAATAACACTATTAAAATTCATACAATTGCTTTTATGACTCATCAAGAAATGAAACCGGAAAGATGGACGGAGCTCGTAAAGAACAAAACAAAACGAGATACTAATTTATTTGAAACTAATCTGGAAGCAGCAACTGACACATTTACGTGTAGAAAATGTAAATCTAAAAAATGCACTTATATGGCTATGCAAACCAGATCTGCAGATGAACCAATGACTATATTTGTAACTTGTTTAGATTGTGGTCAAAGATGGAAAACAAGTTAAATTTTAAGAAATGATATAAAAGCATGTCCCACCTTTCCTGTTGCAACCTTTTTAAAGGGCATAAAAAATAATTTAATAGAATAATTTAATAGAGAGTTAGAGATTACAAATAAAAAACGAATTGTATTATTTCGCCAGAAGTTATTAAAGAATAAAAAACGAATTGTATTATTTCGCCAGAAGTTATTAAAGAAATAAATAAAAAATATTATTTTTACATATTCAATATTCAATCTAATTCTACATCTAAATCTTTTTCCAAACAACATGTTTCAAAAATTAGAGATGTTACCAAATACGGATTCATATTTGCTGCCGGTCTTCTGTCTTCAAAATATCCACATGAATCCTTAACTGTTTGGTTACTTATAGAAATAGATGTATTTCTTGTACCAATTCCAAAAGAGAATTTCTTATAATTTTCTGTCTCATGAATACTAGTTAATCTTAAATGATTATCAATCCCATAATTTTCTTCAATCATATATTTTTTATGAGTCATCCTTAATTTCTCCATACAGTCGTATATTTCGTTAATACCACCCTTTTCTCTCATTTTAAATGTACTAAAATTAGTATGACAACCAGAACCATTAAGGTCTTCAAAACACTTGGGTTTATATGATATTAAAACATCATATTTATCAGCTATTCTTTCTAATAAATATCTAGACATATATAATTGATCTGCAGCAATTATCCCAAAACACGGACCAATTTTAAATTTCCACTGAAATGTTGCAACTTCTGCATTTATACCAGAAATCAACAAACCAGATTGTATACAAGCTTTAAGATGTTCTTCAACTATTTTTCGTGGAATAATGCCGTTACGTGTTCCACAATAATATTCTCCTTGTTTAACATGATAATTCCATGAATTTTTAATCATAAAGTATTCTTGTTCTAACCCAAACAATGGATATTCATCCAATTTCTCTTCAAACCTTTTTACCGCATCAACTCTCTCATTACCAGACAATGGGTTTCCGTCAATATCATAATTATCACATAAAACTAAATAGCATTCGCAACCATTGATAATTCTAATAGGGTCTTTACATACAAACTTCGGTTTGAGAATAACTTTAGTATTATTTTTATTATCATTCATTTGATTTGTATAATAACCGTCATAATTCCATTCTGGAACATTTGATAGATTCATATCAAAAACAATATTATTCAAAACACGTGTTTTTGATCTTAACTCACCGTTTCCTCCAATCCAAATATATTCAAATATTACTTTATTCATATATTCGTAATGTAATAATAATTTATATTATAAAAAATCTTTATATTATAATAAAGTTATATTATAATGAAAAACTGTTGTAACTCAAAAAAAAATACAAAATGTAAAAGAAAAGATGGTAAAATATTTACATTTCCAAGACGATTCACTAGAAAAAGATGTTTGACAAAAAAAATAAAGGGATTCACAATGAAAAGTTCATGTGCTCCATACAAATTTTGTAAAAGAAGAAAACTAAATTAAATTACGCACTATAAATAACTAAAATGAAATCATTTCAAGATCTTTTAAATTCCAATATTCACAACCTCCACCTGGAAAAGGTCTTCTTATAATAAAAGGAATTTTTTTTTCTTGCAGTTCCATTTCAGCAATAACATAACTATCAATAATATTTTCAGGAATCTTTATAAATGGTCTTGAACCTGATTCAATTTGTTTTGAACGTTGACCAAGAACACGGGTTCTTTCATATTTGGTTAAATAAGGTATTGTTTTGTGTAACGGGTCTAAAATAATATTATCACTGTTTCTAACAACTTGAGATAATGCAGATATTTCTTCATAATTATGTGAAATACATTCTGGATGAAAATTATTTATATAATTGGTATTAACATCTTGTTCAAATTTTTTGTAATAATTAACATCATCATCGTCATCATCTTCTTCATCTGTTTCATCTCCACCATTTTGACCATGTAAAACAATAGGTTTATTTGAATATGTTTTTTTTTCATTTATATTATCATTTTCAATTGAAGATATATCATCATCATCAACATCAACATCATCAACATCATCAACATCATCAACATCATCAACATCATCATCATCGTCCGTCCCCTCATCTGCTGAAGCACCATATTCTCCATCTGAATCTTCATCATCTTCTTCTTTTATTACTTCTTCTTCATCGTCAATAGTTCCATCATTGACATTTTTTTTAATTGTAATTATAGGTTGAACTTCATCTTCACTTTCACTTTCAATATCTGTATTATTATCACTTAAGTATTCGTCTTCGTAGTCACTCATTGTTATTATATTTACTAAAGATATACTTTTAAATAATTTATTTCAATTTTTTTATAATATCATGTAACCACCTTTTTTTTGCAGATATACACAAATATATACAAATGAAAAAAATGAGGTTACCTGATATGTAAATGATTTTTAAATATACAATTCCGCTTTACAATTCCGCTTTACAATTCCGCTTGTAGTCGGGTAAGAGTCGGGTAAGAGTCAGGTAAGAGTCGGGTAAGATTCGGATTTTCGCTACTATTAGGGATTATATTGCGAAACCTTCAATATAACAATAACTGTTTTGCAAAGCATGAGGGATTCTGTGAGACGGATGAAAATTAAGAAACTTGGTTATTAGCTTTCCAAACAGTATCACATGTCGAACATAAATATACATATTTCATATTAGTATCATCGTATCTAATATAAACAATTTCTCGTTCATGTCCTTTAGTATTAGTAGAACAATCAGAATTTGGGCATAAAACTTTATTAATACGAGGTAGTGTTGGGTCAAGTTTAGTATATTTATTAATAATATGATTGAAAGACAGTTCAGCTTTTTTAATTTGTGTTTTTGATATACAAACATTATCTGTTGCAGTCAAAACATCTTCGTTACCACAATTACGACAATAATAAACTAATTTATTAGTATCGTCGGCATTTATACGTATATAATACATATTTTGACATTTAGAACAGAAGTGCATTATTGATATATATAATATACCTTTAAATTATTTATTTAATTCAATTTTTTTCACTAAATAAATTTATACTTTTGAATATTGATCGTCAAATCACTTGCCATTTTCCTTCGCATTGCTATTGTTCGGTTTAGATTTATCCAAACTTGTAATTTTATGATAAAGCAATGTATAATCTATTTTAATAGACATATTATATAAACTTGTATTTAGTATTGTTAAAGGAAAAATTTTTTTATTTTCAATAAAATCCATTATTTTATCGTAATTTTTAATAAAATTCGCATTTACATGATGTGAAAATAAATTGAAAAATTTCATATTATTTTCCCCACTTACAATATCACAAATAGCGATATTTATATTTGAATATTCAATAATACTATTATAAGCAATTCTGTCTTTATGTGCTAAAACGACTCCAGGTTCATTTAATAAGGGTTCTTTACATAATAGTGTGCATAATGTGAGTAAAACAGTGGAAATAGATTGACATGACGTCCATTGTTCACCACGCCATGTATTTAAAAGAGATATACATACTTTACCACATTTATATAAGTTTGGGTTGAATCTAATATTATTACCGTTTGTGCAGTAATTTATTACTGGAGGACTATATGGATAATCAATAGGATATTGAATTTCAAAAAAATAATTACCAGCAAAATATGGTGTGTCTTCGGGTCCAATAATAAGTGCATAACCTTTTAACATATCAGTATCGTCATGAATGTAATATATACCATGCTCGATTAAAGGATATGAAATAATTTGTTTAATATCTTTTATCAATCTATTAATTGTTTCTTTTGAAATTGAACTCATAATATATATATATATGTATAAAAATATGTTTATATTAATTTCATTATTTATATTTTACAATAAAAAAAAATGATTTAAAATTATATTTGTATATTATATCAAATATGACTGCAATGTATAATACTATTATAGAACCAACAAATTATTATGACTTTTTATCAAGTCATAATGCTTCACGCAAAGGAGAAAAAACATCTGATTCAACCCATACAAGAATACCAAATAAAGATTTGAATATTTTTGGTGGATCGTATGTTATAACCGAAGACAATTTGAAAAAATTTCACGAGTATTATCATGATAATGTTTTTGTAAAAAATAAAATGGAATATTTGACGGAGAAACAATTAATTGCAAACGGACCAATGGTTGTTGATTTTGATTTCAGGTATAATTCGGATATAGTATCAAGACAACATACAACGGAACATATTGAAGATATGATTTCTTCGTATTTAGATGAATTGAAAAAATATTATATTTTTGAAGCAAATAAACCATTTGATATTTTTATTTTTGAAAAACCTAATGTAAATATAATTATTGATAAATCACTTACTAAAGACGGTATTCATATGCTTATTGGTTGCCAAATAGATCACAAAATACAGATAATTATTCGTGAAAAAATGATCAGTAATTTAGCTGAAATGTGGGATTTACCTTTAACAAATGATTGGGCTTCTGTTTTAGATGAAGGTATTACCAAAGGTGTTACAAATTGGCAATTATATGGTTCAAGAAAACCGGGTAATGAAGCATATAAGATAACACAACATTTCATTGTTAGTTTTGATGAATCCGATAATGAGTTTATGATTGTCAGTGAAGATATAAAAAATTTTAATTTAAAAAAGGATTTCATAAAATTATCAGTACAAAATAATAATAATCCAAAGTTTGAATTAAGACCAGAAATAAATGATTTATTGAAGAATACAACAATTAAAAAAACTTATCAAAAAAAAAGGGTAATAAATACAGATGAGAATGAAATAGACGCAATAAGTCGTATAACAGATCATAAACAATTAAAAGCTGCTGTTGAGTGTATGTTGTCCAATTTAAAAACCGATGAATACGAAATAAATGAAATTCACGAATATACCCAAATATTGCCTGAAAAATATTATGGTCCTGGTTCTCATCTATTAAATAGACAAGTGGCGTTTGCGTTGAAAAATACTGATGAACGTTTATTCTTATCTTGGATTATGCTTCGCAGTAAAGCATCTGATTTTGATTACGCAACAATTACATATTTATACAATGACTGGACAAAATATTTTAATACTGGAAAAGAAGGTATTACACGTCGTTCTATTATGTTTTGGGCAAAGCAAGATGCATTTGATGAATATCAAAAAGTAAAAGCGACAACTGTTGAATATTATATAGAAGAATCAATATCATCTCAAACAGAATTTGATATAGCCCGTGTATTATATCAAATGTATAAAGATAAATATGTTTGTGTAAGCTATGATAAAAAAGGTGTTTGGTATATATTCAAAAATCATAGATGGGAAATAGACAAAGGTCTTACATTGAGATTATCTGTATCAACTGAAATTTTCAATTTATATCAAAAAAAACAAGATGATACTTTGGAACAATTAAATCAAGAATCAGCAAATAATGATTCAAATGAACAAAAAATAGATTTTATCAAAAAAAAAGCAAAAGATATTGGAATGTTATCATTAAGATTGAAGAAAACAAATGATAAAAATAATATTATGAGAGAAGCAATGGAATTATTTTACGACAAGGATTTTATTAGATCTATGGATACTAATAAATATTTAATGTGTTTCAAAAATGGTGTTGTTGATTTCAAAAATAAAATATTTAGAGATGGTTATCCTCAAGATTATATCACTAAAACAACGGGTATAAATTATATGATTTATGATACAAATAATTTAGATATTAAAAAAATATCTGACGAAATAAAAGATTTTATGGATAAATTATTTCCGAATACAAAATTGAATAAATATATGTGGGACCATTTATCATCTTGTCTAATAGGTACTAATAAAAATCAAACATTTAATATATATCATGGAAATGGAAGTAACGGAAAATCTATATTAGCAGATCTAATGTCTGCCACATTAGGTGATTATAAAGGAACGGTTCCAATAACTCTTGTTACTGAAAAAAGAAATCAAATTGGTGGAACGTCGTCTGAAGTTATGCAGCTCAAAGGTGTTAGATATGCTGTTATGCAAGAACCATCAAAAGGTGTGAAATTAAATGAAGGTGTTATGAAAGAGCTTACTGGTGGTGACCCTATACAAGGTAGGTCGCTTTATAGTGAAAGCGAAACATTCGAACCCCAATTCAAATTGGTTGTATGTACAAATTCATTGTTTGATATTGAAAGTAATGATGGAGGAACATGGAGACGTATTAGAAAAGTAGATTTTATATCTAAATTTATTGATGAAGGACAAGAAGTTAGTGAAAAATCACAATATGTATTTACTAAAGATAAATCATTGAAAGAAAAACTCCCATTATTTGCTCCCGTCTTCGCATGTATGTTAGTAAAACGTGCATTTGAAACTGATGGAAATGTTGAAGATTGCGATGTTGTGATGGAAGCATCAAATAAATATAGAATGGGACAAGACTTCTTATCTGCATTTGTTAATGAAAAAATAGTCAAAACAGGTAATATTAGAGATAAAATCAAAAAAAGAGGTTTATTGGAAGAATTCAAATTATGGTTTTCACAAGAACAAGGTGGACGAAAGATGCCGAAAGGACAAGAATTATGCGATTTTATGGATAAACAATTTGGACTACACACAACTTCGGGATGGTCAAATATAACATATGTTCAACCTGAGATTTCTGAAGAAGTAGATATAAACGAACTATAAAATTCATGTATAAATATAAATGTTCGTCGGTTTAAAAAAAAAGTATAATAACTTTTAATTTGCAATATATTATAAATTTTTTTTCTAAAATTTTATTAAATGTGGAGAAATTTATTTTTTTTATATTTTAATATTATAAATGAATAATAATTTAAAACAAATTATTGATTCCACAAAAAAATCACCAAATATTGTAAATTCACAAAGTAACTTTGTTGTTGTAACATATTGGTGGGGAAGAGGAAATTATAATCAAAACACAGCAAGACCATGTTTTGCCTTTTATGAAGATATTATCAAAAAATTTATCAAATATTCTACAAGTATTATTAATACTGCTATTCAATCAAATTATGATGAAAGCAAAAATGTATATATTATTAAAAACATATTCAAAAAATTTAGAGAAGATAAATTTGGAGATACATTTAATAAAATCATCAGAAAAAAATCATTTGATTATATCAACACAATATATGAATATTGTGGATTAAAAATTGACGATTCTAATAAGGACGAAAAAGCATTGGCTTATTTGGAAAAACTTAAATTAACTGGAAAAACACCGATCAATTTTGAATACAAAAACCAAGAATACGTAGAACGTGTATTAAAGTTAATTATTAAAGAAGCTATTTTACAAAACGAAGATGAAATTATAAAGTTATTCATTGTAAATAATGAAATGAATAAATTGCTACAAGAATTTACTTCTAGAGATGAGTCATACGCAATAATAAAAATAAAAATTGATGAATTAACAATAACAAAAAAAAATATCAACAACAATATTATAAAAAATCTAAAAAATAAAAATTCCAATTTTATAAAATTTGCGGATAAAATATATGATAACAAAAATATATTTGATATTTTGTCATTGGAATTCAAATACTTAAACGATATTTTATTTGAAGATATGATTACAAATTGGGAAAATAAATGCAAAAGCGCGGGTTGTAATTATTTAGCAGTAGAGTATAACGAATTTGCACTTCCAGGTGGATACCAATTGGCTATTAATGCAAAACCGTTATTTATCAAAAAAATGTTAGAATTATGTAGTGATAGAGCAGTATTGTACATTGATGGAGATATGGGAATATTAAAATATCCAAGAATTTTTGATATTCAAGATGTAGATTTTATGGCAAGAGGATGGTGGATGGACCCACGTTCCAGTTACAAGATGAGTGAAAGCATAATGTATGACCCGTATACTTTTGAAACTTCTGGCGGAACAATGTTTTTCTCTCAATCAAAAGAAGCAAGTATCTTAATTGAAAAATGGATTTTTGAATCCGATAAAATTTATCAAAGTGGTAAAGCTGATGACCGTATATTATCCCTTATATTCAATACAAATAAATTTTTATGTAATATGAAAATTATTCAATTGCCTATTGAGTATTTATGGTTATCTTTGGATTATGATGATAGAATGTTGGAAGAAGTGTATGATTATGATACTGCAAAAATGAACGAGAGTATTTTTATTGACCATCCAGAATGTCTAACAAGTGAAGATACAGCTTCAGGATCAGGAGCATCCAGTGATAGAACACCAAAATTTTATTCATTTTTAGAAAATTTAACCCCAACTTCCGAAGAAATACATGAATTTATTATGTTTCCAAATAAAGAAATGACTAATTCTTTCAAAAGTTATTTTGACTTTATGAATAATATTACATATATTAATGATGGAAATGAAGATTTGATCAAAAAAGGATATGTTGATCCTGCGAATCCTGCAAATAATGAACAACCGTTATATGTTATTGATTATGATAATAAATATGGGACGCAAAAATATCCAGGAGAAAAGGAAACTATTACTCAAATTTCTGATATAAATATGAAACGTTCCAAACAAATGAATTTAAATGGATTAAAATTAAATCAAATTTCAAGCGATTATATTGAAATACAAAATTTAGATGGAAATATAGATGAAAATAAAATTATTCCACTTATTATTCGTTTATTACAAGATGGTAAAAATGTAATCTATAACCCTGTCTCTCAAAGCGAATATAATATAAATATATATGAAAAATTAATTAAAAATAAAGATTCATTATATCGTTCATTAGAATTCGTATTTACACCCTTAATAAATTCATTCTCATTTAGTAATTTTTTTAAACCATCAATAAAAATAAATCAACCAATGTTATTTCGTCCAAATAATCCTATTTTAGTTAAATTTATGTCAATGTTTATATCTTTGAATGATTTTTCAAAATATATTGAAAATGGGTCTTATGAATTTATGTCCCGTGTTCGTGTTGGATATTTGTTCCCACCTAAAATAAAAAAAATTACTGGAGGAGCAATTACAGAAGTTGAATATAATTTTGAAAATGAATATGAAAATGGATTACAGTTCATGTATAATCATAATGGCGGTAAAACAAAAAATAAACGAATCAAACGAACATTTAAAAAAAAAAAAAAAATATCTAAAAAAAATAACAAATATAAAACCAAACGAAACCGCAAAAATAAATAATTATTTATATTTTTTATTCCATCCATTATAACCTTCAATAAATTTTTTCACAAATGAGTCTGGTTTATTCATAATAGTTCTAATCGAAGCATCACCAAAATCAACTATATATATATCATTCTTATGTTCGATAAAATTGTAACCTGTAATATCTGGATACTCTATATCGAACGTGTAGAGTTTTGTAATAACCTGTCTAATTTTTTGGTATATTTCATTTGATGTGTCACAATTTTTTTCTCCATACCAATCCGCAATACTACAATTATCATATTCATTATAAATTTTCTGCATAATCATTATTTTAGTTTTTTTATCATAACTGTATATTTTTGGAGTTTTAACAATACCCAAATTATATACATATTTATGTATTTTATATTCTTTTGATGAAACATTGTGTTTTACAAAACAATTTTCATTAGATAAATTCATTATATATATTATATTTAATGAATACAAATATTAAAAAAACCAATTCAATTTTATTTACACATTGTTTTGAAATCTATCATATTACAAAATAAAAAATCATTATATTTTTTATTTTATTTTTCAAAGTCAAATTCTCTCAAATCCAAAGATTTTTTACATTTTTTTTTGTTAATTTTTATTTACATTTGTCAAATATCCTTATAAACATTTTTTGGTAAAACATTCAAAATATAATTTTGTAATTTCATAACAATTTTTGATAACCAGAGAGAAATAAATGGGTATAAAATAAGAAATGATAAAATAAAAATTTTAAGCTTTATATTTGTCTTTGATGGAACAAAAAATACGGATATAGTAAAAACAACAATTATGAAAATATAGATTCCTATGAAAATTTTGTAATAAAATTTCAAACTATCAATATTTTGATCTTCATAATATGTTTTTCTGTCATTTGTCATAATATCTGATTTTTTTATTTTTTGATCATTTGCAATATCAATATTATCGTCAACATATTTTGAATGTAATTCTTCAACATTTTTAAAATTAGTTAATAGACCATTATAAGACCCCAATTTTAAATTTGTGTTCGTAATATCATTATCAAAACTGGTTTTAAATTTACTAGTAATTGATTTTGCTTTTTCCATTAATTGTTGTTCATTTAGTTCATTGTAGGCGCTCTCTCCTTCAGCAAATGTAACATAATTTTTTTGCGCCACACGTGAATCTGATGGAGCGGTTAATATTTTAGTTTTAGAATCTAAATATATTTTTTTTAATTGTTCATTCTTTTTTTGTTTTTCACATTCTGCGTCACACGTAATTACGTCGGTTGCTTTTTTTATAAAATTATTAAAAATATCTAATTGTGCTTGTGACATTATATATATATATATATAAAAAGATTGTAAAATTTCCCGGATTCACTAAGTGATTTTCATTGAACCTAAATTAGGTAAAACACTATCACTACCTAATGTTATATCTGGTTTTATATTAGGAGTTATATTTTTTGTAAGAATATTATTGATTACACACATATTCAATACATTATCATATGATTGACCTTCTGAACAACAGTTTTCACCAATACAAGTACCTAAATTAGTATTTGTTGCCCATGGATCATCAGATGTTGATATATTACTTGGAGCGGTTGCCGCATTGAAATACCAGCTATATTCTTGATAATTTAAATTGTCACGTGTGATAATAGATGCAAATATTTTCCATAATTTAAAGGATGCTATTACAACAATAATAATCATCAAAATAATAAAAAATTTGAATGGTAATATACCATATTTATTAAGCAACGCAAGAACAATAATAGGTAACATCATAAAAATAATAATCTTCATTAATTCCGAATGCTCTGAATATCGTTGTCCGTAATAATCATTAATTTCAATTAATCTGATTTTGTTATTTTTTTGTTCTTCTAATATTTTAAGTTTTTTCTTCGAACTATTTAATTCTTTTTCGAGAATCCCAATAGCATTTGTTTGTTCTGTCAATGTTCCTCTTGAATTATTCAAAGCATTATGAAAGTAATCATTTACACCAGTTAATGTTGTGTATAAGTTGATACGCATTTGTGATATGTCATTAACTTTCTTAATTATTTTTTCTTGTTGTTCTGGTGACATATCTGGATTCTCTAAACTATTAAAAAGCTCTTGTTCAATATTTTGTAGTGATTGTATATCATTAAGTATTTTAGAATTTGTCTCTTGAACATCTGGCAATTCACTCATTGTATAATTTATACCAAGATAATTAAAAAAAACTACAAAAATTAAAAAATTAAAAAATTTTAACTTGACATTATTTTCTCAAAATATTCGTTGAAATTAAAACAACTACTACCGCTAAACCACTCCAAAAAATATAATTGTAATTTTCTTGAAGAATTTTAATATTACTATCATCTGCAATATTATCTATATTGGAGTTATTGGAATATTCTTTTATTTTTATATTTGTATCACGATAATCTTTTAAATAATTTGAGAGACCAGTAATATTATCTCTAGATTGAATATTTATATCTTTAGCTCCATCATCTAAATCAACTGTTGAATTTACAATTTGTTTTGATAACATATCTAGTCGTGTTTTTAAATTATTTAAGTTTTGCTGTTCAACTGATGTAGCATCATACAAACCATAAGAATCACCAACATTTTTGCCCGAATTGGTATAATTTGCATATTTTATAGTATCTATATTTTTTACAACACTTGAAACACCTAGAGGATTATTTATGACTTTTTTATTTCTAATATATAAAGATATGTTAGGATTCATTTGTGATTGACCATTAGGATACATTTGTTTATTTTTTGGATAACAAGCATTATTTATATTGTCATAAGCAAATCCATAACATTCGCCCATTTTATTACATCTGTCTTTACATTTTTCAACAGTAGCATCACCGAAAGCAGCACCAGGTATATCATTACCAACAGAATCAACTTTGTCAACAAATTCATATGAACCAGATAGCATAATATTTGAATCTGGGTATGTATATAATTTTGAGTTACCATCAATATAAGATAATTTACCTAAATTGTTATTAACCATTGATTCTTTTATTGTAAATCCTTCTTGATTATTTATTTTGTATATAGTATTTTCACCAATAGAACCTATTTTTTTCCCGTCACTTGTTTGGCTGCATCCAGGTGTCGTATCAGATGTATAAAGAACCAAATTTCCATCATTCTGCATAATTAAGTAAATACTTCCATCGTTAGAACCTACAAAATCACCTGGTGCTAAAGAAGAACCTGAAGGAATCCAATTTGAACCATATTTGCCTTTAGACGCAATATAATTATTATTTGCGTTTTTTTGTTTTCCATTTGTCATTGCACACCAAATGCCACCTTGATTATCATTTGGACCAGAACCTCTGTAAACACACATGTTACCATCATCTTGAAGCATTAAATAATATATGCTGGTTGCATCATCGGTTTGATAAATTGAATTTGAATAACCGCCGCCGCTATAAGAACCATCACTTAATTTATTACAATTACCTGCTTTTCCATATCTTCTTGATTGTATTAAATCATCACTTACAGAACATTGAGCATTTTTTCCACTTGTTGAATTTTGTAATGCATAATAAGTCGAACCTTTTTGTATTGCTATTTGTTGACAAGATATATTGTCATATGATTGTGCCCCTTTATTTATTAATTCCATAGCACGATTTGGGTTATCACCATAACAACCAAAATAATTACTTGGTTTTGAATTAAAATTTGGCGTACTAAAAACAGAAACATTATTTACGATTACAGATAACGCACCTTGCGTTGTTAACATCATATTTGCACCGCTTTTCCCTGCAGTATTAGAACTCCAAATTTCTATTGGTTGTATTTCAATAGCTAAACCATATTTTTGAGAATTTGAGAGATCATTGCTTACTGAACAATTAATAGTACCGTCCAATTTAATATCTTGAGCTCCAAAAAATTGGAAACCATTATCTACAGTATATTGTTGACAATTATTGAATGTTGTATTACCAACTTCTGTCATTGCTTTCCCTTCTGTTCCATTATCATTATAACACCCAATATAACTTGATGACGGATTATTGTTAATTGAATTTGTATAAACATTTGTTCCTTCATTACCACAACTCATACCAATAACCATCGGCGAACCAACAATTAATTGAGGTGTTGTTGGAATTATAGAACCTATTATATAAGAACTTGAATATGATATATTTAATTGAATTAATGTATTATTTGAAGGGCATCCATTCTTACCAGAAACGGCGTTGTATATTTCCATTGAATTAAATGGTTTCGCTACACCTTGATTTGTTACATATGAAATAGTCCCGTCTGTAAAACGGATATATTTATTCAAATATGGATTATTTGCACTTGTTCTATCAATAAATTCACGTGTGTCGTTTGATAAACCCTTTAATAAAACATTATATTCATCTAATGTTGTTTGATATGTTTGTTTTAAATTATCAATAATACTTTTATCTGTTATTTTTTTTGTTTTATCTAAAACTTGCTGGGATTTTAAAGAATATATATTATCAAATCCTTCTTTTATTTTATTTTGTTTTTTATTAAATTTTATACCTTGTTGTAAAGATTTATTTTCTTTATCATTCATTTATTATAATCAAATACTAAAAAGTAGTGATATATTTATTTAATTAAATTTGCTAAACTTAAAAAAATATCTTTGTAACATTTATATGATGTATTTTCTATCTATTGCGTATACTTATATATAAAATAAGTCAAAATTAATAGAATTAATAGAATTAATATAAAATAATTCCTATTATTATCCTGAAATGTATTAGGACCTGCATTTACAATAAAGTTTATAAACACGGTAATCAACGTTGTTAATACCACGAATAAAATTATATAAATCAAACTACTACGATTTAAATCAATAGAACTTATATTTTCAGCATTATCAAGCTGTTCATATTTTTTAATTAAAATATCTATTCTATCTCTTTCATTGTTCAAATCTTCATAATTTTTATTCAATTCATCATTTTTAATAAATCTTTGTTCGTCTTGTATATTATATAATGGTTTTGATGCTTTTGTAATATCTAAAATTTTTTTATTTATATCCGCTAATTTTATATTTATATTTTTCATGTTATTTAAATAACTAACAGATGACGGTATTATAGCATAATCATTTGGCAAAGCAGGTATTGAGCTACCATTTCCACTTCTTATCCAACAATATTTTTTATCTGAATTAAATGTTGCTCCAGAACAATTTTCTGTGTTAGAACATAAAGCTTTACAATCTTCCACAGATTCCGAAATATTACCACTTATAGAATTAGTTCCCCAAAATGCTTGACCTTTAATGTCGATTAAAATAGTTTTACCTTCTTTAGATAAAGAATTAATATAATCTGATTGAGCACTTGTGTACATTTTTAAAGTAACATCATATTCCTTACTTAGTGTTTCTAAATTCAAAACAATTGATTTTGTTCCATCATCATTATTTGACATAAGTAATAGATATATATAAAAAACATATATTAAAATTTATTTTTTTTTAGTAAAAATAATACCCAATAGTTATTAAAGATAATTATACCACTAGTTTAAGGAACCCTTGTTATTCATGAAAAAAGTAAGAATATATCGCTGGGTGCACATATTCGCTAAAAGGATGGGTGTTCCCTAACCTGATATAATGTTATTATTGATTAATAAAAGTTTTTCTATAAATTATAACAGAACCTATTATTCCGATAAACAAAGCACAATTTTTTGTATAATTCAAGTTATATATTTCTTTATAGTCTTCAATCATTTCATTTGAACTATTATATTTTTGAACAATACCATCTCTTTTATCCAATAAAATTTTCAATTGCTTTTCCTTTTTTATTTTATCATTCAAAACCAACAATTCACTGTTTATAGTATTAGTATTTTTATCAATATCATTTGAAATCTTTACCAAATCAGAATTAACACTTTGTAAATTACCTTTTATATTTTCAAATATTTGTTGATATTCTTGATATTCTGGATTTTTATTATAAAAAACATAATATTTATTAAAATCATCTATAATTGCTGGTAATTTTTCATTTAATGTATTTATTTTTTGGCTAAATTCATCATTTAAGAAAGGAGAAGTAAAATTATCTGGTTTTATTATCAAATCCATCTGTTATATATAATATCTAAATTAAAATTATTAATCAAATTCTAATAAATTATCTAAATAGTCTTTAGTTTCTTGATAACCACCTAAAAAAGATCCGTCAAAAAAAACCATAGGGAACATTTCGTATTCTTTTTTAGAATAAATCTTAATATTAGATAAAAATTCATCTCTATCAAAAAGTAAATATTCATCACAGTTTATAATAAGAGGACGGTAATTTTTACTATATAATAGTTGCTTAACTTTCACACAAATATTACATTCGTTTTTAGTATATATTGTGAATCCTGATGTTACCGGAACGATAAACATTTTTTCATCACTTTCCGAATCATATGTAAAATCCATTATATATATAATTATTAATAATAATAAGTCTTTATATACAAATCCTGTAATATTTTGTTGTAATAGCTGTTTTACTTGATCTCGTAATTTCACATACCTGACCTGGTTTGATTCCAATAACTTGTGCGACTGGATCAAAACGAGAAATATCTGGAAATTGAAAATTATCAATAATATTATATTGTTTTTTTATAATATCTACTTCATCTTTTTTCATAACACGATGCATTGGAACCATTTCATGGTCTAATATATTGAACTGCAATCGTTTTATATTAATAATTATTATGAAAATATTATCTTTCTCAAAAATATGTTTTAATTTGTTTATAATAGGCTCTGATGGTTCATCTTTAACAATAATTAAAAGAGTATCATTTTTTATTAGTGTTTCTTCTAAATTATATAAATCATCGATTATTTCATCTACATTTGGCAAACGAATAGTTTTTGTCAGATAATACCTTATATAAATTTTTGATTTTCTATTTGTATCAATATCTTCAACATTTTTTTCTAAAAGCATATCAAGTTGATTATTTTGACGAAGTGAATTAATTTCATTAATACTAAAATTTGAATATTCAGTGATATTATATTCCTGTCTATTCATTAAATCCAAAATGTTTTTTCTGGAATTGTATATTTGAGAAATTAAACTTGAATTATTCGACATTATATTATATTTACAATTATAAAATATAATATATTTAAATCAATTTTTTTTTGTCTAATTTACAAATTAGACAATAAAAAAATTGATTCAAATAACATGGCGAGAATATATTGTAAAAGAACTAAACTTAATTAAAAACTACCATAAAATGAATCTTTATATCAACATCACAAAAATTTTAGTACCATTTTTGAGTTTATTCAAAAATATTAACAACAACAAAAACAATAAAATTATTCCTTTAAATGAAAATAATTTTATTTTAATTGATATTCCATACCAACTTAATACCGATTATTATAATGATGATAATTATTATGATAATTATTATGATGATGATTATTATTATGATAATAATAAATATAATTATACATATAATATAGTTTGATGTCTTGTTTGAACCGTCTAAAATTTGTATATTTTATTTATTTCTAATATTTTATCATCTGCCGTTGTTGTATTATTATTAATAACATCGTATATACTGTCTAACATGACACGATAATTATTTTTTAAATCATTGTTAAGTAAATCCATATTATATTCAATTGTTTCGTAACCATTGTCTCTATCAATATACATATATTTTTTTAATTGATTGTCATAATGAACAATCGTCAAATTGGCATTAATACAAGAGACCTTATTTCCATATTCTTCTATAATTTTAATTATCGTTTTATCTTCACGATCAAATTCAGGGTAAATATTTGTTATTTTTACACCTTTGGACATTTTAGTTCGCACAAAAATACGAATCAATTTTCTCCAAAAATGTAAAATCAAAAGTAAGGATTTTCACCTTACGATTGCCTAATTTCGTCTCCTGCTTTTACTTGCGTAATACAGGGAGAAGGCGGATGCTTAAAGCAAAACTCACTTGGTCTGGATTGTGTATATATCCATTCTTTCGTTAGTTTCATTATTGAAATAGCAGAGTTTTTATCTCTTGTTCTAAATACGCCTTTTTTGTTTTTGGAACTCACGCAGTTAGAACAGCAGAATAATCTGTATATTTCTTTTCCTTTTTTATCTTTACGAGATTTTACTTTTTTATTTGTGTGATGTTTCAAATCCTTATAACATTCACAGCATTTTTGAGATGTGTAAAATTCGTTTATTGTAATTGTATCGTACTTGTTATGAATTAGTTTCCTTAATCCCTTATTCATCGTAGGCATCATATGTTTCATTTGTGTGCTTCTACTCCAATTTCCGTAACCAATTATGATATTTTCACCGAATGTTTCCTTGATTTTATTCAAGAATGTATCTATGGATTTCTTACCATAACTATATTGTCTAAACTTCATTTTCCTCCATACTTCCTTTCTGTAAAACTCTGATGTTTCTTTATTCAATTTATCCTTTTCAACCAGAAATATTTTGAATTTTTCATAATCAACGGATTTGCTGTTTTTACTGGATAAATGAGTTTCTTTTTCTGTAATCTTATTTCGTTTCTTTTCTTGTAATAATATTCGTTCATTACGCTTTCCATAACTTTCTATTTTCCGTTGTGATGCCGTATATTGTAATTTATTACCATTATTATCCATCATATAAACTAACGAATGCTTTCCTGGATCACAACCAACAATATTCCTTTCTTTCAAATTATCCAATTGTTCTTTGGATAAATCCTCAATATTGTAAAAATTTTGTTCTTGTAAAACAGGAACTCTCGAACCCCATTTTTTATCTTTCAAATCTTTTCTAATGAAAAGCAAACAACAACTAATCCCATCCGTTTGAATTTGATTGTGAAATTGGTAATGTGTATTTTTGAATATTTTATGGTCTAACTTCAAAAAAGCGTTCCAAATGTCGTGTTGGTTTTCTTTGAGATTTTTATGCAATTCGCCTTTTTTTATTCCATCCGTTTTATTCGCAGGACAAAATAAACTAACCAAACTTGCAGTATCTAAAATAATATGTTTTGGAATGATATTGTTTCGTAATGGTAAAGGTTGAAATAATTTACATTCTTGTTTTTCCAAGACAGAATTCATATAGAGCATACCTTTCAAATACTCAAATGGTCTAACCTTAATATCGTAATGAACTGATTTTTTAATTTCAGTTGGTAAAATATTTGGTAAATGGGTAAGTTTCCAGTTAGAAAATGGTTCGTTCGTTTCTTCGTTTAGTTCTAATAATTGTTTTTTGAATTTGAATAAAACCGCCTTATCTTCGGTTATTTCATTTGTTGTTTTATTGATAAATCGTAAAAAGTGTTGAATGAAATGTTCTTGTAAGTTATTATGAAGTGAAGTATGTATTTGTGTTGCTAAATAAGGTAATAAAAAAGTAGTATTTCTCAAGTTTGTTTTTTCATGGTTTATCAGCGGTTGGTATTCCGTTTTGTAAAATTGTTCTAATGTTTCTAAAAGTTCTGTATTTTTACTTTTCACACCTTGATTGCTTCGTGTTCCTAATGATTTAATACAATAGAGAATGAATGTATGATTTATTTCAGGTAAAGGTTGATTTTTGGTATATTTGTCTAAAATAAACAATCTAATAAATTGATATGTATGGATAACTAAATCATTCATTTCAAAAACTAAATTGGAAAGTAATGGTTGTATCGTATCACGATTGAGTAAAATAGTTTTGAGTGGTATTTTGAATGTTTTGTAAGCAGATTTTTCATTATTCCTAAATTCTTTGAATGTGTCTTTCACCTTTTTCTTTTTCACCATCCTATATATTTACTAATGATTTTATCTTTAAGTATTAATCGCAAATTAATACTCATATTTCTAAATATTCACATCGTTGTGTTTTTCGTTTTGTAATTTTTCCTTTCTTTGTAAATATGCTTGTTTATTATATATTTTTTTTTGTTCTGGTGTAGGTTTATAGTTACATTTTTTAACTCTTTCTATTATTATTTCTTTATTGTTTTCGTAATAAAGTTTTCTGCTTGCTGGTGCTGTATATTTTTTTAGATGATCTTTTGTTTCTTGTAATTCTCCCCTTAACTTAGCATTCTCGTCTGCTAATTTCTTTATTATTTCCTCGTTATCCATTACGATATTATTTTATAATAAAAAATCTTTATATTATTTTTTATTATATTTTGTGCGAACTTAAATGTCCGAAGGTGTATATTGTATTAATATATTTTTATAATTCATTTTTTTTACTCTCTTTGTTATCAAAAACATTTTTATCAATTATTATTATTTTTTTATCGTCATCATCATCATTACTTAACAAATCGTCTTTTTTATTTGCTTCTTCAATTGGTTCTGTTTCAACACTTAAAATATTTTTAATTGAATTTGGTGGTAATGTCTCCTTAATTACAATAGGCGGCGATTCTGTTGCATAAGCAGGTGGTTCTTTTGAATAAGGTGGTGATTCCCAACCAGGCAATTCATAAGGCAGAAGTTTTTGCTCGGAAGCAGACGAATCAGGTGCATAAGGAGGTGATTCCCAACCAGGTAATTCATAAGGCAGAAGTTTTTGTACGGAAGGCGGTGATGGTGCATAAGGAGGTGTTTCTGGTGCGTAAGGCGGTGATGGTGCATAAGGAGGTGTTTCTGGTGCATAAGGCGGTGATGGTGCATAAGGAGGTGTTTCTGGTGCATAAGGCGGTGATGGTGCATAAGGAGGTGTTTCTGGTGCATAAGGAGGTGTTTCTGGTGCGTAAGGCGGTGTATCTGGTGCATAAGGCGGTGATTCCCAGCCAGGCAATTCATAAGGCAGAGGTTTTGGTTCATAAGGCGGTGTTTCATAATTAGATTGGTTAGATTCTTTACCATTATTTTGCGTAACTTTAATAAGTTTTTGTGCATCATCAAATTTACGTAATTTTACAGTAATATTATATTGATAATCACGCAACATATCATTTAAATTAGTATCGTTTTCATCAACTTTAAGCAATTTATTGATATTTGTTGAATAATTCATATTACTTAATTGGTCGATATTTTCTTCTGTAATAATTCTCATTTGAACATTCATTACTTGTAATTCATGAATTAATAATTTAAATGAATACGGAATTCTTAAAATACTAAAATCACGGCCGAATCTGCTCAAATTTTTGATATTCATAGTACCATCCGGATTTGTGTGAAAATTTATCGGTCCATCTGAAAATGTACTCAAGAACAAATTTTTAACTTGATTATATATTGCAATTGTGCCTGTTTTATTACAAACCGCCATAAAGTATTCATCACCTCTAACCATAAAGCTTTCATTCAAAAAATAAGACATACCATGAGCTAATACACCGTCTCTTTCCATTTCACCGATTCTTAATCCTCCATCATCGGCTCTTCCTTGATTTGTCTGTCTTGTCAACATAGTTCTTTTACCTTTTGCACGATAATTAATTTTATCTTTAACCATATGCTTCAATCTCATATAATAAGTTGGACCAATATAAATATTTGCTTCAATTTGTTTCCCATCCATACCATTATAAAGCAATTGGTTTCCACTTGAATTAAATCCTGCTTTAGTTAATAATTTTCCGTAAAAAGTTGCATTAGACCCTTTGGTTTGAAATGCTGTACAGTCACCAAATCCACCATATTCCAAGCAAACTTTACCAAATAACGATTCAATAATTTGTCCAATTGTCATGCGTGATGGAAGAGCATGTGGATTAATAATAAGGTCGGGTCTGATACCATCTTCTGCAAAAGGCATATCACTTTCTGGAATAATTAGACCAATAGTTCCTTTTTGTCCCACTCTTGAAGCCATTTTGTCACCAATTGCAGGTAATCGTTCTTCACGAATCCTAACTTTAGCGACATTGAATCCTTCTTCACCTGAAGTTATGAATGATTTATCAACAAAACCAAGCTGACCTTTTTTAGTTGTCACTGAATCATCACTCCATGTGTTTTTATTTTCCAAATTACTTGTGATTTTTCCAATAAGAATAGTTTTTTCAGTAATAGGCGTATTTTCTTTAACCATACCATGTTCATCTAACATACTATAATCATATTCCTTTTTCAAATTAGTTACATTATTTTTTTCAATGTTAGCAAATTTTGAATTAGATAATCCTGAAACTTTGGAGCTTTCTTCTCTCGCTTCATATGTGGAATAATATATTGTTCTAAAAATTCCTCTATCAACAGAAGCTTGGTTAATCAAAATAGCATCTTCCACATTGTAACCAGTATAAGACATTATCGCAACAATTGCATTTACACCATATGGCTGTTCTTCATTATTAATATATTTCATATATCGTGATTTAATAAGAGGAATCTGACCATAATTTAAAACAACTCCAGTTTTATCCATTCTTACTTGATAATTGGAGTGATAAACAGATACAGCTTGTTTACTTTGACCACACGAAAATGAATTACGGGGTAAAGGGTTATTTTCAGGATAAACAATTTGATTACCCATAACACCTAATAATAAAGATGGATCAATCTCAATATGAGTATAATATTTATTTTTTTTTATATCATCACTAACCATCGCAATTAAAGCTGATTCTTCTTCAGATGTATCTACATAATCTATAACAGCTTTATTTTTCTGTAAAGTATTATATATATTATCTGTATCATCACCAATATCACTATATAATTTATTTATATCATACATAGTATTTGATTTAATTGAGAATTTTTCATCGGTTTTCTTTTTTAATCCAGCGACAATTTGTTGCCATTTAATTTTACCATTGTCAAGTAATTCAATAACTTCTGGTCTATTAAAACTTTCCTTCTTATTTTCAATATAATAAATAGGTCTTGTTAATCTACCTGAATCTGTGTATATATAAATTTCATTATTTTGATAATCAAAAGATATACTCGTGAATATAGGAATAATTCCGTTCCGTCTATATAATTTAAGCATACCTATGAAATCCACTTTATCATTAGCGTCTATTGGGTTATCAACAACGCCAATCCATTTTCCATTTACAAATATTTTTGAGCTATTATATAGATATTCTGGACTGCATTCTAATACAATTTTCATAGGAGTATTACTTCTTAACCAATTAATAATAGGAATAGCAGAAAATCCACTGGTTATGTGAGCTAAAATGCTCATATGTTTATGAAGACCTATATTTGCTCCATCAGGTGTATCAATAGGGTCAATTATTCCCCATTGCGAATTGTTAAGAAGACGAGGACCAATAACTTTAGCACTAGAATCCATTGGTAGATTAATCTTACGCAAGTGTGATATATGTGTATTCCAACTAAGACGATTCAAATCTTGAACAACACCAAGTCTTTTAGTATTAGATTGTGAACCCCAATTTCCTTTAAATGCTTTTTTGAATCCTGATTCAATATCTCTATCTTTAAAAAATTCTTTAACATTTGATTCTATTAAATTGAAAAAATCGTTTTTATATTTATTTTTTTTATCTCCACCCTTACGAACGTCATTATTTGATAGAGACACATCATCTTTGTATTCACCTTTATGATAATAATATTCTTCGTCAATTTTTCTTGAAATAGCTCTTTTTTGAATTAAATAATATTCACGAAATAATTCATAAATAAGAGAACCAGTTAATTCAACTCTTTTGAACTTAAAATTATCTCTATCAGTAGGTTTTTGTTCTTTCATATAAACTTTTAATAATTTATTAACCATAATACCGATAAAATATGCTTTTTCTAGAAAGTTTAGTTCGCCTACATGTGGTAAAAAGAAATCTGATAAAATTTCTATAGTTCCAGAAATAGTATTTCGTTTAGTAAAAGAAGCAATATATTTCAACGCTGTTTCTTGTGTAAAAAACTGATTCGCATCATGAATTGACGGTATAAAGAAATCTACATATTGTTCATTCATTTTTATATCCAAAATACAGGTTTTTATTATATCTTTATCTGAAATAATACCTAATGCGCGCATTAATATAAATAATGGAACCGGTTTACGAACATTTGGAACAACAACAACAACTTGATTATTTGATAAAGAAGGAGAAGGACTTACAACTTTTACTGATGTAGAACGTATTTGCTTTGATGTATCTTCGGAAACGGACCTAATTTCGCATGAATGACTGTAAATATCATCTATTTTATTCTCTCTAACATATATCATATTATCAGCAAACTTTTCTTGAGGGATTATAACTTTCTCTTTTCCATCAATAATAAAATAACCTCCGTAATCGTTACGACATTCACCCATATTAAATCTAACTTCTTTACTTAATGTATTCAAAATACATAGATTGGATTGAAGCATTATTGGAAAACGCCCTAAATATATTTTTTCAAGCGTAATAGTGTGTTCTTTTCTCTCTTCTTGTTTGCTAACTGGATTATTTTCATAATATATGAAAACTACTTCTACATCATAATTTATAGTAACACCATATGTCATATTTCGTAATCTCGCATCATTTGGATACATAAAATGGGCATTATTTTCGTCGTAAATTATAGGTTTACCGAAATATATTTTTTTACCTTCTTTACCACCTAAATATAATAAACATTCGTTTCTATTTATTCCTTCTTCTTCTTCTCTCTCGATAAATCTTATAGGATTATTCTCTTTAAATATTCTATTTATACCACTTTCATAAAAATCATTATATGAGTCTAAATGATGATCGACTAAATTGTTCGGATTATCAGTGAAATACTTATCTATTACTTTCCAAGATATATTTTCCATTTTTATATATAACAATATTGATTATTTTTAAATAATAATCAATATTTAATTATAGAACCTACGGATCCTACAATTCACAAATATAATCGTATTTTTTATAGTTGTATTTTCTTTGTTTTTATACCTATGCGTTTACGTTTACGTCTTGATAATGATGAATTTGATTTATTTTTCGTTATTGTAAATTCACTCCATTTTTGTGTTAATCTATCTTTCAAGTAGGGACAAAATTTTTCATATTGTCTATGTAGTTTACAAAATTCGTCTTTCAAAAATGGGATTCCACATGAATTACCAAAACGACCGATAAAACTCATTTTTTTAGCTAATGTTGTATCACATACAATTCCATCACATGCACCATGTGGGGAAAATGCTATTGGCCTATCCGATTGTGACATGTATTCACGTGCATCCAAATCATAATGACTGCATATTGTTCTTGAACATGGATTATCATCTTTTAGTAAATATACATCATAATGATCTGCTATTATCTCTTTTGCAACATTTATGTCTAATTTACCCTTGTGTTTATCCATTAAATCACCTAAACGAACATATCTTGCACCTTGATGACGCCTTATATCGTAAAAACCACTATTTATACATTCTAAATTTCTTATTCTCTCATCGTATACTGAATTGAAACCGATAAAGAATCCGTTTTTTGTTCTTTCAATATTATGATATTTCAATCCTAATTCAATCCTCATAATTTCATTTGTATTTGTATCACCGAACAACCATGAATTAGCATAATCACCGCCATTACCATCCAACAAAATATCTACATATTCGTCCATTGTTTTCCCATATTGCATTATTTTTCGCATCCTATATGCAATCGGGATTTTTTGTTCAAATTTGGAAAAACCACCTATTGTAGTTTCAGTACCTATAATTCCTTTATCAGTTATAAAAAAATCAGTTCCCGACCAAATCCAAAGAGGAGATGTTTGCATAATAAAACGGTTTCCTTCACTCGGATTCACGTCAAGTATTACATTTGCATATTGGCCATCGATAAATTCTGTGAAACTATTATGGGCTACTACAATTTTACCATCAACAGTCCAATCACCAACTGCTATAAATGCACTACATCTATCTTTAGCACCTCCAAGATTGTAACCTCCGCCTTCTTTACCAACATGGGAATCCGATTTAGAACCATACCAATAGGACAATGACATATAATAATTCCATGCTAATATTTCTTCAACTGATGTCTCAGTGCCTCCTTCTTTGCATCCAGCTGTGATTCCTTCAAATTCCAAAAAAATTTCATTGAAATCAGATTTTGTCATTTCATAAAAATCATGATTTATCAATTCAATGAAATACTCCCATGTGTTACCATAGGATTCAAATACGAAAAATTTTAACATTTTTTGAATTTCACTGAATTCATCAGCACAAAGAATACCATAAGCATATCCCCTATCATAAGGTGAGCCTTTTATTGATATATATTTCCAACCATCTTTTTGATAAGATAAACCATTTTTAATTTTTATCATATTGCTTATATAATAAAAATATATTATTTATTGAGATAAAATGAATAAACCAATCAACACAAATGATAAAATCAAAGGAAGCATAATAAGTAACCAACTTATTATCGTATTGTCATCTTTACAAATTAAATTTAATACATAAGTCCAAAATAGGATATATAATAATTGAAAAATAAATACCAAAACATTGTTTGTTACTTTACATGAAAAATTACCTAAATGGAGAGAACATTTGTCATTTATATTTTGAAAAACTATAGATAACAATAAAACTATAGATATTGTAAAATATATTTTTGAAGGCGTACATAATTTATAGAAATTATTATTAACCATTATAAAATATACAAATACTTTAATTTTTTTATACTATTGAGAGACAAAAACTATTGTTTCAGTTCAGAGAACCGAACGAACATCCTAAACCCCTACCTTTTTGTGAATACATACGGATGGCGTGTTTTTTTTAATTCTTTTTCTTCTTTGTTTTTTTTTTAACATTATATTTACAATCATTAAATAAACCTGGAACAAATTTACCTGCTTTGATATTTGCAATTTCATTCAAATTTAATTTTTTTTTAACAACACATTTTTTTTTGCCATTTTTATAAGTGATGGATTTTTTATAACCCCTACCATTCATAATTTTAACATTACGAACTGTTTTAAACCCACCATTTTGAACTGAATGTGTATTTGAAAATTTAAACATTTATATATATATATATATATATATATATATATTATATATAAATGTTTAAATTTTCAAATAAACTTTTTCTAAGAATATTTCATATATTTTTTGTAGGCCCATTATTTCTCTATATTGGTATTGTACAAAAAAAAATGCCTTATTTCTTATACAATATTATATTATTTTTAGCAGTATTTATTTTTTTTTTCCATGTATATAAAGCTTTTGTAAGATTCGCTCAGGGTTATACAATTTGGGTCAATTTATTCCATATATTGGTAATTACGCCACTATTATTTATAATTGGGATTTACCGTAAAAAAACACCTAGATATATATTCGAATTCATTTTGATGTTATCGTTTTCCGCTATTGGGTATCACGGATATTATTTATTCAATAACTAAATTACTGATTCAACACTTTGTAATGCTCCTTGCGTCCATCCTTGATTTTTTGAAATCATCTCTCCTACTACAAACATATTAGGCATAGGATTTTGAGCTATTTTGATAAATTCATTACGGTTCTTGTATTTCAACTTTAACGGCTTATAATAATGTGTTCCGATATCCCAATAATAATCTTTAATTGCAATTAATTTGAGAGAATCATCTGGGATTCCAATAGATTTTTCTAATAAATCACAAAAAAAATCACGATTTTCTTTAGTATCTTTCAAATATGGTTTTAGTGCAATTGCGCCTGAATTATCAGTATATGCAATCATATATACACCTTTAACTGAATTTATTGGGATAATTTTCTTTAACGGTCCTGGAACAATAGTAACTCCTGGTTTAATAAATTTATTTAAAATTGAAATACTTGATTTACAAAATTTTCCATATACACGTAAAAAAGGTTGCCCTTGAATTTCTTTGTAAATGGGAAATTTTGGTAATAATTTTGTAACTGACTCTATTGTTGTTGCTAAAATAACATTTTTGGAATAATATTTACTTCCGTCTTTACATGTTAATTCAAAATGTTCTTTTATTGATTCTACCATTTTTGAAAACAAAATATTTTTTTTACCAACTTTATCTAAAAGATTTATCATTAGTTTGTTCCAGTCAATATCTATTCCTTGATATTCTAAATAATTGTATTCAAAATCATAATTGTATAATGTATCATGTATATCTGCGTCTTCAAAATCGGAATATCCAATTTGTACAACAAATTCATTATATAATTTCTCTCCAAGTAATGGTTTTGAGAACTTTTTAAATGTTTTATGTATTGGGTTTTTTTTATATTCATTCTTCAAATAATTAATTATTTTTTTATTATTTAATACTTCTATTGAATTAACATAATTAAATTTTGCCGTAAATTCGGTCATATTAACACCTAATTCACGACATAATTCAATTACTAATTTATCATTATTTTTTCGTAAAATACCTGCACCACGTACAATATCTTCGCCATAAAATATGTCGCTTCCTATTCTCCCTCCAAAATATTTAGCTTTGAATCCTTCTAAAATTAATAAATTAATTTTCGGATAAAATTGTTGTAATTTGTATGCTGAATATAATCCAGATATACCTCCACCAATAATAATAAAATCGTAATATTTTGGTTTTATTTTTTCAGTCATATAATTCAGTTATAATAAAAAAAATATTTTATTATAATTATAATATTTAAACCGACGAAGATTTTAAACGGCATAGATGTGCCGTATTCAAATCGTTTTGTCAGTCAATACCTTGAAATATTCAAGGGTATAACAATAGCAGTGAAAGATAACACTATATTTTCCTTTATGTTGTTGTGAGTTAGTTTAATGTAAAAACTTTGCATTATTGAGAGACATTGTATTAGGGAGTTGATTTCTATATGGTAAAGGTGATACTGCAGACGAATATCCATTAAGGCTATTATATGTATTCCCCAAATTATTTGCAATGACTCTTCCAGTGTTTATTAAATCACCAAGTAAAAAAGTACCGCCTTTTTGTCTTTTTGTTTTCCCATTTTTTTTTTTAGAACCACCATTAAATGGAAAATTTGCACCAATATCTTTCATTTGTCTTGATATATCATTATTATAAGTATTATTTCCGTAATGAGAATTATTACCAGTTATACCGCTTGTTCCTGGCCATTGAAAATCGGCTTTCCATTCAGTTCCAACAAGACCATTTGGATATAACATTTGTGTATTACCACCCTTCATTTTTACCTTACAAGAACTACATTTGCATTCATCACGATGTGTTCCACCACCTCTCAAAATACTTGGGGTAAGCCAACCAGGATATGAATCACGAGGAATACCATTATTAGGATATAAATTTTTTTCATAAAACGCACCTCCGCTACCGCTATAAGCTAAATTAGGATTTGGAATTGAAGGAATATTTCTTGTTGGAAATGCTAAATCCAAATTATTTAACATTACTCCACCATGATATTTCATAGTTTTATTTTTAGAACAACCTTTCATTTTATAAGTTTTTTGTTTATTTTTCCTACTCTTTTTATTTTTACGAATCCCCATTATATATTATATAAATATAATATTACTTCAGTTTTTTATTCAATATCTACATGTGTTAAAATATGTCGTCTACAACACATTTTATATAATCCAATCTCATCCATTACTTCTCCTTCAGAAGTTTTCTCATGAAATTCTTTTGTCAAATACATAACTGAATCATCATTTGATATATCCTTTTTAGCCAATTTTTTTTTGCGGACATTTTCAATATAATATCTATATTTGTCCGCAAGAACCATACCGCAAGTAAAACATTTAATTGGAATTATCATTCTTATATATAAATTAGTATATTATTCTTAATATATTTGTAATTCAAATCATTTTTTTTATATCTCTATATTCTATAAAATGCGTAATAAAAGTGTTAATAATAAAAAACAAATTGGTAAATTATTCAAAAAAGTCAAAACAAATACTATCAAAGTATTAAGCGATGTTAAACCAATAGTTAAATCAATTGGAAATAAAACTAAAATGGTCGCTAAAACCACCACACCTTATGTAGAGAAAGGATTGTCTTCAGTTTATGGTACATTAGCTACAGGATTTGATATGGGTATTACAGGTGTTGAATATATTTCTAAAAGTAGAAAAAGTAGAAAAAGTAGAAAAAGTAAAATGAATAAACCAAAAAAACGAAAAACACAAAAACAAAAAACCAAAAAATAAATAAACTACCATAAAAGATATTTTTTCATAAACTTATCATTTTTTAATTCATTAATATAAAACCACATCTCTTTTCTTTTTACTACTATATAGTTATTAATTATATCATTTTCATAAATAACTAATATGTCAATTATTTCTGTTTTATTACATTTAATAATTCTTATATTTTTTGCTATTCCATAATATTCGCAAATAATTAACAATTCTTTTACTGTATAATTTATTTCATAATTTAATTTTTGTGCTAATATCTCTGATGGAAAACCAAAATTACCACAAATTTGTTTATTTGTGTTATTTGTGTTATTTGTGTTATTTGTGTTATTTTTTATACAATTGAATATTTCATAATATTTTTTATCTACAACATCATTTGTTTCACAAATATCATCATTTGTTTCACAAATATCATCATTTGTTTGACAAATATCATCATTTGTTTCACAAATATCGTAATTTATTGAAAATGATATATTATCATTATTTAACATAAAACTACTTTATTAATTATATGATAATATATTCTTAAATCATAATACAAATATATTAAATTTCTTGTAATTCATAACCTTTACTTGTTTTAACCTTTTTATGTTGAACGTTTGTTTTATGAAATTCGTTGTGACATTTTTCACATAATGTCATTAAATTTGCTGGATTATTTTTATGAAATAAACCATTTATTATACCATTATCATCTGCATTATTTTGATGCTGTAGATGATGAACTTCGCTACCAAGATTAATTTTGCATATTTCACAAAGATTCATAATCTTTTTAGAGTTGAAATGAGATGTTTTGAGAGAAAGCAAACTATCCATTTCTGGATTATATTTTAATCTAATATTATATGCATTATTTAAAAAATCTTCAGGTAAATTTAATGATTTACATACTTCAAGACCATACATACTATTACCTGCACCATCTTTTAATTTCCTATCGTAAACTAATATATCTCTCTCTTTATCGTAAACAACTGTCAAATGTTTCAATACAACATTGTTCAAGTTTGTAATTTCCTCATAATTAACAATTTCGTGTAGATGTGTTGCAAAAATAAAAGAACTATTTACTTTTTGTATTTTTTGAATACCTGCAACAAAAATACTAACCGCTGATGTATTTTCAGTACCAGAACAAAGCTCATCACCTAATATAAGACTACAATCATCAGCAAGACGTAAAATTGTTCTTAATTCCAGCATTTCTACAGCAAATGTGGATAATCCTTTAAAAATATTATCATTACCAATAATTCTTGTAAAAATATATTTATATGGTTTGAATACAAATTCAGAACACGGAACATATAAACCAGATTGAGCCATAATTGTTGCAATACCTAATGCACGAATAATACTTGTTTTTCCAACAGCATTTGTTCCATATAATAAAATTCCATCAATTTTACCATCACCTATACTAATATCATTAGTTATATAAAGTTCATTAGTTTGTAAATGTTCTATTAAACAATGGCGTAAACCTTTGGCATTGATAAATGATTTTTTTGCTTCGGCAATTTTTGGTTTACAATAATTATATTTTTTTGCAATACAAGCTTTAGAATAAACTATATCTAATAATGTAACAAAACTAATTACGCATTCCATTTGTTTTTGACAAGAACCAAATTTTGCCACGAATTTATTAAATACTAAAGCCAATGTATCTTTCAATGAAACTTTCAGTGTTGAAATTTTCTTGCATAATTTGCTAATTTCAGGGTTTATGATAAAATTACTCATTATACTTTGTTTATTGAATACAAATTCATTTTTAGATATATTAAATACAAATTCAGTTTCTAACTTATTATACGTTGATGTATATTTCAATACAACATTTGTTGAAATCTCCGGTAAGGAAGTCTCAAGAAGTTTACAGCGACGTTTTGTGCATAACAAACTGAAGTGATTTTTTTCAGTTTCATGTATTTTGACAAAATCATTCGGGCTTTTATTTTTCTTCTCTCCATTTTCAATCAATCTACCTAAATATTGACGTATTGCTTCTAATTTATCTTCTGATTCTTTAATGATTTCTGACTTTGTATCTAAATCTTTATCAATACCATATCTAATAAAATTATTTTCAAAGTTTTGTAGTTGTTCTATTTCTTTACATAATTCAATATCAATATTATCATCAATAAAAGTCAATATGTTTTTACAAAAATCGTTTATATTATCTAACGAGGGGTCACGAATATTCAAATACTTAAGCAATATAACATCTGTATTTATATTCTCATAAATATCTTTAATACTCACAATATTTTTGTAGAGATTGTAAAATGATTTAGGGGATATTTTTTTCAGAAAAACTTGACGTTGCCATTTTGAAAGGTCTTTAATTGAAGATAATTTATTTTTTATAAAATCATCTTCTTTTTTTGATATCAAATAATCAGTAATATTATATTCTTCTTCAAGATAATTTGTATCAGTTGTAGGATTTAAAAAATTATAAGCAAATTTACGGCTTCCCATTGGTGTTAAACAACAATTCAACATTTTAAGAACTGATGAATATTTACCATTATAATCTTTTAATGGGTCATCAATAATATTTAATTGTTTGAGAGAATGATTTGCTAATATTAGTCTATTTGAGCAATTTTCAAATACCGGTTCGCTAATTTGATTTACTAGATTTGGGTTGTGTGTATATACAAAATCTAACAAAAAACAAAATGATTGTGTAGCGATTTCATTATCATAAAAGTTTTGAATGAAATTATCAAAATCTTCCATTTTATAAAACTTTTGCAAAATTTCTTTTTGATAAATTTGTTTTACGCAATTTTTGGCTCTTAAAGTGAATTGGGTTGTGCTATTGTTAAGATTTATTTTATGTATCAACCCACATTGTATATTTGTATAATTTATTATATCATTAATTTCAATTTCATTCAAATTTGAAATAAAAATAATTTCACTTGGATTATATATTGATAAAAATCTCTCTAATTCATCATAAGTTGATGGATTATTGACATATATTTCTTTAAATTGAAATATACTTGTTTTACCGGTATAAATATCAATGTTTGCAACACCAACTGAAACATATTTACCTTTTAATAAAAATTTATTTTCTATTAAATCAATCCATACACACGTTATATTGTTTGTAAGACTACGTGAATCGTTTGAAAAATATGTTCCTGGAGAGAAAATACCAGCTAATGAACGTGTAGTATTTTTTGCGGCTTGGTCTTGAGTATAAACTACTGAAGTATATCCTGCTTCTTGTATTTTTTTTATATATCGTTCTATTCCTATATCTTTAAACCCCGCCATACATATGTCTGATGTACCAACACATACATTTTTTGCAACAACTGATAAATCACATATACGAGAGAAATCTGTAATAAGACTACCAGTTATTGAATTTGTTTTTTTATCTACCAATCCATAAACTTCAAAAAAAGAACCAACTTGCATAAGTAATATTATTTTGTCACCATAATCCTCTTGGTATTTTTTTGTAAGTTCAAAATATTCTTTTATCAATGCCATATTATATATTATATAATAATTGCTTTAAACCATTTGGTTATTTACAATGTTCCAAATACAATAAAAACACCAGTATCTTTCTTTTTCAATATATTTATTATTATAAACTTCATTTTTTTATATAATTTATCAGGAATTATTCTTAATCTATAATAGATAAACTTCAAAATTAATAATGACCAAACAATAATAAAAGGTAAATTCGCACCTTTATTATGTTCATGTAATATTTCCTTTTTATTTTTTTCATTATATATTGAAATTTCAACTTTTAAATTATTCTTATTATAAATTATTTTATGTCCTTTTATTAAATTCTGCGATATATCTCCTTTAAAAATAAATTTTGAAACTTGTTTTTTTTTTATATCTAAAAAATGAATAAGTTTATATATTGTACTGAATTCATTTTCAGTAAAAATATCTATATCTATATCACTACTATTATAAAGGTAATCTTGACGTTGAACGCTTCCATAATAATATATTTTTGTATCTAAATAATTACTCATATTGTTAAAAAATATATTATAATTTTCTGGTAATTTATTTTTTGTAGTTTCCATTCCTAATATAATAAAATATATTAAAAATATAAATATATTAGAGAACTTCCCTTTTACCTAATACATGCGAATGCAAAAAGGTGGGTTTTTGGTAACTTTCTTACTTCTTTGCTAAGCAAGAGTTTTCCTTGATATTATAATTAAAAATTATGTTACTACATCTTTCATAAAATTATGTAACACTATATCTTGATTATTATTATTTATATCTCCTGATAGAATCGCATTTTCATATATTTTTCTGAATATATCATTTGGTGCATTGCTTCCTATTTTAATTAAATTATGTTCTCTCAAATATTTTTTTATATCAACAATAGCTGTTTGTTTGAGTTCTTTGTGAGCGTTTATAATTTTTTTGCGTGTTTGGTTATCTTTTAATAATACCGCAACTGTTTTATGTATTTTAGATTTTCCAAGTGTATATCTTCGTTTTATTGTTCTTTTTATTCTTCGCTTATCTAGAATAATATTATTTGATGATTTGATATTTACGGATGATTCAAAATCTAACGAAGGGTTTGAATTTATTGAATGTTTTGAATTTATTGATGATTTAACATGTATTGAAGGGTTTGAATTTAGCGAAGGTTTTGAATTCATTGAAGAGCTTAATTTTATTAAAGGTTTTGAATTTATTAAAGGTGATGAAGATGTTGAATCAATTAAAGGTGTTGAATCAATTAAAGTTGTTGAATATGTTGAATCAATTAAAGGTGTTGAATCAATTAAAGGTGTTGAATCAATTAAAGGTGTTGAATTTATTGAATTTGTTAAATCAATTGAATAAGGTAAATCAATTGAATTGTTTTTTGTATTAATAATTAAAGATTTTTCTTTTTTTTGTTTTATTTTTTCTTTTAATATATTTAAACGTTTCTCTCTTTCTGTATAAGATTGTTGTATTATTCCATGATTACTTTTATCCGTATTTATTTGGTCGGAATTTACGAGAGAAGAAATTGTTGAATTCTTTTTAGTTTTATTCCAATCACGATAAGTAGGTTTTATCCCTCCTTTTAAATTGCTATAAGGAATAGTGTCTGTTATTTTGTATTTAATCAACTGAATTTCCGATAAATTCGGTTCTATTAATGGAATTGGTTGTTCTATTAAATCAAATGGTAATTCTAAACTGACTTGAGTATCACAATTATTAGAACGCAATGTTTGTTTATGTAATAATTCCTTCTGTTTTTTAATAGTATCATCTTTTTTTTTTTCCGTTGTAAGTGATTGTAAGTATTTTAATGATTCATTATACTCATTTGTATATTTATATAAATCACTATCTTTTGAAAACGATTCCAAATGGTCAACTAATTTGGGTTTAACATTAATAACTTCTTTATTTTTATGGTCTTTGATTCTTTTCAATAATTTCTGTTTGAGTAAATTAGGTGATATCAAAGGCATAATCTTTGGTTTTTTATCTCTATTCTTTTTAGTTGTTGTTGTTTTGAACAAATCTGGATTTATATTAATTTTTTTATTACTTGACGACATTACTATAATAACCCAAAAATAATTTACAAAAATAACTTAATTAACATGGAATCGTCTCAAGGAATGTCATAATTTTAGTATTCCTAAATTTTTTATATATTTTGTTATGTGAATTATAATTTAGAATAATATTTTTTTTTATTATTAAATATTTACTAATAAATCAGTTTAAAAATAAATTGAAATGTATTAACATATAACTCATGATAACAAAAACAGCTATCAATATGAGTAAAAATACTAATAATACCGACAAACCTTTCGATATTGAAAATGATCAATATATTGAACCACCATGGACAATAATTGAATCATATTTCAAAGGACAACATCTTGAGCGACTTGTGAGACATCAATTGGAATCTTATAATAATTTTGTAGGGTTCCAAATTATTAAAACGATTGAGATGTTCAATCCTGTTCGTATCGCTTCAGACCAAGATTATGACCCAATTACAAAAAAACATGCTCTTGAATTATTCGTTACATTTGAGAATTTTAATATTTACAGACCACAAATACATGAAAACAATGGTGCTATTAAATTAATGTTTCCACAAGAAGCACGTCTTAGAAATTTCACTTATGCATCCAATATGACAATTGATATAAATATAAAATATGTTATACGAACAGGTAAAGATTTAGAAAATATCCAAACGTTCCATAAGACTTTACCTAAAATTCATATTGGTAAGTTGCCAATAATGTTAAAATCAAATATATGTGTATTAAATCAATACAAACATGTAGAAAATACACATACAGGAGAATGTAAATTTGATGGAGGTGGTTATTTTATCATCAATGGATCTGAAAAAACAGTATTGGGACAAGAAAGAGCTGCTGAAAATAAAGTATATTGTTTCAATGTATCCAAAAATAATACCAAGTATAATTGGATTGCTGAAATAAAATCCGTTCCTGATTTCAAATGTATTTCGCCAAAACAAATTAATTTAATGCTTAGTTCTAAAAATAATGGGTTTGGAAATGCAATTCATGTCCAAATACCAAGAGTTAAACAACCTATTCCATTATTTATTGTGTTTCGAGCATTGGGTGTATTAACAGATGAAGAAATTTGTGAAAAAATTGTATTGGATTTTAAAAATAAAGATATTCTTAATGCTTTACAAGCTTCAATTATAGAAGCTAATAAATATATGACAAAAGAAGAATCAATAAAATATATTACCAGTTATGTTATGTATACTCCTATAAATATGGATAAAGAAACAGGGGCGAAGAAAAAAATGGAATTTACTATAGATATTCTTAATAATGATTTATTTCCTCATTGTCATAATAATCTGCAAAAAATATATTTTATGGGTTATATGACTAATAGATTATTACAGGCATCATTTGAGTTAGTAAAACAAGATGACCGTGATTCTTATGCAAATAAACGAATTGATTTAACAGGAACACTTCTTAATAATTTATTTAGAAATTATTTCAATAAGTTGGTAAAAGATATGGAAAAACAAGTAATAAGAGAAATTAATAACGGTTCGTGGAAATCTAAAGACGATTATGAAAGTATAATCAATCTTACTAATATTTATAAAATTATAAAATCCACAACAATAGAAAATGGAATAAAACGTGCGTTGGCAACAGGAGATTTTGGAATTAAACACACAAATTCAAATAAAGTAGGAGTTGCACAAGTATTAAATAGATTAACTTATGTATCAAGTTTGAGTCATGCACGTAGAATTTCAACACCTACTGATAAAAGCGGAAAGTTAATACCTCCACGTAAATTACATAATACTTCATGGGGATTTTTGTGTCCATGCGAATGTTTTGATCCTCAAACATTAATTTTGATGTGGGATGGAACTTCTAAATGTGCTGCAGATATTAGTGTTCAAGACACTTTGATTGACGATAAAGGAAACGCAACAAAGGTAAGAACAACTTGTTCAGGATTTAAGAATATGTATGATGTAATACCTCTCAAAAACAATTTTATGAAACATCGTGTTACTGATAATCATATTCTTACTCTCAAAATATGTAATCATAAAACAATAATAAAATCAAATATAACAGAAATTTATATTGTTCAATTTCTTGATCGTAATGAAATGGTTTTTAAAGAAAAACAATTTTACTTATTAGATGAAGCCGAAAAATTTGTTAATAGTTTTAATGATGATGATGATGTAATAGACATAACTATAGAGAATTATTTAAAATTAGATAATATAACAAAAGATAATTTAGTTTTGTTTAAAACCGAAGGCATTAATTGGAGCAAACAAAATGTTGAAATGGATCCTTATATACTTGGTATGTCTCTAGGTAATGAAAAAAGTTATGGAGTAGATGACGGGTTATTCTTATTTGGTCGGGAAATTATTATGGAACAAAATGTAGTATTGATTCAAAAAACACTTTTAAAATATAATCTTTTAAACAATAAACATATTCCAGATGTATATCTTAAAAATGATAGAGAGACAAGATTAAAAGTATTGGCTGGTTTAATAGATACTAACGGTTCAGTTAGAAACAATGCGTATAAAATATGCGTATCTCACGAACACGCTAATTATAAAATTATAGAAGATATATATACGTTAGCTATTTCGTTGGGTTTTTGTTGTATAATAAAAGAAGAAATGATTAAATCGAAAGAAAAAAATAAAAAATATAAAGAATTAACAATTACAGGTTGTCTGGTTTGTGAAATACCAACACGTATACCTCATAAAAAAATAATGCTTGTAGAAAGTGAAATCAAATCTTTTACGCAATCTAAATTTACTTTAGAAAAAGCCGGAGTAGGACCTTTTGTCGGATGGCAGCTTTACGATAAACGGGGAAGATTTTGTTTAAAAGATGGTTTAATAACACACAATACACCAGAAGGTCAGTCTGTTGGAATCGTCAAAAATTTGGCTTACATGACACATATTACGATTCATTCAAGCTCAATACCTTTATATGAATACATATTACCTAATATTATTACCCTTGATAGTCCTGATATTACTGCGGAAGATCGATATAATAAAGTAAAAGTGTTTATTAATGGTTCATGGGTTGGTATATCAAATGAACCACAAGAATTATATTTAATGTTAAAAGATAAAAAATACAAAGGTATTATTAATGTATATACTTCTATTTTATTTGATTATAAGAATAAAGAGATAAGAGTATGTAATGATGGCGGGAGATTAACCAGACCTGTTTTACGTGTAAAAAATAATAATCTGCTTATAAACGATTCAATTCTTAATAAATTGAAACAAAATGAATTGAATTGGGATGACATGGTAATAAGTTGCAAATTAGATGAATCTATTATAGAATATATTGATGCTGAAGAACAGAGTTGGTCGATGATTGCTACTAAACCTAAAGATATTATTGAAAAAACAGATAGAATTTTCAAATATACTCATTGCGAAATTCACCCAAGCACAATTTTCGGGGTATTAGCATCTTGTATTCCGTTCCCTGAGCACAATCAGTCCCCTAGAAACACATATCAATGTGCACAAGGCAAACAAGCGATGGGTGTTTATGTTACAAATTATGAAAATAGAATGGATAAAACTGCATATGTTCTAAATTATCCTACACGACCACTTGTAGATACACGTATTATGAATATGATACAATTAAATAAAATTCCATCTGGAACAAATGTAATTGTAGCAATTATGACACATACAGGATATAATCAAGAAGATTCATTGTTATTCAATAAAGGTTCAATAGATAGAGGGCTTTTTACAACAACTATTTACCATACTGAAAAAGACGAAGATAAACAGAAAATAAATGGTGATGAAGAAATTAGATGTAGGCCTGACCCTTCTAAAACAAAAGGAATGAAAATGGGTAATTATAATAAAGTTAATAGTAAAGGTCTCATACCTGAAAACACACTTGTTGAAAATCGTGATATTATTATTGCAAAGATAACTCCTATAAAGGAAAATAGAAACGATCATACAAAGGTCATCAAATATGAAGATCAAAGTAAATTATATAGAACAAATGAAGAAACATTTATTGATAAAAATTATATTGATAGGAATGGTGAGGGATACAATTTTGCTAAAGTTAGGTTACGAACTGTTCGCAAACCTGTTATTGGTGATAAATTTTGTGCTTTACCAACCCAACAAGTTTTAACGGATAAGGGATGGATTGAAATTAAAGATGTAAATATAGAACAGCATAAATTAGCAACTCTTGATGTAAACGGTAAATTATGTTATGAATATCCTGTTGCAAAATATGAATACGAACATAATGATAAAATGTATTCTATAAAAAATAAACAAGTTCATATTGTATGCACATTAAATCATAAATTATATGTTAAAAAAAGAAGTGGTAAGCAATACGAATTGATTGAAGCCAAAGATGTAATGGGGAAAATGGTTCGTTTTCAAAAGACTATGGAAAATGTATATCCAGATATTGAATTTATGGAGTTGGGAGAAGAAAAATATAAAATGGATGATTGGTTGCAACTATTGGGCATATTTATTGCGGATGGATATTGTTATAATAATCAAATAAATATAACAGCATTAAAGGAAAGAAAACAGCTATTTATGAATACATTATTATCAAAAATGAATATAGAGTATAGTTATAGCAAAGATGGTAAATATATTATACGAAACAAAAACTATAATGGGATATGTGGTAATTTGAGTGAATTGAGTATCGGTGCTTTAAATAAATATTTACCAGAATATGTATTTCAATTATCTCAAAGACAATCCAGAATATTATTAGAAGCCTTAATGTCAGGCGATGGTTCATCAATGGAATATAAAGGTGAGACATTTGACAGATACGGAACTATTAGCATTAAACTTGCGAATAATGTATCTCAATTAGCAGTTCATTGTGGTTATTCAGGTATAATTAAGATTGCAGAAGAACCAACAGGTATTGCTCGTATTGGAAAAAGAAATTTAGGTTCAAGAGCAGGTGAAGTAGTTGAAATAACTCAGAAACATACTTATTATAAAGTAAGTATAATTACAAAACAAAATCAGCCTTGGATTAATAAAAAGGTGAATGAATCCAATGAAGAGAAATTAATTGATTATGAAGGAAAAGTGTATTGTGTAGAAATGCCTTCATCTCATACTTATTATATGAGGGAATCAGACCATTCACCGTCACAAATAATAGGCAACTCGTCAAGACATGGGCAGAAAGGTACGATAGGTAACATTATTCCCGAATGTGATATGCCATTTACTTCAAACGGCATTCAACCTGATATTATAATTAATCCTCATGCAATTCCATCTCGTATGACTATAGGACAACTGAAAGAAACCCTTCTTGGTAAAGTATTAGTCGAACTTGGACTTTTTGGTGACGGGACATCATTCGGTCAATTTGATGTCAAAGATGTTTGCAAAGAACTTATTAATTTGGGTTACGAATCTAATGGAAATGAATTATTACAAAATGGATTGACTGGAGAACAACTGGAATGTAGTGTATTTATTGGACCTGTATTTTACCAAAGATTGAAACATATGGTCAATGATAAAACACATAGTCGATCTATTGGACCTATGGTTAATCTCACAAGACAACCTGCTGAAGGTAGATCAAGAGATGGAGGGTTGCGATTTGGAGAAATGGAGAAAGATTGTGAATCCGGTGAGACCATAATTGCTCTCACAAATGGTTTAGGAATTCAAATAAAAGACATGGAAGATTGTGAAAATGAAGTTTTGGGATGGAGTGAAAAATGTCAACAAATGATTCCATCAAAACAGATTGGATTCTTATATAAAGGTGAACGAGAATGTGTAAAGGTGACATTACAAGATGGTAGAACCAATATATGCACTCCAGAGCATCCAATTTTGACTTCAAATAATGAATGGATAAAAGCAAAGGATTTAGTAGTTGGAGAACAATGTGTAAAAGCTTCTATAACGTGTCCTCTTGTAAATGTTAAAGAAGAAATTGATGAATGTAATGGATGGAAACTACGAGTAGGTGACTTAACTTTTAAGACTGATACTAAAGATAACTATAATAAAACTCTTATATTTGCAAAGTTAATTGGTTATTTAATTACAGATGGAAACATTAATAAAATTCGTAATTCATATAACTACACATTGTATTTAGGTCATATGATAGATGTAAATAGCATGGTTAAAGACCTAAAACTTTTATGTAATGTAAAACAAGTTAATTTTAAATGTAAAAATTTATATGTAGTAAGAATCCCATCTGCATTAGGAAATCATATTACTCAGTTAGGTGGTATACTTACTGGTAAAAGAGTAAACCAAGAGGCTAAATTACCTGACTTCATTCTTGACCCTCTTTGTCCTAAACCCATCATCCGTGAATTCTTGGGAGGATTATTTGGTGGAGACGGACATACTTGTGTGCTTGGAATGCATAGAGGCAAACGAGATATTTTGACATCTATTTCATTTTCACAGACTAAATACGGTTCTCAATTGAAATCACTCACAAAAATGATGGAAGATATTAAAGGTTTACTTGCTAAATTTGATATTAATGGAGTTACTATTCAGAACTTCAGACAAACAACTTGTTCTAAGAAAAAATCTGAAACTATAGATGAAAACAGAAGTTATCAACTCACTTTACATTTAGACATTAATGAATTAATTCCATTTTCAGAAAAAATTGGATTCCGTTATTGCTGTCATAAATCTCAGAGACTTGAAGCTGGTGTCACATACAAGCGACTACGTAATGAAGTTACACGCCAACATAATTGGCTTGTTAAACGTGTTGATGAACTAACACATTTTAGTGAAATTAAAAAAGAAACTCCTAATAAAATTGTTCCTACAAAAGCTGCTATATTAAAAGCAGTTGAGGAGTTAAAAGCACTTGAACCAATTATTCACGAATACGCAATTCCATCAACACATGATATTACAGACCATCTTGTTAAAGGAACACAATTTGGGTCATTTAGAGGAAAAGGGTTCCCATCTGCAGAAGAATTCTTAAGAGAAATTGGTGCTCTTGATTGGTTCTTAACACAAGAATATAAAAAGACAGAAATAGATGATGTCACTCTTGAGTTATTTGATGAAGAAACCGAAGAAACCGAAGAAACCGAAGAAACATATATGTCATGTTATGGAGTAAATCGTGAATGTGAAGGTTTACCAACAATGAACCTTAAAGTTATTGATATTCGTCCAGCAGGGGTTCACAAAGTTTATGATATTGAAGTTGAAAATACACATTCATTCGTTGCAAATGGTATAGTAGCTCACAATTGTATGGTATCACACGGTGCTTCCAGATTTACAAGAGAAAGAATTTATGATGTATCTGATAAATATTCCGTATTTATTTGCAAAAAATGCGGTCTAATTGCATCTTATAATGATAAAATGCACATTCATCATTGCAGAACATGTGATAATCGTGTAGATTTTGCATATGTTGAAATACCTTATGCTTGTAAATTATTGTTTCAAGAACTAAATGCAATGAATATTGCACCAAGAATAATGACAGAGAATTAGATATATTGCATCCTAAAGGATTATGTATAAACATGTGATACAACTATTAACTTAACCCTCCGCAGCGAGGCTAATTAAAATTTTTTTTATATATTTTTTTTGTAAAGAAAATCCTTTAGGAACTTCAAAGTTCTATAATATCTATTTCTAAAAGTATAACAATCATAAAACTTTACATGTCTTTGTAAAAAATAATGATAATTACATTGCTTTAGTAATAAAATCATTTATTTTATATACTATAGCTGCTGTCAATGCAAATAAAATCGTTCCCCATAATGTATCAATAAACGCTGTTAATAAACGCCAATTTTTAAACAAAGTCAGGTTTGTGAATTCATATACTCCGTAAATAACCATACCTAATATAGCAGCATCTTTAATGCTTCTTCTTTTTCTAATTATAAAATAATTTATACCGAAAATTAAAAAAATATATGTTATTAACGCAGGAACAAATTTAAATTGTATGTTTGTTCCTTGAATAGATTTGATTTGTTTATTAAAGTATTTCTTTATTGAGGTTAAGTATATTGCATCTAAAAGTAGCATAACGATAGCAGACAACACATAAAGTAACATTTAGTATATATAAAGTATATATTATTTATATAATAGTTTATTTTTTATAGTTATACTATATAAATGTCTTTTGATTTGTCTAATTCTGGTGCAAAAATACGTGGTATTACATATTCCATACTTTCTGGAGGTCAAGTTTATCGTGGTGGAGGTATTAAAGGGGTTATGCCTCCTGCTACTATTGGCGTTGATAAAGATTATGTAGATTACGAACAAATTCGTTTTTCATTGACTCAAGCATGGAATACCAATTACAATTATCAATTAATAGTTGCTAATAAAAAACTCGCACAGACACCATTTAGGGCTGTTAACAATTCAGGTGATTTGTTAAGTCGCAAATCTTATTCATGCGGTGGTTCGTGTCAATCATTTCAAAGTCGTCCGGGATTGAGGGGATTGAAGGGTGCTTTTGGTTCTATTAAAAGTAGTTGTGATGGAACAGATATACCTCCTGCGTCCTGTAATACAAAATATGTATACGATAGTTCCGATTATGTAACATATTTAAAGCAAAAAGCTATAAATAAAAATTACAATGATATTTCAAATGGTGGTAATCTTAATAGTGGTTCTCAAGTTGCGTTTAGAGCAGTCAGAAGATACTAAATAATATATTTCCTTCGTAGTGTTGTGGATTTATTATAATGACATAATATAAATGACACAATTTGATGATATTATTGTAACTCCGGTTTATGGACCACTATCTACAAATCAATACCCTAAATCAATCCCTTATCATAGTTACGGAACACTTACAGGTTATAATTGTAACCCACCGCAATATTTTCCATCTCAAGAACCTATTTACGCTGAAATGAATACTAACGCAAGACAACACTATATTAGAACCGCACAAAGCGTCAAATCTTTAGCAGAACAACGTTCAAGAGCAATTTTATCAACAGGAAATAAATTTTTTAATTATTCAAACGGAAAGTATTCAAATGTTTCAACACATATGAATTATATTGCTCCAAAAGATTCATCATTACATATACAAAAATTGAAATCAAATGCTATTGGTAAATCTGGATTAAAAGTAGGATTACCTGCAAATTCGCCGTATACAACAAAAAATTATTATCCAAGTGGAATAAGGTCGTCTGTTCGTAGAGCAAGATCCGGTGGTTGTGTTGCACCTGCAAAAAAAGGTTCTATTTATAATACAAGTTCAACAAATGGTCGTATTTGTGGTTGGGGGTCGTTACCAAGACAAAATTACTAATTATAATACAATATCACAACATAATTATATAATTTTAGGAAAATTCAATATTATATAATTTCTTTCGTTATAATATAAAATGACAAAAGGTAAAATGTATGGAGGATTATTCAATCTAGGAAATGATAATTATCAAGGAAATGATAAACCAAGTAGCGGATTCATGAATTCAATTAGCGGTTTTTGGAATAAAATATCTGGAAAATCAACAGAAAATACTTACAGACCGCAATTAAATGGCGGCAAACGTAAAAAAAAAATCAAAGGAGGTTATAGTCACAACACTGAAACAACTGGTTTAGCAGCAACTGCAAGTCCGTATTCAGGTAATAGAACAGCATCTCCACAAGTTTTTGTTGGCGGCAAATCAAGAAAACGTAGAATGAAACGAAAAACTATGCGTAAAAAAACAAAACGCAGAACACAATTCCGCTTGTAGTCGGGTGTTTTTGCTACGCACAATTCCGCTTGTGGTCGGGTGTTTTTGCTACGCAAAAAATATTAATCACTCTTCTCTCACAATTCCGCTTGTGGTCGGGTGTTTTTGCTACGCAAAAAATATTAATCACTCTTCTCTCACAATTCCGCTTGTGGTCGGGTGTTTTTGCTACGCAAAAAATATTAATCACTCTTCTCTCACAATTCCGCTTGTGGTCGGGTGTTTTTGCTACGCAAAAAATATTAATCACTCTTCTCTCACAATTCCGCTTGTGGTCGGGTGTTTTTGCTACGCAAAAAATATTAATCACTCTTCTCTCAAAAAAGAATTATATAATTTACTTTTGAGAGAAAAAAGAATAGTTGAAACAATAATATACTTTATCTATAAAAATCATTGAAACAAA
>Ga0209390_10001242_pt1 | contig 50355 bp, 19 predicted proteins | sample BON01_FD_187212 | JGI IMG/M metagenome (GOLD analysis project Ga0209390, IMG submission 187212) | Freshwater microbial communities from Lake Bonney liftoff mats and glacier meltwater in Antarctica - BON-01 (SPAdes) (version 2) | ecosystem: Environmental > Aquatic > Freshwater > Ice > Glacier...
CCCGCCCCCCGGGGGCGACTGAGCGTGCCCCCGTCTTTCCAACTCCCTCCCGCCTCTCTTTGTCCCCCCAAATGAAACGACCCACAGGCCAGATCTCGGCGACCGAGGCCCTGCAGTCGTCGTGCACCGAGCTCCAGCGCGTGTGCGACCACGTCCTGGCCGTCTTTGACCGGGCCGTGGAGGAGCACCAGGCGGCGGCGGCGGCGGCAGGCAGCGGCGACGCGGCAGAAGCGGCAGCGGCCCCCGTCCCGCCGCCGTCGTCGGGCAAGCGGCCTTCGTCGTCGTCCAAGAAGCGGTGACAGTAGGCAAAGCACGTGTAAACATGAAAACAGAGATGCTGGTGATTACACGCAAGGGGGGGGCGATGAAAGGAAAATACGAGAGAAAGACGAAAGGAAAAAAGCGGGGAGAGAGGCGCCTCGCGAGGGGGAGGAGGGGAAATAACGAAACGAGGAAGGATCGGGGGCTAGGGCCAACGACAGTGGGGGGATGGAGAGGAGGGAGGAAAAGCGGCGATGTTGTTGTTGGGTTGTTGGTGTGGGAAAGCCGTCTGGGTCCATCCGGGGAGACGCAAAAGAGAAAAGGCCGCGAGCCGACCGTGTGCGGCGCGACAAAAAGCGCTCTCTGCGAAAGGGGGCGAAAAACATGGCGGCGCCTTCCTTGTCTCTCTCTCTCTCGGGCTGCCGCCGGTCAGTGCAGCATGAAGAAGGGGCGGTCGACCGCGCGCACGAACGCGGCGGCGGCGCTCAGCTGCGGCAGCTGGTGCTGCTGGTGCTGCTGCTGCTGCTGGCGGCAGGCGCCGCCGACGCCGCACGACAGGGCGCCGGCGTCTCCGCCGTCCTCCGAGACGCGGCGCAGGACCGGCGTCTTGGTCACGGCCTCGGCCATCGACGAGTCCAGGAAAGCGCGCAGCATCGCCGAGGCAGACGACGACATTTTTGCTGTTGCTGGGTGGTTGGTTGGTTGGCGGCGGCGGCGGCAGTTTCCTCGTCCGGGCGAAGCGTCCTAGTCGCTCGAGTGCAAGCGGAGGCAGACGGCGGCGCGCGCTCGTTGGTGCTGAACAGAAACGAAGAGGGGACGATCTCGCGTGCGGATCAGACTATCTGGACGGGCCTGACGTCGCGGGTCGCGCTGCGGCCTGGGGCTGCGGATGTGGCGGGGGGTAGGGAAGGAATGGCAGCGCGCGAGAAGCCGAGGCGAAGTTGGGGGCCGACGACACACTTTTGCGCTTTTGAGTTGGGGGGCGCGTGCTCTCTCTCTCTCTCTCTCTACGTGCGTGTGAGAAAGTCGGGTGCTCTCGAGTGTTTTGGTTTTGTTGGCGTGGTCGACAAAGTGTGCATGTGTGAGGGAAAGCGTCGAAGGCGGGGCTCTCTCTTTGGAAGACCCTCCTCCCCCTCTCCCTCTCTCGCCGCTGGAAAACTCCCCCCTCACCCCCCTCTCTCCCCAACAAGAACAGCAAACGCCTCGCCCCCCCTGACAGGTCACCAAACATCCGACCCCTCTTTCTGACACAAGCAGATAGAGAGAGAGACACAGAGAACAACAAGAGGGCGCAGCCAAGGGCGCAGCGCAGCCAAAGTCTCTGATCAGAAAAGAGAAGCAAACGCGGCAGCCATGGGCATCCCCCGCACCATGATGGCGCACGCCGTCACCAAGCTGGAGCTGCCGAAGACGCGCCAGAGCCGGAACAAGGGCGTGAGTAGCGCGCAGCGGACGTTTCCTCGTCAATCCCTGGTCCACCGCAGCTGCAGCTCGAGGAGGGGGAGAGAGAGGCCGCCGTTCTGGCCCCCTCTCTCTCTCTCGCGCGCGCGCGTGATTGCTTGATCGCCGACGGCGGACGAGCGCGCGCGCGCTGTTGAATCGCTCAGACAGACCGCCGCGCCGCACGACGACAGATCGGGCGCGCTCAGCCCGGGGGCTTCTGAGAAGCGGCGGCGGGCGGCGAAGCGCGCAATCGCCGTCCCTACGTCCCCGCCCCTCTCTCGCCGCGGCCCCCTTCCCCGCGCCCCCGCTCAACCCCCCCCCAAAACGCGTCGCGCGACCCATCTCTTCAACCCCCCCAAACCCCCCTCAACAACAACAAACGACAGCGCCTGCACAAGGGCCGCAAGCTCGCGCACGAGCTCATCCGCGAGGTCGCGGGCCTGGCCCCCTACGAGAAGCGGCTGATCGAGCTGCTCAAGGTGGGCAAGGACAAACGCGCGCTCAAGGTGGCCAAGGCCAAGCTCGGCACGCACCTGCGCGGGAAGAAGAAGCGCGAGGAGATGAGCCAGGTGCTGCGCAAGATGCAGAGCAAGAGCAAGTAGAGGGGGAGAGGCGCTTTTTTTGCGCGCAGGCAAACGGGCGAGGCAGGCGACGGAGGCGAGTTTGGGCGGTCTCTTTTTCTTCAGACCCCAGCAGCCGCCGACGACGACTCCTTGCCCCCCCCTCTGCCTGCCTTGTCCGCCCGGCGTTATTCGCGCGCGGCTTGTCGTGTGTTGTAACTTTTCGAAGGCTTTTGCCGTCTCCCCCGTCTTTTTTGGCGCCCGCAATCTTCCCTGACGCGAGCCGCGGCCGTGTCCCAGTCGAGGGGGACCCGCTCCCTCTCGCCTCGAGAGTCTCGATACGCTCGGAGATGGAAATCGATTACAAACGTCGGTCAGAAACCCCTCGTGGGAAGACCAGGGAAGAGAAAACAACGAAAGGCAAGAACGGCGGCGAAAACAGAAACACCGCCGGGCGCTCCTCTTGTCGTCTCTCTGCCCAGACAGACCCCCCCCAAAAAAGAACCTTCCTACTTGCTGTTCTCCGCGACGAACTTGAGGCCCTTGTCGATCGAGGCCAGGAGCTCCGGCTTCATGGCCGCGAGCGCCTCGCGCTCGTAGTCGGTCATGGCGCCAAGGCCGTGCACCGTCTCGACGCCGTCGGGGCCCAGCTTGACCTTGGACGCGAAAAAGGGCACGTCGGTCTGTTTTTTTGGTTTTTGTTTGTTTGTTTGTTTGTTTGTTTGCTTGTTTGTTGTTGTTGTGAGAGTCGTGCGATGCAAGTTGTTTCGAGTGGGAGATGTGGCGAGGGAGGGCGAGCGACGGCGTGTCTGTGCGAAAAAGGAGATCCCGAAGAAACAGTTTGCGAAAGATGAAGGGAACCGGCGACGTGGGAAAAAAGCATTCAACGCACCACCGTCGACTCGACGTACGCGCACTCGGTCGCCACGTGCCCGGCCAGGCCCCGCAGGCACGCGTCCGCGAACAGCGCCGCCGCGTACGCCATCGACAGCGTCGCGCTGCCCTTGCCCGCCTTGGCCGTCACCACCTCGGTGCCGCCGTCCTGCGTGCGCCTCGTCAGCGCGTCGAGCGCGTCGACCGACAGGCGGTTGGCGGCGCCGACGGCCGGCGTCGCCTGGCTGAACAGCGGCAGAATCGTGATGCCGGCGTGCCCGCCGACGACGGGCACGTCCACCTGCGACACGTCGAGCCCGGCCTTCTCGGCGAAGAAGGTCTTGGCGCGCACCACGTCGAGGGTGGTCACGCCCAACACCTTGCGGGGGTCGTAGACGCCGGCGCGGCGCAGCGTCTCGGCGGCGATGGGCACGGTGCTGTTGACGGGGTTGCTGATAATGTTGAGCAGGGCGCCGGGGCAGTGCTTGGCGCACGCCTCGATGAGGCCCTTGACGATGCCGGCGTTGATCTGGCGTTGATCGGACGGACGGTGGCGTTTTTGGTGTTGGTAGTGGGTTTTTGGTTGCGTGGTATTTCTTGTCGGCGTTTTCGTCGGCGGGAGCGGAGTGGCGGGTTGTTTTTTTGGCCGCTTCGATCTGTGTGGGCGCGCGCTTGGCCCGCTGCTCTGACCCGCTTTGCTCTCTCTCTCTCTCACCTTGAACAGGTCGTCCCGCGTCATGCCCGGCTTGCGCGGCACGCCCGCGGGGATGATGACCAGGTCGCACCCGGTCAGCGCCTCGCCCAGGGAGTCGGGCCCCTCGTAGCCGACGGTCTTGGCCTTGGTGTTGACGTGGCTGACGTCGGCGGCGACGCCCTTGGTGCCGCCGATGTCGTAGAGGGACAGGTGGGTGACGTGCGGGTTCATCTGCGTCCGGGGGGGGGTGTTTTTTTGGTTGTGGGGGCGGCGGCGGTGGGTTGGTCGGCGGCGGCGATGGGTCGGTCGGCGGCCGGCGGCGTCTCGGGAGAGAGGAAACACCAAACGGCGCACGAGATCACGCGCGCGCCCGCCGCTCGCCCCGCACGCCGCTTTGAGCTCAGTCGCGTCGGCCTCACGCGCGCCCGCGTGATCCGTTGAAGGCGCGTGCCCGTTCAGGAGGACACGGGGGCTCCAGACGGCCCCCGCCTCTCTCGTCGACTGCCCAGATCAAGAACAACTCGTCCGCGCACCTTCATGAGCATGGACAAGGGCTGGCCGATACCGCCCGCGGCGCCGAGCACGGCCACCTTGCGGGGCTTCGCCGAGGCGGCAGCGGCGCTCGCGGCGAACGTGCGCTGCACGTTCTTGAGCAGGTTGATGACCTGAGGGGCGCGCGCCATCTTTGCTCTCTGTTGGTGCTCTTTTTTGTCGTAGGGAAAGAGAGGCAGAAGGACGCTCGTTGTGCGTCTTGGGGGTGAGGGTGTGTGTGTATCTGCAGCAACCGAGGTGCGGGAGGACCGCGGAATCGAGAGCGACAGCGGCGGCGGCGGGAAAGCGGCGGCGGCGGGCGCTCGGCGTCCGCCGTCTCGAGGCGCTCCTCTGAGAGCGCCCGAGAAAATCAAACATGGTTCGTGTTGCAAAACATCCTCGTCGATGGATCAAGGAGACAATGCTAGGCGGGGCGAGGCGAAATGAAGCGTGGGTGTCGTGGATGCGCAGGAAAAACGCCTCTGCGCAGAGCCAAAAAATACAACAACACCTGCGTGTGTCGGTCCAACGCCCCGCCTTGCCCTCCTCCCCGCGTGACGCGGCCCCCCGCAGCACGCAAACCGCGCTTCTTCGCAGTGGCCTTGTAGTGGTGCCCTCCCCGCCCTCCTCCCTCTCACGCCGCCGTCGGCGTCCGGTTGAGCTGCGCCCAGGACGACGCGCTCGTCGGGTCCATGTGAACCGCCTTGCGCGCCTCCTCCGGCGCCGAGACCGCGGCGGCCGCCTGCGCGCGCAATTCGGGCGGGGCGGCCGAGCGCGCCTCTCGCCACGCGCTGGCGGCGGCGGCCAGAGCCTCGGCCGCCGCGCCGGGCTTGCCGCGGGCGCTCTCGGCGACGGCCAGCAGGCCCGCCGCCACGCCCGCGCCCTCGGCGGCGAGCGCGGTGCCGGGCGGCATGCCGACGGCGCCGCGCAGGGCGCAGGTGGCCGCCCAGCGCGCCTCGAGGAGCAGCGGGTGGCGGGCGTTGGCCGAGGGCGGCGGCGGCGCGGCAGACCCATTGCCGCCGCCGCCGCCGACGCCGCCGGCGGGCGGCGGCAGCAAGCCCTGCGCCGCCGCCGCCCGCAGCGCAACCTCTGCCTGCACGGCGTGCGCGGCCACAGGGGGCAGCGGCGCCGCCTCGTCGGGGGCCGCGGCCGAGGGCGCGCCCGCAGACGTGGCGGCCGCGCCCGCCGCCACCGCCGCGAGGACCGCGGCCCGGGCGCCGTCAAAGTCGCCGGCGCGCGCTAGCAGCAGCGCGTCGTGCAGGGCGGCGGCCTCGACGAGCGGCAGGGGCGGCTGCGGCTGCGGCTGCGGCTGCTGCTGCCACAGCCCTCGGAGGAGGGCCGAGGCGTCGGCGGCGCGCGCGCCGGGGGGCTCGACGGCGGCCAGCAGGCGCGCGAGCTCGAGCGCCGCGAGCGCGTCGCCGGCAACGGCCGCCCGCCTGTAGGCGGCCTCTGCGGCGGCGGCGTTTTCCTGCGCGACCAGGACGCGCGCGAGGGCGCGGTGCGCGACAGCGTGCGGCGGCGGGTGCCACGGCGGCGCGGTCGCGGGCGCAGAAGCCTCGGCGGCGAGCGCCAGGGCGGCCTCGGCCGCGGCGCGCGCCCGCGCCAGCCCCTGCGCGCTGCGCCCGCCGAGCTCGCCCTCGCTCTCAGCGCACAGCAGGCGCACGCGCACGCCGCGGAGCGCGGCCGGGCCCAGGCGCGCGAGGGGTTCGTCGTGCTCCTGGAGGCCGCCGCCTTCGTCGCGCGCCTCCTCCCGGAGGAGGCGGTCGACGTGCCCGCCGGCGGCCCGCGCGGCCGCCAGCGCCCGGCGGTGGTGCGCCGCCTGCCCCGTTCCGGCGGCGCGTTGCAGCAGCGCGAGCGCCAGTAGGTAGCGCGGGAGGGCGGCGGCGGGGCTCGCGCGCACCAGGCGCAGCAGGCGCAGGGACTCGGCCCGGGCGGGCAGGACGGTGGCCGCGGGGGCCGTCAGCAGCAGGGCGGGCACGCGCACGGCGGCCGCGTCGAGCGCGGCGGCGGCCTGGGCGGCGGCCGAGGCGCCCGCCTCGGACCCCTCGGGCGCCGGGCACGCGCGGTGGGCCGGGGCGGCGTAGCGGGGGGCGGCGCGCAGGGCGTGCGCGGCCAGGTCGACCGACAGGGACGCGTCGCCCGGGCAAAGGTGCACGGCCGCGGCCGCCGAGCGGAGTGCCCGCTCCGCCGCTGCCGCCGCCTCTGCCGTCGTTCCGCCAGCGCCGGCAGCGGCGGCGGCCCCGGCCCCGGCAGAGGCGGCGTCGATCGCCCGCAGCTGCGCGGCCGCCCAGCAGCGCGCCTGCGGGTCCAGGCCCGATCTCCCGGCGTCCGGGTCGTACGCCAGCTGCGCCGCCACCTCGCGCGCCTGCGCCTCCATGGGCGCGTCGCCCGCCGCCGCCGCCGCCGCCGCCAGCGCGACCCACCCCGCCAGGGCGGCGCGGGGGGCGCCGGCGCCGGCGAGGTCGGCGCCGTGCTGCAGCAAGACGCCGAACGCCTCCTCGCGGCGGCCGGACGCGAGGTGCGAGCGCAGCAGGGAGGCCACGGCACCGGCGTAGTCGGCGACGGCGCACGCGACGGTCGGGGGAAGGGCGGCGGCCGTCGCCGCCTCTGCCGCATTGCTGGTCGTCGTCGTCATCGTCGCCGCCACGGCGGCCTCGGCGGACGCGAGCTCGAGCGCCTGCTCGCACGCGCGCCGCGCGTCAGCCTCGCGGCCCAGAGTGCCGAGGGCGCTGGCGTAGGCAAGCCAGGACCCGACCGAGGGGGGGCAGAGCGAAGGAGCAGGGACCGCCGAGGCAGGCGCGAGCGGCGGCGGCGGCAGCAGCCCCGAAAACAGCGCGGCTGCCTCTGCGGCGTCCGCGGCCGAGCCCGTCGCGCTGAGCGCCCGCGCGAGGTTGAGGCGCGCCGCGTCGAGCGCGGCGCCGCGGTGCTCCCGAGCGGCGGGCGCGGCGTATGGGCAAGCCGGAGGAGGGCCCGTGTGCGTCAGGGGCTCGAACGACGACGACGCATCGGCGAGCAGCAGCATCGCGACGCTCGTGCGGTGCGCGGGGACGGCCGCGGACGGCTGCCCGCGCGCCTCCAAGGCGAGCCCCACGGCCGCGTGGGCCGCGGCCAGCATCGGTTCGGCCTCGGCAGCCTTGAACGCGGCCGCGAGCACGGCGGCCGCGTCGAAGCGGGCCGCGTCGCCGGCCACAGCAGAGGCCGCCAAAGCGCCGCCGCCGCTGCCGCCGCCGCCCCCGCGGGCCGCCCTCTCGGCGTCGGCCCCGGCTGCGCCCACCGATGGCAGTAGCAGCGCGCCCGCCGCGAACCCGGCCCACGACTCGAGCCCGCCGCCCAGTCCCACAGCGTGCTCGTACGCCGAGAGCGCGTCCTCCAGGTCGGCGGCCACGGACGACGCGGGCGCCCCCGACGCGCTCCCGGCCGCCGCGCGGCCGCGCGCCGCCGCCGCCATCCCTTCCCACGCGTCGGGCAGCGTCGGCTCGACGGCGCGCGCCTGCTCGAGGCAGCGGGCCGCCTGGGCCTGGGCGCCGTGGGCGGCGTAGAGGCGCGCGAGGCGAACCCACGTGGGGGCGTCGCGGGGGTTGAGCTGCAGGGCGCGCGACCAGGCGTACTCGGCGGCCGCGAGCGCAGACGCCTTGCGGGCGCCGCCGCCAGCGCCTTCGCCGCCGTCGCTGCCGCCGTCGCCGCGTTGGTCGTCGCCGGCCGCGCCGCCACCCGCGCCCGCGACCGCGTCGCCCAGGCGCGCCCAGAGCCACCCGCTGGCCGGCGCGAGGCGCAGGCCGCCGCGCGCGAGGGCGGCGGCGCGCGCGCGCAGCTCGGAGACGGTGGCAGCATCGGCGGCCGTGGCGGCGTCGGGCTGCTGCTGCTGCTGCTGCCGAGCCCGCCGTTGCTGCCCTTGCCCCTGTCGCCGCGCCCGCTCGAGCAGGAGGGCCTCGTGCGCGCAGGCGTTGGCCAGGTCGCCCCAGCGCTCGCCCGCCGACGGCTGCATGTGCAGGGCGGCCGCGTAGGCGCGGCCCGCGGCGCGCACCTCGCGCAGCTGCGCGTCGAGGGCGCCGACGGCCGCGCGCACCACGTCGGCCGCGGCCTCCTGGCCGGCGTCGGCGGCGTCGGCGGGGGAGGCGGAGGCGTCGCCGCAGCGATCGCGCGCGGCCCAGAGGGCGCGGCCGGCGTCCAGCGGCGGGACGGCCGCGTGCTGCACCAGCACGTCGCCGAGGAGCTTGTGAGCGGTGAGCGCGCCCGTGCCGCCCGTCGTGCCTGGCGTGGGGTGGGCCGCAAAGCCGCCAAAGCCGTGGTGCTGCTGCTGCCGCGCCTGGCGCTCGCGGCCGCCGCCGCCGCCGCCGCTGCCGCCGCCGCCGCTGCCCCCGTCTCGTTGGTGCCCCTCCTTCTCCTGCTCCTCCCCCGCCGCCGCCGCACCGCCGCCGGCACCGCCGATGCACATGCGCACGGCCTCGGCGGCCTGCGACAGCTCGACCGCCGCGGCGCCGAGCGACCCCATGCGCGCGTGCAGGCGCGCGGAGGACAGCAGCGCCTCGCCGGCGCCCAGCAGCGCGGGCGCGGCGGCCCCGTTGCCCTGGCCGCCGCCGCCGAGGCTGAGCAGCAGGCCCGCCGCGCGGCGGTAGAGGGCGGCCGACTCGGCGAGCGAGCCCTGGAGGTAGTGCAAGGAGGCGGCCTGCACGAGGCTGTAGGGCCGGGGGGAGGCCCACGGGCTGGGCGGGGGCGCCTGGGCGCCGGGCGGCCGGCGCAGGGCGAGGAGGGCGTCAGAGGCGGCCGCCGCGTCCGAGAGCTCGACCGCGCGCGTGTAGGCCTTGAGCGCGGAGGAGTGGCGGCCGAGGCGCTGGTACGCAGACCCGAGGGCCTCCCAGAGGGCCGGGTCGCGCGGGCGCGCGCGCAGGGCCCGCAGCAGGGTCGACGCGGCGGCCGCCGGGCCGCCCGCCTCCTCGCCCAACGACGGCGACGAGGACGGCGCCGCGTCTGGGGCGCCCCCCTCGAGCTGCAGGCGCGCCAGGCGCACGAGCGCCCACAGCGCGCCCGGGTTTTGCTGCGACGACCCGGCGTCGGCGCCGCCGGCGTCTAGGCGCCCGTGGTCGGGCAGCGTGGAGGAGCACAGGCCAAACGGCGTGAAGCCGCCCTCGATGCGCAGGCGGCGGCGCGCGCCGCTGCCGCTCTCCCAGCTGCCAACGGCGTCGGCGGCGGCCGCGGCGCCCTCGTCGTCGCACCCGCACGAGGGCCCGCCCCTGCCCAGGCTGACGGCCTCGGCCCCGCCCGCACGCGCCAGCGCGTCCTCCACCACGCGCCGCTCCAGCCGCGCCGGCGCGCCGGACGCGCGCAGCAGGTCGCACAGCGCCTCGCCCGCGCCCGCCGCGCCAGGGTCGAGTGCGAGGGCGCGCTGCAGGCAGCGCATCGCGCGCTTTGGGTCGCGCGCGACCTGCGCGTGCCAGTGGCCGGTCCACTCGAGGGCGGGGGCCTGCCAGGGCGAGGCGGCGGTGGCGGCGGGGGCGGAGGCAGGGGCCGCGCCTCCTCCGGAGGCGGGGTCGGCCCAGCCCGCGGCCAGGGCGGCGGCCGTGGCGGCGGCCGCCACAAAGCACGAGAGGGCGCAGGGGCCGGAGCCCGCGGCGCCGTCGCCGTCGCGCAGCGGGCCGCCGATCGCCCAGTAGATGCGGCCGAGCTTGTAGCGGTACTCGACGACGGCCGCGGCAATGGCCGGGTCGGCCGCGGCCAGGGCCTCGGGCGAGGGCTCCTGCCGTCCGGCGAGGCCGCCGCCGCCGCCGCCCCCGGCGCCCCCTCCAGCCCGCAGCAGCGCGTCCAGCGCCGCCTCCATGTGCAGCCGCGCGGCCTCGGACGACCCGTCCAAGAACAGCAGCCAGCCGTACTCGGCGAACGCCCACGGCTCGGCGGCCCCCCTGCCCATCAGCGCCTTGGCGACCAGGCCCTCGTAGTGGTGCGCGGCGGCGCCGCGGTCGCCGCGCGCCAGCGCGCAGCGCGCGAGGCCGCGGACGGCCTGCTGCCGGATCGAGACGGGCGCGAGGCCGACGAGCTCGCCGAACGAGACCTCGCCCTCGGATACGCGGCTGGACAGGCGCGCGAAGATGCGGGCGGCGTCCGGGAGCAGGCGGTCGGGCGGGTGCGGCGGGGAGCCGCAGAGCGGCGGGAGCGGCGGCGGCCGGCCAGCAGGCGCGATGCCGCCGCCGCCGCCGCCGCCGCCGCCCGGGTCGTCGCTCTGCCCCGACACGTGCAGCGCGAGCATCGCCTGCGCCGCCAGCAGGTTGAGCATGAGCGCCGCGTGCCGCATGCGCTCCTGCGCCGCCCTCGAGCGCTCGAACACGTGCTTGATGCCCGTCTTGGCCGCGTCGAGCGCGCCGGCGGGGTCGCCCGCCTCGAGCCGGAGCTCTGCCAGGCCGATCATCGCCGCGCTGCTGGCCGCGCCGCGCCGAAGGGCCGCCTCGAGGCACCGCGCGAGGCCGTCGGCGCGGCGCGCGCGGACGCGGGGGTCGCGGGAGCGGGCACGCGCGAGGGCGCTGCAGTTGAGGTCGGCCGTGCCGCCGTGGGCGGGCGGCGGCGCGCCGCCGCCGCCGCCGCCGCCGCCGCCGGTCAGCGACTGGCGCGCGGGCGGCGGCTGCCAGGCGCACGCCTGGCGGACGGACGACGCGGCGGCGTCGCCCGGCGCGCCCAGGGCGGCGGGCGTGCGCGCCAGGTAGGCCTCGCGCCGGTGCAGGGCCAGAGCCAGGTGCGCCTGACCCACGGCGCTCCAGGGGAACGAGTGCACCAGGCGCTGGGCGATCGAAGTGACATCAGCAACGAGCGAAGGGCGCGCGCCTAGGCCCGCGCCGGCAGCGGCGGCCTCGGCGGCGGCGGCCGGCGGCGCGCCGCCGGGGCGGTCGCCCGCGGGCGGGCACAGGGTCGCGGCGCCCAAGGAGGCGAGCGACATGCTCGAGGCCCTGCCGCCCGGGAACCCGCAGGCGCCGCCCAGCTGCACGAGGCTGGCGGTCGAAAAGGCGCTGCCAAGGGGGGGGCCGCCGCCGCCGCCGCCGCCGCCAATGCCGCCGCCGCCAATGACGCCAAAGTGCGCGCTGCCGCCCGAGGTCAGGGCGGCGCCCATGGGCGTGGCCGGCGCCGACGGCACGGCCAGCATGGGCGGGGGCGCGACGCACGTGAGCGGGAGGCCGCCGCCGCCGCCGCCGCTCATGCAGCGGGCGAGGCCGCCCGCGGCCAGCATCGGCGGCGACGACGGGACGGCGAGCAAGGGTGCGTGCGAGCGCGGGCGCGGGGCGTCCGGGGCGGCGACGAAGCGCGTGGGCGACGCGAGGCCGGAGGCGGGGGCGGGCGCGCCGCGCCATCCGTCCGAAGGGCGCCGGGCGGGCGGGTACTGCGCCGCCGCCCCCGCCACCGCCCCCGCGCCATCGAGCGACTCCCGGCGGCTGCTGTACTGGTGCCCCGCCGGGCCCGCGCCGCCGCCGCCGCCGCCGCCGCCGCCGCTGCTCGCGGCCAGCTGCTGCGCGTAGTAGCCGCTCAGGGCGTTGGCGGCCGTGGCCACCAGCGCCGGCACAGGCATCACCGAAAAGACGCCGCCGGGCTGCTGCTGCTGCTGGTGGTGCTGCGCCGCCGCCGCGCCCGGCTGTGCGCCGCCGGGCGCCAGCAGCGCCGCCAGGTGCGCCGCCACCTCGAGCCGGCGCGGGGCGTCCGGGTCGGTGGGGCACCACTGCTGCTGCTGCTGCTGCTGGTGTCGCAGCTGGAGCTGGGCGTACATGGGCACGGACGACTGCGGGTAGAGCGGGCCAGCCGGGGCCGCGCCAAAGCCCGCCGGGCCGCCGGCCGCTGCCCCCGGCCCGCCGGCAAACGCCCCGCCGCCGCCGCCGCCGCCGCCGCCGCCTGCCCTCTGGCTCGCCATCAGGCTCCACGCGGCGGCGTCCATGAAGGACGAGGGCCTCGACATGAGCGAGCCGACCGGCAGCTGCGCGCCGGACGCAAAGCTGTGCCGCGGCGAGACCAGCCCGCTGGCGCCCGCGCCGCCAAAGCCCCCGCCGCCGCCGAAGAACGGGCCGCCGCCCCGCGGCGTGGCGGCGCCCGACCAGGGCATCATCGGCGTCGCCATGCCCGAGGGGGCCGCGCTCGGGACGCGCGACAGGGCCGCGCCGCCGCCGCGCGGCAGGTCGCTCAGGCTCACGACGCGCGCCAGGGCGCGGCCGCCGCCGTGGCCGCCGCCGGGCCCGCCGCCGCCGCCCGCCCCGTCGCCGCCGCCGCCCTCGAAATGCCCGCTTCCTCCGCCGCCGCCGCCGCCCTGGAGCTGGTGCTGCTGGTGCGACGCGCCCGCAGGCCCGCCGCCGCATGCCACCTCCTCCTGCACCTCGAGCAGCCGCAGCGCCGTCTCGTAGGCGTACGGCGACGCGCACCCGCCCCCGCGCGCGCCGCCGTCACGGCAGGTCACGCCCGCCATGACGGCGCGGCAGGCGGCCAGCACAGCGCTCCGGCGCTCGAAGCGGGCGCGCGTGCCGGGCGGGGCCACCTGCACGGCGCGGCGCAGCAGGCGCAGGAGCTCGTCGTGGTAGCGGTGGTGGCGCTCGGTGGGCGGGACGGTGGCGACGATCTCGCGGAGCGCGGCCACGGCTCGGTCTCCGCCGCCGCCGCCGCCGCCGCCGGCCGCCGCCGCCGCGCCTTGGCCCGCGCCTGTCGCCGCCGGCGCCGCCGGGGACGCCGAGGCGCCGCGAGGCGGCGCGAGGCGCGCGGGCGGCGGCGAGCCCCCGCCGCCCTCGCCGCCGTCGCCCGCCAGCGCCCCGTCCGCGGCCAGCCCCGCCTCCTGCGCGCGCTCGTACCCGACGTTGACGCCCGCGCCGCCCAGCGGCCCGCCCGACGCCGCCGCCACGCGCGCGGCGCAGCGCGCCTCGAGGGCGCGCGCGTCGGCCTCCAGCTGCACGTCGGCCAGGGCGCAGAGGGCGGCCAGGCGCGCGCGCTGCGCCGGCAGGAGGCCGTCGGCGTCGGGGCCCGGGCAGGACTTGGCGTCGTCGCGGCCGGATGGCTGCCGGGGGCCGCCGGGGGCCGCCGCCGCCGCCGCCGCCGCCGCGTCCTCGTCCTCGTCCTCGGCCGCCTGCGCGGCCGCCGCCGCGCCCGCCGCGCCGGGCGGCCCTCCGCAATCGGACAGCAGCTCGAGCAGCGCGGCCTCGGCGTCGTCCAGGTCGCCCGCGCGCGCGTGGGCGTCGGCCAGACGCCGCAGCAGGGCGGGAAGGCGCTGGCGCGCCTGCTGACGCTGCAGCTGCTCGGCGGCCGCGGCGGCGCCCGCAGCCGGGGCGGCGGCGGCGGCGGCCGAGGAGGCGGAGGCCGGGCCGTCCTCGTCGGCGTCGTCGGGCGCGTTCGCCGCGAGCCGCCGCGTCGCGGCGACGATGGCCTGAAGCGCCTCGGCGGCCTTGCGCCAGCTGGCGGTGCGCTCGTGCAGCTGGGCGAGGCCCTGCCAGGCAGGCGCGGCGCGCTCGTCCAGGTCGACGGCGCGGCCGTACGCGACCTCGGCCTGTGGGTTGGTTTTTGTTTGGGGGGGAGGGGCAAGGGAGCTCGATGAGGCGAAAGTGGGTGGGGGCGCGCGCGCGCTGCGAGGGTCGACGGACGCGTCAGACGGCAACGGCGCCGGCCTTGCTTCTTGCTGACGCGCGCGGCCGGGAATGTCTCACCTGCGCGTGCTCTCCGAGCTCGAATGCCGCCTTGCCGATGAACCTGCGGGCGGCGATCGTCGAGGGATTGTTTGAGAAGAGGGGGGCGATTGTGAGACGAGACCGGAAAAACCAAAGCAGCTGTGATTTTCGGGGAGGGGCCGGGCTTTCCCGCGCGCGCGACCAACCACGACGCCGCCACGCGAGCACGACCACGATCAGTGCGCCGGGACAGTACACGCTCCTTGCGCGAACGACGCGCGGGGAGAAAGAGTCCCCCCCTCTCGGAGACTGTCAGAGGAAAGGGTGTCACCCCTCTCCCGAAAGCGCGAAAATGACAGACTCACACGTAGGCGTCGTAGCACGCCTTGTCCTCGGCCAGCGCCGCCTTGCAGTGCGCCAGGGCCTCGCGGTGCTCGCCGCGGCCGAGGGCCTCGCGCGCCGAGCGCAGGGCCTTTTTGAGGGCGCCGGACGACATGATTTTGTGTTTTAGGTCTCCGTCGTCGCCTCTCTATCTGTGGCGCCGAGCACTCTGCGGACGCTACCTAGGTAGCATGGTGTGCGGTTGCTGATGAGCTTGGAGCTGGCGATATGCTCGAATGCATGCTTGGAGAGAGACGGGGTCTGTTCTATCACTGGGGTCGCGCGCTCTTGTCGCGGCGTCGCGCGGCCCTCGAAGGTCGACCCGACCGACACGGCAACAAGGCGACGGAGCGGCGAGATCGGCGGCGGCGCAGTGCTGAGGCGCGGGAGCCCAACTCTCCCGGGCCTCAGCGCCATGGCCCCGGGATGGAGACACACACAGAGCAGGGTCGCTGAGCCGTGCGAGGCGACAACAACAACACCAAGGCCGCGCGCCGCCCGCCCCCCCCGTCCCCGCCCTCCGCCGCCACCCTCCCGGGCGAGCGGCGATCGGCCGCGTTGCCCCAATCCATCGTCCGTCAAGAACCGGGCAGCCAACCACGCATCGCGCACACGCGTTGTCTTAAGAGATATGGCGACGTCCCTGGGCGGGCGGATCACGCGAGCTTCCCTCGGCGGGGGCTGGGGTGTTGCGCCCCGAAGGAAACTTCGCCGCCGGCGGCGAAGGACGGCCGCAAACGAGGAAGCCGCCAATTTTAGTCAGTCTCCGGCGCGGAGCCCAAGTCTGTGGCCCGCCATATCTTCTCGCTGGCCCACCCAGCGCCGCGCACGACCATTCCAGCTCCTTCATAGTGCAACCCTTACCCGCGACGTCCGTTTTTTTGCCCCCTCTGCTCCCCTCAATCGTCGTCGTCGTCGCGGAACCTTTTCCCAGGTCTTTTTTTTGTTTTGCTTCCCCCGTCGTGTCGACAGAAACGCGCGCGCGCCCCGCGCTGTACCCGTACCCTATGAACCGCACGCACGCGTAGAGAACACGCGCTTGCCCAACGTCACCCGCATTCGGGACCCCGCGGCGAGCCCTTGTGATCCCTCGCGGGCAGCGGCCGGCGCTGCTCCCCTTGCACCCCCAAATCTCCCCGCGCCGTGCGCCTCCCCCCCCCGGCACCGCCTCACCGGCGCCGGCGGCCATCGTTCGACTGCGGCGGCGGCCAGGCCAGAGGCCAACAAAGGGCGGCCCCTCGTTCGCCCCCCTTGGACGCCATGCTCGCGTACGGCAGCAACAGCGAGTCGCCGCGCTCGAGCGGCGACGGGCCCGAGGCGGCCTGCGGCCCGCCCCCCGACGGCGACGCGGCGGGCCCCTCCCGGGAGCTCTTGCGCCTGTCGCTCGCGGCCGGAAACGTCGTCAAGCTGAAAGGCTTGCCGTTCAAGAGCTGTGCGGAGCGCGACGTCGCGCGCTTCTTCGCCGCCTTTCGGCTCGCGAGCGCCGCCGCGCCCGAGGCGTCCGTCTTGCTGAGGCGGCACCCGGACGGGCGCCTGACCGGCGAGGTGCGTGTTTTGGCGTCGTGTTGTTAAGATTTGGGGGCGAAGGGCGGGCGGCGGTACTAGCCCGTGCGATCCGGGAGACGAGGCGTGGAAGCGAGAGTTCACGTTGGGGGGGCCGACAAGCAGGGACGGATTGATCGATCGGCCTCTCTTCCACGCCGCCGCCGTTTTCAAGCGCGCCTCTCGGAGCGCGCCCCCCCGCGCCCCTCGCACCCCCCGCGCCTTCCCCGCGCCTCCGCTGCACCTGGCCCGGCCAACAAACCGCACACGCTCACCCTCTCCCCACATCCACACCTAAACAAAAAACAAAAAACAAAAAAAAGGCGTTTGTCGTGTTTGCCTCGCCCGACGAGGCGCGCCGCGCCTGTGGCAAGGACCGCGAGACGTTTGCGCCGGGCGGCCCGCACGGCGACCGCTACGTGCGCGTGTACCCGACGCTGGACGCCGACGCGCACGACGTGGCGCTGGCCCAGCAGCAGCAGCAGCAGCAGCAGGCCGGGGCGCGCATGCCGACGGGGTCGGCGTCTGGCTTCGGGCTCGGGCGGGGCGGCGGCAGCACCAACGCGCTGGCGGCCATGTCCGGGCAGCAGCAGCAGCAGCAGCAGCAGGCGGCGCTGGCCCTGGCGATGTCCCTCGCGCAGCCGCAGGCGCACCAGCAGCAGCAGCAGCAGCAGCAAGGCCTCGCGGGCGTCGGGCACGCGTCGGCGCCGTCGCTGATGCTGCTTGGCGGCAACGGCAACGGCAACGGCAGCGGCGCTGCAGCCCCCCTGCAGCCGCCCGTGTCGGCCTCGCGCGCGCTCGCGGCGGCCATGGGCGCTCCCTTGTCCGCGCCGTCGTCCGCCGCGGCACTCGCCGCGGCGGCCGCCGCCGCCGCTGCCAACAACGGCGGCGGCGCGCTGAGCGCCTTCTTTGCCGACGGCGGCGCCGGCTCAGCCGCCAACGCCGCCGCCACTCCCCAGGACAGCGTCGTCAAGGTCAAGTCCCTGCCCTTCGACGCCTCGCAGCTCGACGTCATCCGCTTCTTCGCCGGTTACCGCCTGCGCGCCAACGGCGTTCAGCTGGTCGTGCGCAGCGGCGACAGCCGGCCGACGGGCGAGGCCTTCGTCGACTTCGAGTCGGCCGCGGAGGCCGGACGCGCCGTGCGCGAGCGCGACCACGCCACCTTCGCGCCCGACGGCCGCTTCGGCGACCGCTTCGTGCGGCTGGTGCCCGTGTCGCGCCGAGAGATGCAGGCGACGCTCGCGCTGCGCTTCGGCGGCGAGGGCGTCCTCAAAGCCAAAGGCATCCCCTTCAAGGCCGCGCCCGCCGAGCTGCGCCGCTTCTTCGCCGGGTACCGCGTCCGCCCGCGGCCCCACGGCGTCGCGTTCATCCTCCACGCCGACGGCCGGCCCACGGGCATGGCCTTCGTCGAGTTCGAGTCGCCGCACGAGGCCGTGCGCGCCATGGAGCGCGACCGCGCGCGCTTTGGCCCCTACGAGCAGTACGGCGAGCGATTCTGCATGCTGCAGCTGGTCGGGCGGCACGAGATGGACAAGGTGCCGCTGCAGCGCGAGGGCGCGACGGCGGCGGTGGACGCCGAGCGCGGCGTCGGGCGCGGCGGCGGCGGCGGGGGCGGCAGCGGGAGCAACGGCAACGGTCACGACGGCCTCGCCGCGGCCGCCGCCGCCGCCGCCGCCGCCGCCCTAGGCCTGCCCGGGTTTGGTCCCGGCGGCATGCTCCCGCCGGTCGGCGCCGACGGCGCGCTCTTTGCCGCGGCCGCGGCCGCCGCCCACGCGTCGCTGACGGCCGGCATGGGCCTGTCGTCGACGGCGTCTTCGGCGCACCGCGCCGCATACGGCGGCGGCGGCAACGGCAACGGCGCCGGAGGGCGGCGCGGCAACGGCAGCGGCGGCGAGCCCAGCACGGCCACGCTGCAGGCCCTCGCCGCGGCGGCCGCGGCCAACGTCTTGTCCGCAGCGCACCCCTCGCTCCCCCACGGCGGCGGCGGCTGCGGCGGCTGGCCCCCCAGCTCGTCCCCCGCCGTCGTCGTCGGCATGGGCCCGGCGCCGCCGCCGCTGCCGCCGCTGCCTCCCTCGGCCGGCCTGGGCGGCGGCGGCGGCAACGCCAACGGCGCGGCCAGCGGCGACGACAGCGCCACGGCCGTCCTCACGTTTGGCGGTGGCGGCGGCGACTCGGTGATGATGGCTGCGTACCCGCCCCAGCAGCAACACCAGCCGCGCCTGGCCAACGGCGCGTCGCTCGCGTCGGGCGGGCGGCCGGCGCTCCGGGGCGGCGGCAGTGGGTACGGCGGCAACGGCGGCGGCGGCAGCAACGGCTACGCGAGCAACGGCAGCACCGGCGCCGGCAACGGCGGGCGCGCGTCGCGCGCCCTGTGCGCCACGCTCCCGCTCGACCCGGCCGCGTTTGCCGCGGCCGTCGCCGCAGCGACTGCGGCCGCGACCGGCCCCTCGCCGCCCCCGCCCGTCCCGCCGCCGCAGCGCGCGCTGCTCAACGCCGCCGCGCTGAACCCGATGCAGCAGCAGTACCGCCTGCAGCAGCAGCTCGCCCTGATCCAGCGCCAGCAGCAGCAGCAGATGCAGATGCAGCAGCAGCAGATGCAGCAGATGCAACAGATGCAGCAGTCGCCGCCGGCACCCTTGCCCGCCAGCGGCAACGGCGCCAGCTACGGCCACGGCCACGGCCACGGCCACGGCAACGGCCACGGCCACGGCCACGGCCACGGCCACGGCGGCACCAACAGCGGTCCGACGTCGATGTTTGAGCCCGAGGCGTACGGCCAGGCGCCGTTTGGCAGGCCGTCCCAGCCTCAGCAGCAGCAGCAGGCCGTCTACCATTCCCTGGGAGGCCCGGCCCAGTACCCGCAGCACCAGCAGCAGCAGCAGCAGCAGCAGAGCGAGCAGCAGCGCGCGATGATGATGGCGGCGGCGGCGGCGGCGGCGGCAATGCAGCAAGGCGATTTGCTGCCGCCGCCGCAGCAGCAGCAGCAGCGTCGCCAGCAGCCGTCGCAGTACTCGGACCACGCCTACTCCCTGCAGCACCAGCAGCAGCAGCAGCAGCTGCTGCACCGCCACCAGCAGCAGCAGCAGCAGCAGCAGCGGCAGCATCAGCAGCAGGGCAGCGGCGGCAGCGCGGGCAGCGGCGGCGGCAGCGGCGGCGAGGGCGGCCGCGGCGGCGACCTGCTGCTGCTCGCCGGCGGGGGCGGCGGCGCCGACGGCAATGGCTCCGATTACAGCGGCTGCGGCAGCGGCAGCTACGGCGCCGGCGACGGCAGCGGCAACGCCCAGGGCGGCGGCGGCCAGGCCATGGCGCTCGGCGGCAGCGGAGGCGGCGGCCAGGGCGGCAGCTACGGCGCCGGCGGCGGCAACGGGAGGGGCCCGTTTGACGAGGCGCCGCCCGGGCCGCCGCCGCTGACGGCCGGCGGGGGCGGCGCCGCCTCTTGGGGAGGCCACCCCCACCACCCCCTGCACGCGCCCGCCTTCGCCGCGTGGCCCCCGAGCGCGGGCCCCGCCTTGGTGCAGCACCAGCTGCTGCAGCACCAGCAGCAGCAGCACCACCAGCAGACGGTCGTCGCCAGTAAGTTTGGCCCGCCCGCCGCGTTTGGCGGCGGCGGCGGCGGCTTTGGCGGCGGCGGCAACCCGACGGCTGGCGCCGGCTGGGGCGAGATCGGCGGCGGCATGGCGAGCGCGGCCGCCGCGGTGGCGGTGGCCGTGCCCGGCGGGCTTGGCCTGTGATTCGGCCGGGATCGAGGGCGCGGGTGTGAACACACAAAAAAGGCAGGAGAAGCGCTCTCCTCTTTTTTTTTCTCTTCCTCCGTTCTGCCCCGGGCGCGCACCCGCAAAACAAACCCCCTCCATGATTTTTTTTCTTTTTGTGTCGGACAATGCACGCAGAACGCGCTCGTACTCAAGCGCTGCTTGGTACCTACCCCCACCCCCCGCCCCCGGCCCCTGTTGTTTCCGTTTTCCCCTTTTCCGCGCCCCCTTGCGCGGCGAGAGCGAGACGCGCCGCCTCGAAAACCGGGGCTGGCCGCGGCGCCTCTTGTCCCGACGACAATTTCGAGACCCCCAGAAAGGAAAAGACAAAGGGACGAAGAAAGCAAGCGATGATCGCCGACGGGACGAAGGCGTGCTTGTCCCTCTTGTGCCTGTCGCGCAACACCCCGAGAGAGCGCCGCCCCTCCCCCCCCCCTTTTCCGGCGTTTGTTCACCCTCCGCCACCACATTGGGTTGGCCGGTCGGTTTTTTCCCCCTGTTTTTTTTCTCTCTCTTCCGTTTCGTCAGTTTCCCCATTTTCCCCATTTTCCCCATTTCCCCCCCTCGAGAGCTCCCGCGGCCCATTTGGCTCCCCCCCTCTTGCCGCCAACGACCCCTTTTATTCGTCCCAGCCATCTCGATCCCCGAGCAGTCCCGCACCAACAACACACACCCACGCCGCCCGGCGAAGCCCCGCTCGCTTGCTTTACGGTTCCCCCATTCAGGTTGGGGCATCGGCCGCGGCCCCCTCTTTCGCTCGACAAACAAAACGAACGGGACACAATCCCCCTGCCGCCCCCGCCGCCCGTGTTTTTTTCCTCCTGGTCCGAAAAAGCCGTCCCCGTGTTCCCCCTTCCTCAAGCCCCCCCCGCCGATTGAGCCCCGCGAGTTTTTTCATATATCCGTCCCGTTTGCCGATGTTGCGTCGATTTGCGCCCCCCCCCCTCCTCGACCGGAACACGCCGCGGCCGCGTCGTTTCGTTTTTCTCCTCACTGGGGCCGGCGTTTCCCCTCTTTTGCGCCGCCCTGTCCTTCCATCCCCGCCACAACCCCGACCAACCTCGCGCCGGCATTTCTCTTTACTCATTCGTGCCCCCTCACCCCCCCAACCTGTTCGCACAGCTGGTGTTTTTCTTATATTGTCGTCGCTCGTTTATCTCTCTCCCGGTTTCTCGCGCCCTCCTTTTTCTTTCTTGTGGCAAAGGCCCCCATGTCCCGTTTCCCTTTGCTTCGGTCTTTGATGCCCGACCATTCAGGCACGACAGTCTTGTACGTCGATGATGTAAGCAATAATAGGTCACAAAAAAAGCCCACCGGCGTTAGTTTTATAGATTTGCGGCCCAATCGATCGGCGGCCAACGGCGTTCCTCAAAACCCGGCGTTCCTCAAAACCCGGGTCTCTTCGAGCGTCGCATGGATTGCTTCTCCAACATTCTCAACACTCGCAAAAAGTGCAATCATGACCGGCGACGTCCCGGCCAACGCGCCTGAGAGTTGAGTATCTGGCGCTGATGATCAAGCACGAATCGAGCCACGACGACGACGCGCGGAACCAAAAACTGAACTCCCTCACTCCTCCTCCTCCCGTGGAAACACCAAACGCGCAGGCTGCCCCGGCACGTCCAACGAGCAGGCGGGCAAGGCCGCCGGCTGCGAGGGCTGCCCCAACCAAGCCGCCTGCGCCTCGGCGCCCAAAGGACCCGACCCAGGTGCGATTGTTCTTCTTGATGTCTTCGCGGTCGCCGCCGTCGCCCGGGTCGCGCGCCGCCCGCCGGAAGAAGCGGCTCACCCCTCCGCCCACCCTCCAAAAACAACGACACCCACCCAAACCCCAATCACAACAACAGACGTCCTCGCCGTCGCCGAGCGCCTCCGCCCCGTCCGCCGCGTCCTCCTCGTGCTTTCGGGGAAAGGCGGCGTCGGCAAGTCGACCGTCGCCGCGCAGCTCGCCTTTTCCCTCGCCGCCAGGGGCCTCGACGTGGGCCTGCTGGACGTCGACATCTGCGGCCCGTCCGCGCCCAAGCTCCTGGGCCTCGAGGGCGAGGAGGTGCACCAGTCCGCCGCGGGCTGGTCCCCGGTGTACGTGACCGAGCGCCTGGCCGTCATGTCGATAGGCTTCCTGCTGCCGTCCGCCGACGACGCCGTCGTCTGGCGGGGCCCCCGCAAGAACGCGCTGATTAAGCAGTTTTTGCGCGACGTGGTGTGGGGCCCGCTGGACTACCTGGTGGTGGACGCGCCGCCGGGCACGAGCGACGAGCACATCAGCCTCGCGCAGCTGCTGCTGGGGGGCGGGGGGGGAGGGGGGGGCGCGGGGGGGGCGGCGGCGGCGGCGGCAGGGGGAGCAGCGGCGGCCGTGGGAGGAGGAGCAGAGGCAGCGGCGGCGGCGGCGGCGGGACACGCCGGAGGGGTCTCTCCTCCGCCGGTCGACGTGCGCGCCGTGATCGTCACGACGCCCGAGCAGGTGGCCATCGCCGACGTGCGCAAGGAGGTGTCGTTCTGCCGCAAGGTGGGCCTGCCGATTCTGGGCGTGGTGGAGAACATGTCGGCGCTGGTGGCCCCCGTCATGGCCGGCGGCGGCGGCGGAGGAGGAGGGGGAGGAGGAGGAGGAGGCAGCGGCGGCGGCACGCGGCAAGGGCCAGAGGCGACGGCGACAACGACGACGGCGGCGCCGCCTCCCTTGCTGCGTTTTTTCGCGCCGCCGCCGCCCGCCCCCACCGCCGCCGGCGGCGCCAGCGCCTGCGCCGGCGCCGACCCGCACGCCATGGCCGACGTCACGGCCGAGGTGCGCGCCGCCCTGGAGGCCGCGCTGGGCGCCGACCGCGCCGCCCGGCTCGTGGCGCGGGCCGAGCTCTTTGCGGCGGGCGCGGGCGGCGGCGCGGCGGCCATGTGCGCGTCGCTGGGCCTGCGGCTGCTGGGCCGGGTGCCCCTGGACCCGCGGCTCGGGGCCGCGGGGGACGCCGGGCGCCCCGTCTTCGACGACATGCCGGACGCCGGGGACGAGGCGGAGCAGGCGGCGCGCGAGGCGGCCGAGGCCGCTCGGCAGCGCGAGGCGGGCGAGGCGGCGAGGGCGGCGGCGGCCGCGGGTGCCGACGGCGGGGGGGCGCTGGCCGCGGCGGCGCGGGGCGAGGCGCCCAGCCTGGGGGCCATCCGCGCGCTGGTCGAGAGCATCGTGGAGCTGACGAGGTAGTGGCACGGACGTGATGCTTAATTGCTCCAACAACAAACCCAAGAAGAACGGCCGCGGGGGGGTTGAGGACGCGCGTCCTCGACGAAAAAACCAACGACATGGCGACGGCGGCGAAGGTCCAGAATTTGGTGTCGGAGCGCGCGCGATGTTCTCGTCGTGAAATATGGCCGAGTGAGGACCGGCAGGCAAGCCTGGGGGGGCTGTTTAGAGGCCCGGACGCGCGCGGGCGCGATTGTGGCCCGACAGATCCGAGTTCTCGTCCTCTCGCCCCTCTCCCCTCTCCCTCCTCTCCCCTCCCTCTGCCCCCCTCTCTTCGCACGAGACAACATCAAGAACGCCCCGCTCTGTCTACCTAAGGCACGCGCACAACCACGAACCGCGTCCGTCACACAAAAAATACCCGCGCGATATCTCTCCCGCGCGCGACGCGCAGCACAAATCACGCACAAGCGCCCGCCGCGCAGAGTTCGCACCCCTCTCTGCCAAGTGGAGGAAAGAACGACAGTCTTCCCCCTCCTCAACCATCCGCGCGCGTCCCCCCCCCCCGCGCGCGCGCCCCGTATTCGGCCGCCCAGCCGCGCGCGGACTAATCTCTACCCGCGCACGACGGCCGCCGTCGCCGCCATGAGCGCGCGCGCAAGCCCCGCGCCGCGCGCGCGCGCCCAGCGGCGGAGCCCCAAGCCCGCCGCCGCGCCCGCCGTTCTCGCGCTCGCCGCGCTCGCCGCCGCCCTGCTCGCGCTCGCCGCCGCGCCCGGCGCGGCCGCCTACTATGTGCCCGGCACGTACCCGCAGGAGTTTTACGAGAAGGACCCGCTGCAGCCGTACGTCAACAGCCTGACGTCGCAGGTCACCGAGGTGCGTACCTGGGCTTGGTTGGTTTGTCCAGGGGGGGGCGGGCCGTCATTTGATCCCTGCTTTTCCTCGTCGCGCTCTCGCACACACGCTCACGATGCCCCGGAAAAAAAAAACGACGAACACCCGCCAAAAACGACAACCACAGCTGCCTTACGAGCACTACTCGATGCCGTTCTGCAAGCCCGCCGAGGGCGTCAAGCGCATCGGCAACACGGCCAACCTGGGCACCATCTTCGCGGGCCTGCGCATCGAGAACTCGCCCTACATGTTCCACATGATGGTTCGTTTTCCCTCTTTCCTTTTTGCTTTTTGTTTTGTCTGTCGAGAGAGGGCCGGGGGCGCAAAAACGAGCGGAAGCGCCGCGCGCGCCTCCCTCGTGCCGGCCCCCCTCCATTTGCTCGAGCATGGGGCTAAAAAGACAGGCAGATCGGCTCCAACCGACGCGTGCCGCCGCCTGCTCACACACAAATCACCAATCACGCACACGCAAAACAACAAACGCCGCTCTCTCCCCTCCCCACGCGAAACAAAAAACAAGAAACAAAAAACAAAAAACAAAAAACAAAAAAACAGATCCCCGAGCAGTCCAAGAGCGCGTGTCCCCTCAAGGGGTTCCGCGGCCCCCTGACCGCCGACGAGGCCAACCAGCTCAAGAACCTCATCGACAAGCAGTACCGCGTCAACATGGTCCTCGACAACCTGCCCGTGACCACCCAGGACCTCGGCTCCAAGGAGCTCGAATTTGTCTCGCAAGGCGTCGACGTCGGCTTCAAGGACGGCGACAAGCACTACGTCCACAACCACCTGGTGTTCCGCGTGCTCGTGCACCCGTCGCACGGGGAGTACCTCCGGGCGCGCAAGGAGTCGGCGGCGGGGGCGCTCGAGGCCCTGGACGCCAAGAGGCGCAGGAGCAGCAGCCGCCGGCTGCTTGAGGACGGCGCCGACGACGACGAGGCCGGCAGCGGCGCGGACGGCGAAAAGGCGGCGCCCGCGCCCTCCTCCCTCGGCGGCGGCGGCGGCGCGAAAAAGGTCGTCGAGTCGCCCGCCGGCGCCGTGGTCAACAAGGGCGAGGACCGCCTGCCCGAGACCGGCGAGCGCCTTTGGATGGTCGTCGGCTTCGAGGCGCGCGCCTGCAGCATCCGGCGCGATCCCTCGAAGCCGCTCGAGGCGGTCGCGTGCGACGAGGACGGCGGCTCGGGCGGCGAGTACCAGCAGGTCGCCGAGGGCGAGAGAATTGTCTACACCTACGACGTCCAGTGGCAGGAGTCGACCACGCGCTGGGCCTCGCGCTGGGACGCCTACCTGCGCATGCCCGGCGGAAAGGTGCACTGGTTTGCGATCCTCAACTCCACGCTGATCGTCCTCGTCATGGCTTCGCTCGTGGCCCTGATTCTGGTGCGCACGGTCCGCCGCGACCTCTCCCGCTTCGAGGCCCTGGTGGTCGACGCGGCCGAGGCGCGCGCCGACGCGCGCGACGAGGCCGGGTGGAAGCTGCTGACGGGCGACGCCTTCCGCGCCCCCCCTGGAGCGCGCGCCCTGGCCGCCCAGGTCGGCGCCGGCGCGCAGGTGGCCGCCGTCACCGCCGTTACCTTGCTGCTTGCCACGCTCGGCTTTTTGTCGCCCGCCTCGCGCGGCGCCCTACTCACCACCACCGTGGTCCTCTACGTCCTGCTCGCGGGCGTCGCGGGCGCCGCCGGCACCCTCGTGTGGGGGTGGGCCAACCGCTCCTACGAGGGATGGGCGGGCGTGGCGCTGCGGGTGGCGCTTTTCTATCCCGGAATTTGCTGGGCGATTTTTACCGTGCTGGAATTGGCCGTCAAGCACACGGGCAGCACGGGCGCCGTGCCCGCGGCCATGTACTTTTCGGTCCTGGCGCTGTGGTTCCTGGTCTCCTTGCCGCTCACGTTCGTGGGCGCCTTCCTCGCCACGCGCGTGCCCATCGCCGACCACCCCGTCAAGACCAACCAGATCCCCCGGCAGGTGCCGCCGCCGCCGCTGGTGGCGCACCCCGTGGCGCTCTTCCTGTCGGCCGGCCTCCTCCCCTTTGGCACCCTGTTCGTCGAGACCTTCTTCCTCATCACCAGCGCCTGGATGGGCTTCTTCTACTACCTGTTTTCGTTCCTAGGGGTGTGCCTGCTGCTGACGGCCGTCATCAACGCCGAGATCAGCGTGCTCTGCACCTACGTGCAGCTCTGCGCCGAGGACCACCGCTGGTGGTGGCGCTCGTTCCGGCGCGGCGGGTCCGTCGCCCTCTACGTCGGGCTGTACGCGTTTGGCTTCCTCTTCTCGTCCCTCTCCTCTCTCCAGGGATTCTTGCCCGTGCTGCTCTACCTGTCCTACACGGCCATCCTGTGCCTGGGGCTCTACCTGGCCATGGGAAGCATCGGGTTCTGCGCCAGCGCCGTGTTTGTGCACTACATCATGAAGGCGGCAAAGTCGGACTGATCAACGGGTGGGATGGACTGATATGATAGGGGAAGGATAGATCACGAGGGGGAGGGGGGGGGGAGAGGAGGGAGGGAGGAGCGAGGATGTCGATGTTTTTTTGATTGCGCGTATTTTTCCGCGTCCCGTCGTCGTTGTGCTGTTTTGAGGGGCAAGTTGTCCCGGGCAACCCTCCTTCGCCCGGCCCCCAATCTCTCATAGACACGTCAATTAGACGCATGCACAGTCTCCGTGTGCTAAGTATTTGACCGCGAGCAAGAGGGGCATGTTCATTTTCACGTGTGAGAACCGAATAAAGTGATGCTCAAGAAAATGCCTCTCCCGCGTGTGTCTTTTTTTCTTTCTTTTTTTCTTCTTCGGCCGTCGCAATCACAAATCTCTTACACAGTGCCATCCATGTGGCGCGCCTCCTCCGCTACCGCCCGCCGCCCTTCTTCCCGCCGCTTCCAGCGTCTCCGGACCCGTCGCCGTCCTCCCCCGCCCCGAGCTTGCCGCCGCCGCCGCCGCCGCCGCCGCCGCCCGCCTGCTTCCCCCCGCCCTTGCTGCCCTTGAAGGGCTTTGCGCGAAAGGCGCTCTCGAGCTGCAGGTTGGTCAGGAACCGGCCCATCGGCTGCACCTCGAGGCGCGAGTGCTCGCGCTTGTACCGGCCCGCCACCAGCTTGAACTGCAGCACCAGCGCCGTGACGATGTACCGCCGCACGGCCGCGTCCTCGCCGCCGCCGCCGCCGTCGGGCGAGGCGCCGGGCGACGCCGGGCGCCCGTCGCTGTCGCTCTCGCCGTCGTCGCCGCGGGCGGCCGCCGGCTCCGCGCAGCAGAGCTCGATCACGTCCTGCGTGTGGGTGTTGGGCGGCAGCGCGTACACGCCCAGGGAGCGCGGCGGCGGCGAGACGTCCTGGACCTCGAACAATCCGGGCGTCTTGGCAAGGCCCCCGCGCAGGCGCTTGCCGCGGTGCCCGTTGCTCGGGCGCTCGCCGCCGTCGTTGCTGCCGCCGTCACCGCTGCCGCTGCTGGTCGCGCCGCCGGCGGTGCCTGTTGTCGCCGCTGCGCGGGCCGTGGGGCGAGCGCGCGGGTGCGGCTGCTGACGATGATGATTTGCGCACGGTTGTGCGGGCCGCGCGCCCAGGAGGATGGAGCACGTGCGCGGGCGCGAGGAGGGAACGACCAATCCTTTTCCTCCTGTTCCAAGTAACGCCGACGCGCCGGCGCGCGCGCACAGCCCCTGCCGGTGCATGCCGAGGCGATGTGCCGATGCCGCGCCGAGTGGCGTGGGATGCGGGACGATGCAGAGGGGCGCTAAAGGGCGGGGATTGATGTGGTTGTTTTGTGGGGGGAGGTCGGGGTTTCCGTGGCGCAAGATAAACTCTCTGGTCCTTTACACTCGGGGCAAGGGGCGAGGGGGTGATTGGGTCGTTCGCGTGCGTTACGGATGTGAACCACGTTTTCGGAGACCGTGCGAGCCAACTGGGTGGGGAGCCGGCGGCAACGACGGGAAAAAAATAAGGAGAAGGCGTCGTTGTGGTTGTTCGCGGCAGCGGGCCCATTTTTTCTGTTTCGATCGCGGGGGACGCACAACATAAAGCAGGGGAAAATGAAAGGTAGGCGCGCCTCTTTCGGACAAAAGAGTTTGCCTTTGACAAACGCATCGCACGGCGCGCGCGAGCTCTCTCCGCACCGCCCCGCCCAAGCACCGCTCGCGCACGAAGGGGCCGATGCCGAGAAGTCACTGAGGCGGCGGCGGTGGCGGGCCGGGCAGCTGCTGGGCCTGCTGCTGCTGGAGCAGCGCCGCAAAGCCCAGGGACTGAGGCTGCTGCGGCTGCTGCTGCTGCGGCGGCTGCTGCTGGCCGCCGCCCGACTGCAGCGCGGCCTGCAACAGGCGCTGCCCCTGCGTGGGCGGCGGCGGCGCGCTAGCGGCCGAGGTGGCGGCCGCCGCCGTCGCCTGCTGCGCCTGCTGCTGCGCCTGCTGCGCGGCGGCCAGGGCCTGGTGCTGCTGCGCCCGGAGCTGCTGCTGCTGGTGCTGCAGCTCCATCAGGTGGGCCTGCTGCTGCTGCTGCTGCTGCTGGTGCTGCTGCTGCGCCTGCTGGTAGGCGAGCAGCTGCTGCTGCCGCTGGTGCTGCTGCAGCTGGTGCTGCTGCTGCTGCATGTGCTGGTGCATCTGCTGCTGCTGCGCCTGCTGCTGCGCCTGCTGCTGCTGGGCGTAGGCGGCCGCAGCGACCGCCGCCACCGCCTGCGCCGACGGCGCGGCGACCAGCAGCTGCTGCTGCTGCTGCTGCTGCTGCTGCTGCTGCTGCTGCTGCTGCTGCTGCTGCTGCTGCTGCTGCTGCTGCTGCTGCTGCTGCTGCTGCTGCTGCTGCTGCTGCGCCTGCTCCTGCTGCTGCAGCAGCAGCTGCTGGTGCTGCTGGTGCTGGTGCTGCTGCTGCAGCTGCTGCGCCACCGCGTCCGACGCGGCCGCCGCCACCGCCGCCTGCAGCCGGTCGGCCTCGTGCGCGCCGGTCCGCAGGTAGCGCTCGAGCGGCGCCAGCGAGCGCGCGTAGAGCTCGCGCAGCAGCGCCGCGACCACGCCCTCGGGCGGCGCCGCGCCCGTCTCCGCCGGCGGCGCGACGGCGTGCGCCACGCGCGCCCAGTCGGGCGGCGGGCCGGGGCCCAGGGCGCCGCCGCCGCCCGCGGACGCGGCCACAGCCTCGAAAAGGGGGCGCAGCATGCGGGCGTCGGGCGGGGCCTGCCAGGCCAGGCCGTAGAGGCCCGCCGCGTGGCGCGCGAGGCCGCCAAAGACGGCGTCGGCGAGGGGCAGAGTGGCGGCGAGCTCGGGCGTGAGCGGCAGTAAGGGGGCGGCGGGGCCGCGGCGGTGCGCCTCGACGGCCGCGGGGACGAGCGGGGGCTGCAGCAGGGCGAGCGCGGCGGCCAGGCGGCCGTGCTGCTGCGCCTGCGCCTGCTGCTGCGCCGCCTGCTGCTGCTGCGCCGCCTGCTGCTGCTGCGCCGCCTGCTGCAGGAGCAGCGCGTGCTGCTGCTGCTGCTGCTGCTGCTGCTGGAGGAGCTGGATCTGCTGGATCTGCTGCTGCTGCCGCTGCATCAGCTGGATCTGCTGGATCTGGTGGGCGGAGGCCCAGGCGGCGGCGGCGGCGGCGCCAACGTCGGCGGGCGGGGGAGCGACGCCGGCGGCGGCGGCGTTGGCAGCGGCGTCGGCAGCGGCGGCGGCGGCAGCGGCGGCCGCGGCAGCAGCGCCGCCGCGCCCCCCGCGGCCCGCCCGCCCGCCCCCCCGGCCCACCGTGGCGCCAGCGCGCCCGCGGCCTCGGCCCCGGGTCGCGGGCTCGACCAGCGGCAGCTCCATGCCTTCCGCGCCAGCGGCAGAAGCGGCGGCAGCAGCGGCGGCCCCGCGCCCGGCCCCGGCGCCGCGGCCGCTGCCGCGCGGCCGGCCACGCGGCCGGCCCCGCCCTCGCCCGCGCGCCTTGCCGCCGCCGCCAGCCCCGCCGCCGTCGCTGTCGTCCGAGTAGCCGGCCCCGTTGTAAAACGAGGCCCCGGGGCTGCGGCGGCTGCGCTTGCGAACGCGCCCCTCGTCCTCGCCGTCGCCCAGTCGGTAGTCGGCGTCCGGGTCGGCGGCGGCGGCGGCGGCGGCGGCGGCGGCGGCGGCGGCGGCGGCGGCGGCGGTTGCTGCTGCTGCGGCGGCGGCAGCGGCGGCGGCGGCGGGAGAGCCGCCAGCGGTGGCCGACGCGGCCCCAGGCGAGACGACGCCGCACGCCGCGCCCCCGCCGCCCCCGCCCGCCGCCGCCCGCAGGTGCGCCTCGCCCTGCCGCCGCGCCTGCTCCTTGGCGAGCCGCTCCTCCTCCTTGCGGCGCAGCGCCTCGCGCCGGCGCAGCGCGTCGGGGTCGTCCTCCACCTCCCAGGGGCAGACGCGGGGCTGGCCGCCGCCGTCGGGGCAGACGTCCCAGTGCACGGCGACCGACTCCCACGGGTCCGCCTCCCCGGCGTCCGTCGGACAGGGCGAGGCGTCCGCTGCGCCTGCGCCGCCGCCGCCGCCGCCGCCGCCGCCGCCGCCGCCGCCGCCGCCGCCGCCGCTGCCGTCAGCGCCGCCGCCGCCCTGCTGCTGCTGCTGCTGCTGCCTCTCCGGCTCCTCCGCCTGCTGCTGCTGCTGCTTGCGCTCGTCCTCGGCCTCGGCCGCGGCCGCGGCGGCCACGACAGCCGCGGGGCCAGACAGGGGCGCGCCGACCCCCAGCGCCAGCAGCGACGGCGGGCGCCGCGACGCCTCGGCCGCTGTCGCCGACGCGCGCTCGGCCGCCCGCCGCGCCGCGCGCTGCGCGCCCCCTGCGTTGCGCGCCGCGGCCACGACCGTGCCCTTGTACCACGCGCCGCCCGGGATCTTGGCGCCCGGGCGCCCGCCGAAGAACATGCGGAAGCGGTCGCCCGGCCGCCAGCGCCGCTCGGCGCGCTCGCGGTACAGGGCGGGCGGCACCAGAAAGTCGGGCAGCAGCGGGTCGGCGTGGATGGGCACGGCCAGCGCGGCGCCGGCGGGCAGCAGCGGCGGCGCCCGGGCGGGCGGGGGGGCAGGGGGGGGCTGGTCGCCGCCGCCGCCGGCCCCTCGCTCGTGCGCCACCTCGAGCGCCTCGGCGGCGGCGAGCGCGGCCAGCTCGGCGTCCGGGTCGTCGAGGTCGCCAAAGGGCAGCGGCGGCGGCGGCGCGGGCGACGGCGGCGCGGGCAGGCCCGCCGCCACGAGCGCCGCGGCCGCCGCGGCCACGCGCGGGTCCGGCTCGGCCGGGGGCGCGGGGGGCTCGGCACCGAGCGCGGCCGCCGCGAGGGCCGCCTCGCACCCCTGCGCGAGCAGGTGCGCGGTGCCCTCGGCCACCTGGACGCCGTCGCCGATCAGCGGCACGGGCGGCAGCAGCGCGTGCGCGCGCTCGGCCGGCGCCAGCAGCAGCCACTGGCAGGGCGGGCGGTAGGCGGCCGGGGTGGGGCGCCAGTTGACGCCGCGCGCCTTGGGGCCGCCGACGGTGGGCACGACGGGCGGGCCCGGGATGGGCGGGGCCGGGATGGCGGCGGTCGAAAAGCCGCCGCCGCCCCCTGTGCCGCCGCCGCCGCCCCCTGCGCCGCCCCCTGCGCCCCCGCCGCCGCCGCCGCCGCCGCCCGCGCTGCCGCCCGCGCCTCCTCCGCTCGCGGCTCCCTTCTTGTGCGGCTTGGCGATGATGACGACAGGAGGGGCCATCATCACGTCCGCAGGCAGGCTGCTGCTCCGCTCGCCGCGGCCGAGCGCCGCCGACGCGGCGACGGCGCCGGCGACGGCGCCCGCGCTCAAGTGCCGCTGCTGTGCCTGCGCCTGCTGCGCCTGCGCCTGCAGCTGCAGCGCCTGCTGCTGCTGCTGCAGGAACATGCGCTGCGCCTCGGGCGTGTACGGGTAGCTCAGGTAGGCCGCTCCCAGCACCGCGTAGTGCCCGAGGGCGGGCAGCGCCGCCACCGCCCGCCGCGCCGCCGCCACCTCGGGCGCGCTCGCGGGCGCGGGTCGCGTGGCGGCGGCCGGCAGCGCGCCGTACCGGGAAAAGTGCCAGTCGCTGCCCGTGCGCGCCAGGCACACGTCCTCCCCGGGCCGGGGGAACAGCAGGGCGCAGCGCACGCCCTGCGCGTGCCGCAGGAAGGCGTCGCGGTGCAGGTCGCCGCGCGGCGGGCGCGCGTGGTGCTGCAGCGCGGCGACGGCCAGAGCGACGGCGCGCAGGGCGGCCAGGTCGCGCGGGCAGGCGCCTGCGGCGGCGGCGAGCGAGGCGCCCTGCGTGAGGTCCGGGGCGGGGCCCGACGCGGCGCCGTCGACGGCGTACGACCCCTCGGGGTGTCCGGGGGGCGCCGCAAACTCAGCGTCCTCGTCATCTTCCTCCTCGACCTCCTCGTCGCCGCCGCCGCCGTTGCCGTTGCCGTTACCTTCACCGTTGCCGTTGCCGGTGGCGGCGGGGCCGAGGCGGCGGCGCGCGGGCGGCCGGCGCCGCGTCTCGTCGGCCGCCGCGACCAGCGCCTCGTCCGAGCCGTCGAGGCCGCGGCCCGCGAGCACGTCGAGCACCGACGCGCGCCAGCGCCGGCGCCAGCTCAGGCAGGGCCCGGGCCCGCCGACGCCGCCGCCGCCGCCGCCCGCGCCCGCGCCCGTGTCTGACGCCGCTGCTGCCGCCGCCGGCCGCCAGCCCCACCGCGGCGCCATAGCGCCGCACGCCGACAGCGCCGCCTCGACGCGCAGGGCGGCGGCGGCCAGCGCGCGGCCCGAGCGCGCGCGCCGCACGCGCAGCAGCAGGTCGGCCACCTCGGCGGCCCGAGGCTGCACCCAGAAGGACCCCTCGGGCGCGCCCGCTCCGGCCTCTCCGTGCTGCTGCTGCTGCTGCTGCTGCTGCTGCTGCTGCGACGGCTCCCAAAAAGGAACCATCCCTAGGAGCCCGGTCAGCGCCGACGCGACGCGCGCGCGCCCCGAGGGGAGCGCAGCGCCGACGTCCTTGTCGTGCAGCTGCTCGCCGTAGAGCAGCGGTGCCACGAAGCCAGCGTAGCCCGAGGGGCGCATGCGCGCGAGCACAGAGGGGCCGGGCATGCGGTCGCGCGGGGGCACGAGCGGGCGCGGCGGCAGGGGGCCCGCAGCGTCGGGGTCGGCGGCGGCGTCGGCGGCAGCGTCGGCGGCGGCCTCGGCGGCCTCGCTGCGCAGGCGCGCGGCCACGGTTGAGTCCATGACCTCGACGACGTCCGGCTCGAGCGCGCCAAGCACGTCGAGCGGGCCCGCGTCCGCGCTGGACACGACGACCGCCGCGGCCACTGCAGAGGCGGCGGCGGCGGCGGCGACAACGGCGGGCGCGGCCGCCGCCGGCGCGGGCGCAGGCGCTGGCGCCACGAGCAAGGGCAGCGGCGCGTCGGCCAGCGCGCTCAGCAGGTCCAGCTCGCCGCTCTGCCCGCCGTCGCGCAGCCACGCGATCAGGTCGGCCAGCGCCGGCCCCTCGTACCAGCCCCACGACGCGCCCTCGTCCGACTCGACGTACACGCGGAACGCGCCCGCCGCGCCGCCGAGCGCCCAGTAGCGCCGCCCGGCGGCGTCGCGGCCAAGCGGCCCGCGCAGGCCCGCCCGCTGGCGCTCGAGCCAGCGTAGCCAGTCGCGCGCGAGCGGGTGCAGGCGGGGCGGGTACAGGGTGGACAGGCGCTCCTGGTGCTGCTGCTGCAGGCGGTGCAGGCGCGCGAGGGACGGGTCGCCCGAGTAGAGGTCGGCGAGCGCGGCGTCGGCGGCGGCCGCCGTCGCCGCGCCGCCGATGCCGCCGCCGCCGCCGCCGCCCCCCGCGCCGCCCCCGACCCCGCCCGCCGCTCCGCCCCCGCCAGCGGGGCCGGCCACGCCCGTCGGCCGCCGCAGCTTGGGGCGCACGAGGTCCGCGTACCCGGCGGCGCCCAGCCCGTTCTCGCCGCCGCCCTCGATCAGCGTCCGCAGCGCGGCCGCCGCTGCCGCCGCCGTCATGCCGCCGCCCGCGCCGCCGCCGCCGCCCCCGCCCCCGCCGCCGCCGCCGCCCCCGCCCCCGCCGCCGCCGCCCTTCCAGCGGCGCGCCGCCTGGCGCTCGGACATGCCCGGCGGCGGCGGCGGCGCCACGTTGGTCTCGCTTATGGTCGTCAGGAGGCCCTCGCCGGCGTAGGCGTCAGTGCGCACGGCCACGTGCTCGCGCACGGCGTCGGCGCTCAGCGCCAGCTCGAGCAGCGCGCCCAGGAGGTGCAGCCGCTGCGCGGGCGACAGGCGCGAGTAGTCGGCCGCCTGCAGCGCCTCGGCCGCCGCCACCGCATCGCGCGACACGGGGCCGGCCGAGGCGGGAGCGTGCGCGCCGGCGCCGGCGCCGGCGCCCGGGCTCGCGCGCCCCTCTTTGCCCGCGGCCGCTCCCGCTCCCGCGCCTCCAGCCGCCAGCGCCGCCTGCTGCTGCTGCTGCTGCTCCGCCCGCCCCGCCGCCGCCAGCACCACCGCCATCGAGCGCGCGGCCCAGTGCGTCTGCGACGCGACCGTCTGCAGCCGCGGCGGCAGCGGCTCGGGCGCGTAGCGCGCCTCGTCCGGCATGGCCGCGGGCAGGCGCGGCCGGGGCGCCGTGCCGTCGATCACGCGCAGGAGGGCAAGGTGCACGTCGCGCAGGACGAGGGCGCTGGCCGAGGCGACGCGGGGGTCGTCGAGCACGGGGACGCCGGGGGGCGGGGGGGGATCGCCCGCGCAGCCGTCGTTGCCTAGGCCGGCGGGCCGCCGCGGCTGCTCCTGCTGCTGCTCGTCCGCGCCTTTTTCGTCCTTCTTTGCCGGAGGCGACGGCGTCCCCGCCTCGCCCGCCCCGTCGTCGTCGCCGTAGTCGTAGAGGCGCCGCGTCGCGCACGGCGGAAGCGTCCACGTCGATCCTCGCCCTGATGCCGCCGCCGCTGTTGCTCCTCCTGCTGCCGCCGCCACCGCCGCCGCTGCCGCCCTGTCCTCCTCCTCGTCCTCGTCCGGCGGCGCCTGCGGCCCCGGGCACAGCCCCGCCTCGAGCGCCTCGAAGGGAAAGGGCGGCACCGCCATCAGGGGGCCGAACGCCATGCAGAGCTCCCACGCGCCGAGCGCCACGTGGAGCAGCTCGCGGGGGAGCCCGCGGCGGAAGGAGCGCGCGGGAGCGGGCGGCGGCGCGCGCGCGGCCGCGCGGGACGCCTCTAGCGCGCGCCGCCTCGGCGCCAGGGCGCGCGCGGCGCGGCCGGCGCGCTCGCGCCGGAGCGCGGCGAGGCGCGCGGTGCGCTCGTGGCCGCCCAGGCCGCGCAGGGCGTCGGCGAACGCGAGGGCCTCGACGGGCGTCTCGGGCGCGAAGAGGGCCGGGTCGCCGTAGCCCTCGGGCATGAGGGCGGCGAGCGCCGACGCGTTGCGGCCGCGCGCCGCCGCCGCCGCCGCCGCCGCCGCCGCCGCCGCCGCCGCCGACGCCGTTGCCGCCGCTCGGCCAGCTGCGACGACGGCGGCCGCTGCGGCGACGGCGGCCACGCCGCTGGGCGACGGCCGCTTCTTGCCGGATGCCGGCGCCGTGGAAGGCGCTGGGCTGGCGCGCGGGCCTGCACCACTCGGGGGCGACGGCGCTGCTGGCGGTGGCGGGGGCGGGGGCGGGGGCGGCGCGGCCGCCGCCGCCGCGGCCTCGGGCCTTGCCGCCGCCGCCGCCGCCGCCGCCGTTGCCGCCTCGACCGCCTGCTGCTGCTGCGCGCCCACCACGCCGTTGGGAGGATCCTGGCTCGTGGGCGCGGGGCCCGACCCGCCGGTGCCCCGCTGGTCCGCCGCGGGCGTTTTCGCGGGCTTTTGCGATGCCTCCCCTCCCGCTCCTGCTTCTGCTGCCGCCCCTCGCCCGTGCTCCCTCTCCCCCTCATCCTCCCGAGGGGGAAGAAGAGGTCTCGGGAACGCTCCCCCGTCCCCCATCCCACCGGGCGGCGGCGGGGGCGCGCTCTCGGGGCTGCTACCGCGGCTCCGTCGCGTCAGGCCTCCATCGCGAAATTGAACGGGTCGGACGGGCGGGGGTGTGGCGGGCGGCCAGGAAGTAGAAGTGGTGGTATGTTTTGCGGGGCAAACCTTCTACCGATTGGCGAATCACTGGGGGAGACAAGGTGGGGCGGCCCCTGATGTCGAGTGCGCGCGCGGGTGCCGGACAAGGGGCGCGAATGACGAGTGTTGTGGAGCGCATAACAGGGGCAGGTTGTGATTGATGGGCGGGTGGATTCAAAAACCCAGCGCGATGGGCCGGCGACGTCGGTCGGTCGGGCGGGCGGGCGGCGAGTGGGCGCGGCGGCTGGCGGGCGGCGGCGAGGGGCGCCTTGCCTGCGGGTGGGAGGAGGAGGCGGTGAGAGTGCGAGGCCGAGTGCACGGAAGAAGGGGTCGTGGACGCCCGCATGTACCGTGGCCCACATGCAAAAAAGGAGGGACGTGTGCGGCGGGTTTCGCGAAGAGGGGTGGATCAGCGCGCGCGTTTCTTTGGCGGAAACGAAAAGGTCAGCGGCGCATCGGTCGCCTCGTTCTCTAGCGGCAAAACCACAAGGACTCGGCACAAAAAACACACGCAAGAACGAGCACAACACACGCGCGAACAAACAAGCCGTCCGTGCCGATCTCGTCCGTTCCAGCCGCTCTATCTCTCGCGCGTGCGCACGCCCCATCCCAAGCAACCAACGTCGAGCCTTCCGCTTTCTCTCTCTTTCTCCTTCCGACCGGCCCCCCAAAAAACACGCGTTTCGCCGACGCTGTCGCTTGCGTCAGCGGTTGCCGTTCTCCTTTTGTGCAACTGTGGCCGCGTCGCCGTTCAAACCGGCGCGAGACGAAGACGACGACCTCAGCGGCCGCGCATCAGCGTCAGGATGTCACCCAGGCGGGCGGCGGCCTCCAACTTTGGCCGCGTCCACAGCGCCGTTGCGGCCGGCGAGAGCGCTGAGCGGTTGCGCGCGCTGATCGACAAGTGCGCGCAGGGGTCGGACAGGCGGCGCAGGGAGGCCGTCGAAGAGACTAGCTGGCACGACGGGGAGCAAGAGAAGTCCCTGTGCGCGGCGCGCCGCCTGGGCCGCGGCGATCTCGTCGGCGTGCTGCTCGAGGCGGGCGCCGACGCCGGCAAGTCTTTCGCTGGAGCGAGCGCGCTCTCGCTCGCGGTTGAGTACGGCCTCGCCGACACGATCCGCTTCCTGCTCAAGGCCGGCCATGACCCGAACGAGCGGGTGCACGACCCCACAGAGGATCTCTATACCACCGCCGTCCACATGTGCTTCCAGCTGCCGGATGATACCTCGGCCGAGAGCGCAGCGGCCACCGCCAACGAGCCGCAGCCGCCTCAGCCGCCCTGGGTCGACTGCCTCGAGATCCTCGTGCGCGAGGGCGGCGCGGACGTCAACATGCGCGACAGCTATGGCGAGACACCTCTGCACAAACTCGTTCTGATGGCGGGCGACCGCATCCCGACGCTCGACCTGCTCGTGGAATTGGGCGCCGACGTCAGCGCGAGGTCTGTCCAGGGGGTGGCGCCGATCTTTCTCGCCGCGCAATTTGCCGACCTCGAAATGCTGCGGCGCCTGATCGCGCACGGCGCCTCGGCAGACGTGCGGGACAACAACGGCTGGACGCCCCTCATGTGGACCTGCATGAGCAAGGAGTCGTCTCGCGACGTCGCGTTCGAGCTCCTGCGCCGCTCGTCGCCCGAAACCCTTTGCGCGGTCGCCGCGATCGGCGGCGGAACGAGCGCGGCCGACTTGCATGTCACTTCGCGATTGGGCGCGCGGCTGAACGCTGAGCCGTGGCGCCTGCAGCTGCTCGGCGAGCTGCTTTCGGCCGGCGCGCCCATGCTGCCTTGCACCGCGGCCTACGCGCTGCAGGCCCTGACCACCGGCCCGGAAGCGACGGATCTGCTCGCCTCTCAGCCCTGGCGCCTTGGGCTCGCCGCCAAGCTGGTCGCGGCAGGCGCGCCTCTGTCGGACTCACGGGCCTCCCGCCTGCTGCCGATCGCGGCGGCGCAAGCTCAACGTCAAGAGGCCCAGCTGGCGGCGCGGCGGTCCGAGGCGCGGCGCTGGCGCGCGCACGACGCCCTTGTCGGCCTGGCGCTCGACAAGCAGGAGGAGCGCGAGGTGGAGGGGCTGGTGGCGGCAAAGAGGCGGCGCGCGGCGGAGCTGCTGGCCGGCGGGTCTGACAGCCAGGGGGAGAGCGAGAGCCAAAGCAGCGGTGGCGGCAAAGACGACAACGACGACGACGACGACAGCGACGACGACGACGGCGGCGGCGGCGGCGGCGGCGGCGGCGACGCTGTCGCCGACAGGCGGCCGCGGCCGACGCGACAGGTCGCCGCCTCTGCAGCGCGCGCGACGACAACAACGCAGCCTGCACCGCGCGCGGCGGTCGCCGCTGCCGTCGCGCCGTCGCCGCCGTCATTGCGGTCGTCGCGCACGGCGGCCGCCGTGCAGCAGCAGCCGCGTCAGCAGCAGCAGCAGCAGCAGCCTTCGCCTCGCTCGCTGGCGCAGGTGACGCCGGGCTTCGGCGGCGGCGGCGGCGGCGGCGGTTGGGGCAGCAGCAGCCCGTGCGGTGGGCACGGCCACGGCGCCAAGCTTGTCACGCCGTCGGCCCGGGCGGCGCCCGGCGCGTCTGCGACGGAGGCCGCTGTTGTAGCAGCAGCAGCAGCAGCAGCAGCAGCAGCAGCAGCACCAGAAGCAGAAGCAGCAGCAGCAGCAGCAGCCGCAGCAGCCGCTGCGGCCGCCGCCGCAGCAGCAGGGGCCCGGCCCGGGCCCGCGCTCAGCGACGCCGACGATGAGAGGGACTGAGAATCCAGCCTGGCGCTCGACACGCAGGAGGAGCGCGAGGCGGAGGAGCTGGTGGCGGCAAAGATGCGGCGCGCGGCGGAGCTGGAGCAGTATTAGCTCGAGCCAGGGAGCGGCCGGGATGGACGACGACGGAGAAAGCGAGAGCGACGTCCACGACAACGGACAACAGCGACGACGACAAGAGGGACTGAATCATTCCGCAACACCAAAAGAGAAAATCCCTATGACTAGGAACAGATCGACTCGCGGCAGGCCGCACACATAGACAGCGCTTTCGTAAGCCAGAGCGGAGGTTTCGCGAGGAGTATCATGAAGGGGGGCGGCAAACCAGGCAGGGGGGGCGACGCCTCCCCAACTCTCATTAAAACGGCGACGGCGACGGCGCCTCGGGCGCGGGCAGCGCAAACGTCTGCGTGGCGGAGCCCGTCAGCAGGCCCACCACCCCGCCCGTGCCGTCCGCCGCGCCGAGGGGCAGGAACATGTCGTGGCGCTGCCCGCTGTAGGCCGCCCACACGTCGGACGCGGCGAGCTCGGCGGCCGCGCGGTCGGCCGGCGTGCCGCCAAAGCCGCCGCCGCCGCCGCCTCCGCCCTCGACCCCGACGCCCCCGGCCCCGGCGCCCGAGGCCATGGCGCGCAGCACGTCGACGACGAGCGCGCGCAGCACCGCGCGCTCCTGCTCCGAGGCGCCCTCGGGCGGGGGCCGCCTCCAGTCGAGCACGTGCAGCAGCCGCGGCACCAGCGCGGCCGCCAGCCCCTGCTCCACCAGCGCCGCGCGCCGCCGGTTGCCGGGCTGCAGCGCGCGCACGGCCGCCTCGAGCGACAGCAGCGCGGGGCCGTGGCCCCAGGCCGTGCAGGCGAGGAGCGTGGGCATGAGGCGCGCGCCGCCAGGGGGGGTCGGGGGGACGCCGGCAGGGGGTCCCGCCCGCCCGTCGACGGCCTCGGACGGCGGGTCGCCCGCCGCCGCCCCCGCCGCCGCCGCCGCCGCCATCATCGATTGCTGCTGCTGCTGCTGCTGCTGCTGCTGCTGCGGCGCCTCGGACGCCAGCGCCTCGGCGGCCCCCGAGCTCGCGGCCAGCTGGTGGAGCAGGCGCAGCGCCGTGCCGTCGAGCTCGTCGGGCGCGACGGTGCAGTCGGCGGCGGCGGCCGCGGCTGCCTGGCGCGCCGCGGCCTCGCTGCCGCCCGCCGTCGCGGTCGCGGCGGCCGCGGCCGCCGCCGCCGACGCGCACGCGGCGGCTGCGGGGGCCGCCCGGCGGGCCAGCAGCGCCAGCAGCCGGCCGGCGTAGCCGAGCGCGGCGGCGTGGTCGGCCAGCAGCGGGTGCACCTGGAGCAGCGCGACGGCCGCCGCAGACAGGAGCAGCAGGGCCGAGGAGGACGACGCCACGGGGTCGGCGGCGGTGCTGCCGCCGCCGCTGGCTCCGGCTCCCTCGGCAGCAGCGGAAGCAGAAGCCGAGGCATCAGAGGCAGCAGAGGCGGCCCGCGACAGGTACGCCTCCATCAGGCCCTCGCAAAAGGCCTTGGGGTCGCGCACGGGGTACCGCGGGTTCTTCAGGAAGAAGCGCACGTAGACGCCGCCCACGTGCAGCTCGCCGCCGAGCCGGGCGCCGTAGTCGGGGCCGGCGTACCCAGCTGGCGGCGACCACTCGTAAGGGGCGGCGGCGGTTGCGCCCGCAGTGCTCCCAGCGCCCCCCGCGCCTCCGCCACCGCCTCCGCCGCCCGAGCCGGCCGCCGCGCCCGCCGCCACCTCGGCCGCGCACGCCGCCGCGTGGGCCGCGCGGACGGCGTGCGCGAGCGCGGCCGCCTCCGCGGCCGCGGCGTCGGCCATGCGCGCGTCCCACACGAGCTCGGGCGTCTCGGCGCTCGCCGACAGCGCCGCGAGGGCGGCGTCGGGCGGGCCGTCGCGCACGGCGGCGGCGAGGCCCGGCGGCAGCAGCGCGCCGAGCACGGACGCCGCGCGCGGGCCGTGCGAGGGGTGGGCGCAGACGCGCGCGAGGATGCCCGCGACGGCGGCGCGCGCGGCGTCCTCGTCAGCGCGCGAGGGGGCAGAGGCGAGGACGGCGGCCGCGACGTCGGCGGCGCTCGCGCCGCGCGCCCGCGCGCGTGCGGCCGCCGCCCGCTGCCATGGCCACCGCGCCTCGCCGCCGCCACCGCCGTCGCCGCCCCCGCCGCCCCCTCCAAGTCCGACGCCGCCCGCGCTGGCCCCGGACCCCCCCCCGCCTTGCCCCGCGCCCGTCAGCAGCACGCCGAGCAGCATGACCGCCCCGCCCTGGTACGCGCCCGCCAGCGCCGCCTCGGGCGTCGACGACAGCGCGCGCAGCAGCACCAGCGCGCGCGCCATGACGGCGAACGACGGCGCCTGGCAGCACGACAGCCACAGCAGCAGGCGCGCGGCGCGCTCGTCGCACACGGCGGCAACGCAGCCGGCGCTCTGCGTGCAGCAGCGCACGAGCACGGCCAGGGAGGCGGCGGCGAGGCGCTCGGCGTCGTCGGCGAGGCACTGGGCGTCGTCTTGGGCGCCGTCGCCGTTGCCGGCGCCGTTGGCGGCGTTGGGGTCGTCGTCGCCGGCGGCAGGGAGGGCCGGGGAGGCGCCGCCGTCCGTCTCGCCGCTCCCCCCGCCGCCGCCGCCGGCCTTGGCCGACGCAGCGGCCTCGTCCATCAGCGGCGGCCACGACGCCGCCGCCGGCACCAGCGCCGCCATCAGCGGCGACACGGCGCTGCGGCTTGACAGCAGGCCCAACAGCCGCGGCTCGCGCGCCAGCAGCGCCCCGACGGCCTCGAGCGCCTCGAGGCAGCCGCGCCGCTCGGCGCGCGGGAGAGAACGCAGTGCCGAGCCGGACGCCGCGCGCAGCACGAGGCGGTCGTACAGGTACCGCACGAGCGCTTTCAGGAAAGCCTGGGGATCTGAGGGCATGCCCGCGGCGGCGGCGGCGGCCGCGGCGGCGGCGGCGTCGGGCGCGCCCGTTCCGGGGCCCACCGTCGAGGCCGTCGCCGCGCCGGCGCCGCCGAGCGCGCGGCAGCGGGCGTTGAAGACGCGCACAAAGATGCCGCCGACCTGCAGCTCGGAGCGGAGGCCGCTGTAGCGGAAGGCGGCGAGCTGGCGGATGCCGCGGAAGGGGGCGGGAGAGGCGGGGGAGGCGGGGAAGATGGCGCCTGCAGCAGCGGCGGCGGCGGCAACAGCAGCGGCGCCGCCGGCCAGCGATCCCGCCGCCGCCGCCGCCGCCCCTCCCTGTTGTTGCTGCTGGTCGTCCTCCTCCTCGTCGTCGTCCTCCTCCTCGCCGCCAAACCCGGCCTCGCGCTGCCGCTCGAGCAGGTCCAGCAGCTCCGCCCGCATCGCGCTGTTCCAGATCACCTGCGCCGTCTCCACGCTGCTGCCCAGGCACGCGAGCACCGCGCGCGGGTCGTCCGCCGCCAGCCGGTCGGCGAGCGAGTCTGTCAGCAGCGCGCGCAGCGCGGCGCAGGCGGGGTCGCAGCGGGGGGTTGCGTGGGCGCCGGGCAGCAGGCCCGCGAGGCGCGCGAGGGCGCGCGCGGCCAGGAGCGCGTGCTGGGAGCGGGCCTCCTGGGCGTTGGAGCGGAGGGCGGGCAGGCGCAGCACGGCAAAGGCGCCGGACGGGTCGTCGTCGCCGGCGCCGGCGGTGGCCGCTCGTTGCGCGGCCGCGGCTGTCGCTGCCGCAGCATTAGCAGCGGGCGTGAACGGCAGCAGCAGCCGCGAGCGCGCCTCCGCCGCCAGGGTCCCGTCGTACCCGAGCAGCAGCGGCACCGCCCACGCCAGCACCCCCGCCCGCAGCAAGCCCTCCTGCAGCGCCGGGCTAGAGGCCATGTGCGCCACCGCCACCAGCGCCGCGTCGACGAGCGCCGGGCACCGCTCAAAGCCCAGGCTCCTGACGACGTCGCGCAGCAGCTGTCGCGCGCGCGGGTCGCCGCGCGCGGCCATGGCCTCGCGGGCGCCCGGGACGGCGGCCAGGCCGGCGACGGTGCGCAGCACGGCCGCGGCCACGGCGGCGGCGGGCTCGGTCGGCGCCGCGTCGCGCAGCGAGAGCACGCCGAGGCAGCGCTCGAGCAGCGCGGCCATGGCGGGCGCGCCGCCCGCGCGGAAGAGCTCCTCGGCGTTGCGCGGGCAGCACGTGCACGTGAGCCAGGCGAGGTCGACGGCCGCGGAGACGAGCTGGACGCGCTCGCCCGAGAAAAAGTTGGCCGACGACGAGACGGGGCCGGTCTCGTCCCGGCCGGCGGCGGCGGCGGCGGCGGCAGAGGACGCCCCAAGCTGGGCCGCTCCCGTCGCCGCCGTCACCGCTGCGCCTCCCCCCCAGTCCCCCGCTCCTCCCCCCGCTCCTGCCGCCGCCGCCGCCGCCCCGCCGCGCACCACCTCGAGCAGGGGTCCGTACCCGGCGTACTTGTACGGCGCCAGCTCCCGCGGGTACCGCCGGAACAGCACGCACTGCGCCCGCAGCATCAGCAGCACGCGCCACGCCTGCGGCCCCTCGCCGCCGGCCGCGCCCGCCTGCAGCCGCTCGTAGGCGCGCTGCACCTCGAGGAACCGCACGCGCGCCTCGGGCGAGGGGTTCTTGTCCGGGTGGTAGCGGCGCGCGAGGTTGCGGTAGGCGCGGCGCATCTCGTCCTCGCCAAAGGCGGCCGCGGCGGGAGGCCCGGGAGGGGAAGAGGAGGAAGACAAAGCCGCCCCCCCGCCTGCGCCTGCGCCGGCGCCGGCGCCGAGCCCGAGCACGGCGGCCGCGTCGCGCTCGCTCATGGCGAGCGGCCTGCGCCCGAGCTCCTCGCGCCACTGCGCCAGCAGCGCCTGCAGCAACTGCACGTGGTCCACCACCCGCCACCCGCCAAACCGCGCCTCGTCCGCCAGGTGTCGCAGGTAGTACCGGTGGCACCAGACCTCGCGCTCGAGCTCGGGCCAGGCCAGCGGCGGCGGCGGCGTGTACTCATAGAGGGCCTCGCCGGATGAGTAATGCTCGGCCAGGCGGTGCGGCAGGTCGCCCAGGTGCTGCAGCAGGGCCGGGACCAGGCGGCCGAAGCGCATGCCGTGCGTCCACACGATCTCGGGCGTGTCGTGGTCGCCCGCAAGGGCCTCGGCGAACACGGCGGGCCCGTACGAGTGCAGCACGTGCAGCAGGGACTCGGGCAGTAAAGGGGCCAGGTAGGACCGGCGCGCCAGCGGCAGCGCCGCCTCGCGGCCGCGGGCGGCGGCCAGCGCCTCCGGCCCCCTGTGCGCCTGCGCGAGGTGGGCCACGTGCAGCAGGGTGGCCACCTCGAGCAGGTTGCTGCCGCAGTAGCACAGCGCGAAGAAGAAGGCGCCGGTCAGGTAGAGGCGCGGCATCGCGCCGTCGCCGGCGCCGGCGCCGGCGCCCGCCGCCAGCACCTCGGCGATCAGCGCCGCGCTGGCCGCCACGAGCGCCGGCTCGCCCGTCAGCATCACCTGCGCCACGCGCGGCAGGCACCGCCCCGACGCGATGGCGCGGTGGGCGCGCGGGGCGGGCTGCAGGGGCGCGCCCGTGCCCGGCTCGACCGCCGGCAGCAGCGCGGCCAGCGCGCGCAGCGACTGGAGACCGACGAGCGCGGCGTCGAAGGGGCCCATCAGCCCCCCGCCCTCTGCCAGCATCCAGCGCAGCTCGCGCACGGACAGCAGGGGGTCGCCGGGGGCGCGGCGGCCCGCGGCCCAGAAGAGGGTCGAGCCGGAGATGAGGCCGCGCTGCCACATGTGCTTGATCTCGGCCTTGGAGACTGGGCCCGCGCGGCCGGTCTCGTCCGTCGCCGTCGCCGTCGCTGTTTCGGCGGCGGCGGCGTCCTCGCCCTTGCCCGCGGCGGCGGCGCCAACGTCGTTGCCGGCGGAGGAGGCGCCCGGCGTCCCGGCGACGCCGATCACACCCTTGGGGTAGTAGAACCACTCCTTGGGCGCCTCGGCGTGGCTGATCGACGTGAGCAGGTGGCCCGCGGGCACGGCGGCGGCAGAGCCGCCTGCCGCGCCCAGCGCGGCGGCCGAGGCGGCGCGCCGCTCGGGGCACTCGTGCGCGGCCGCGGCCACGTCCACGAGCAGCTCGACCCCGCCGTGGTCCATCAGCAGGTAGGCGTTGGCGCGGGCGGCGCGCAGGGCGGCGGCCGCGGCGGGGCTCGCGGTGGCCGAGGCCATGGGGGACGCGGCGGTCGGCAGCGCCGCCGCCGCCGCGCGCGGCGCCACCAGCGCCTGCAGCAGCAAGAGCAGCGCGTGCCTCAGCGCGCGCGAGGGCGTGGCGTCGGCGAGGCGCAGCAGGTAGGGGACGCCGTCGACGGGGCCGACGTCGCCGGCGTGCGCCGAGTAGGCGGCCGCCATGGCGCGCACGCACAGCTCGGCCACAGCGCGGCGCTCGCGCGGCGACGGGTCGTCGCCGCCGCTCGTGCCGCCGCCGCCGCCGAGGCCGCCGCCGCCTGACGCCCCGCCGCCAGCGGAGGGGGCGGAGGGAAACGCGCCGCCTCCCCCGCCCCCGCCGTCGCCCAGGGCCCCGCCGCCGCGCCAGCCCCCGCCCGCGCCCCCGCCCCCGCCCTCGAGCAGCAAGAGGCGGTTGTACGCCGCGAAGAAGAACTCGCGCGGCGCGCCCAGCCTGGCGACGGCGCCGGCGTCGCGCCCCTCGAGCAGCAGCCGCACGTAGACGCCGCCCACGCACAGCTGCGCGCTCAGCGAGGGGTAGGGCACCGCGAACTCCTGCCAGTTCCACGCGGGCCACGCGCCGCCGCCGTGCGCGACGCGCGCGCGCCGCGCCGACAGGCCCGCCTCCTCGCGCTCCAGCGCCGAGCGGAGCTCCTGCCGCGTGCCCTCGTTCCAGACCAGGCCCGCATGGCAGTGGTCGCGCGCCAGGGCCTGCCACAGGGCGGGCCAGTTGCCGCGCAGGCCGCGCGCGGGGGGCGGCGGAAGGGCCGGCTGCGGGGCGGCGGGGGCGAGGGCGGGCGGGGGCGGCGGTGGCGGCGGCGGCCGCGGCGCGGGCACGCCGAGCGAGGCGGCGGCGGCGGCGCCAAACGCGGACGCCTGCTGCGAGACGGCGCCGACGGTGCTCGCGATGGCGGCGGCGGCGGCCGCCGCGGCCGCGGACGCGGCGGCCGCGGCGTCCTGCAGCAGGGCCGGCTGGGCGCCGGCCGTCGGCGCAGAGGCCGCCGTGGGCGCCGCCTGCATCTGCTGGAGGGTCAAGTAGCCCCCTGTGCTGCCGCTGCCGCCGCTGCCGCCGCCGGCCGTTGCCGGCGCTGCCGCCGTTGCCGCCGACGGCTGCGGGGCGGGTGCCGCCTGCCCTCCGCCTCCTGCCAGGCCCGCGGCCGCGGCGAGCGAGTCGACGGGCACGGCGGAGGCGGCGGGCCCCGAGGGCACCCCCACGCCTCCCGGACCCGACGAGGCGAGGGCTGAGGTTGCCGCCGCCGCCGCCGCTGCCGCCGATCCCTCCCCTCCTGCTCCTCCCGGCTGCTGCCGCTGCTGCTGCTGCTGCTGCTGCTGCTGCTGCTGGGGCACGTTGAGGTACCGCACCAGGCCCGGAGGCAGCACCCGGCGCATCAGCGCCAAGGCGGGCGCGTAGTCATCCGCCCACGCCGCCACGAGCTGCTGGCTCAGGCGCGCCTTGGCCGACACCGACCCGCCGCCGCCTGCGCCTCCTCCGCCGCCGCCGCCGCCGCCGCACGCGCCCGCAGCGGCCACGCGTAGATGCTGCAGCAGCGCCCCCTCGCGCAGGGCCGCCTCGCGCATGGGCGCCGCGGCGCACCCCCCGCCGTCGGCCACGGCGCGCATCAGCACCGCCGCCCCGCCCGCGACGCGCGGGGACGGGTGCGAGAAGAGCGCGAACAGGGGGCGGCCGAGGCTCGCCGCGCCCTCCAGGCTCGCCTCGAGCAAGGGAGTCTCGGTCGTGCGGCTTCCCGGCTCGAGGCACAGCGCCGCGAGCGCCTCTAGCAGGGCCGCCGCGGCGAGGGGCGAGGGCGGGGGGTCGCGGCGGAGCGGGGCCACGAGGGCGGCGAGGCGCAGGGCCCCCACGCGGGCGCCCGGGGGAAAGCAGGCCGACTTGGCGGACTTGCCCGCGAGCTCGTCCTCGGGGCTCGACCACGGCGGGTGCGGATGCGGCGGCCGCGGCGGCGACAACGGCGGGGACGCCAAAGGGGCGGCGCCGGCAGCGCGAGCGCTGTCGTCGCCGTCCTCGTCGTCGCTGCCGCCGCCGGCAGCGCCGGTCCCGCCTCCCCCGCGCCCCACCCGCCACGGCGCCGCGCCGCGCCGCGAGAGCCCGGGCGCCCACAGGCGAGCGAGCAGGCGCGCGGCCTCGGCGGTCACGTGGTCGGCGCCGCAGGCGAGCGCCGCGAAGGCGCGGGGCACGGCGCCGGGCGTGGCGAGCAGCATCGACGCGAGGCGCGGTGTGGAGGCGAGCCGCGCCAGGCACTGCAGGGCGCCGACGGCGCGCTTGACGTCGTCCGGGGACAGAGCCGAGGTGGAGGCCGAGGGCACGGCGGCGATGGCCGCGCCCGGGCCCGCCAGGAGCGGCTGCTGCTGCTGCTGCTGCTGGTGCTGCTGCTGCTGATGCGCCGCCGGCGGCAGCGGCAGCACGGCCAGCGTGGCAGCCGCGGGCGCGAGCGCCTCTGTCAGCAGCGACACGAGGGCGACTAGGGCGGCGGGGTCCACCTCGGCGTCGTTGTTCACGCCGGAGTAGGGGAGGGACGCATTAAATTCCGCCACGCACTCGTGCAGCGCCAGGCGCGCGTCCTCGGGCGACAGCGGCGCCGCCGCTGCCGCCGCCGCCGCGGCGCCTGCGCCCCCGGGCGGCGCGCCGTTAAAGCCGGCCCCTACAAAGCCGGCCCCGCCTCCCAGAGGGCTGCCGGGGGCAATGGCCCGAGCGCCGCCGCCACCCGCCGCGCCGGGAATGGCGGGCGAGGCTGCGCGCTGCGCCGCCAGCAGCGCCCCGTTGGCCGCCGCCGCCTGAAGCGATGTCGACCCGCCGACGGCGGCGGCGGTGGCCGCCAGCATGTCGCGCGCCCTGCCGTTGAGCTCGGCGCAGTAGAGGCGCTGCAGGTCTAGGTCGAGCGAGGTGGCGGGGCTGTGGGAATAGGGCGAGGCGGCCGGGGCGCCGGCCCCGCCCCAGGACTGCGCTGTCCCGGCCGCCGACGACGGCGCCGAGGACGGCGGCGCTGCCCCGGCCGCCGCCGCCGCCGCGACGACGTCCCCCGGGGCGGTCAGGCCCGGGAGGACCGGGATGGGCCGGCGCGCCGCCTGCTGCGCGGCGTCCAGGATCGCGGCGACGACGCCGTCGCGGGCGGGGCACGCGTACACCGAGGGCGGGGCGCCGTCGGCCCACTCGACGGCCAGCAGCTTGGGGTCGTGCGCGAAGCGGACGACGGCGGCGGCGGCGGCGAGCGGGTGGCGGCGGGCGACGTCGTGCGACCCGGGCAGGCGCTCGAGCAGCGAGGTGGGCGTGACGACCAGCACGGTTCGGCGGGCGTTGGCCCCGCCCGCGGCGGCGGCGAGGCCCTGGAGGACGGCGCCGCGCTGAAGCCAGGCGGGAGAGGGGCCGCCGCCGCCGTGGCCGCCGCCGCCGTGGCCGCCGCCGGGAGGCAAGACGGCACGGGCCAGGGCCGACGGCGCCGCGTGCGCGAGCTGCGGCGGCAGCACGTCGGCGCGCGGGCGCAGCGCGTCCACGTCCCACGACCCGATCGGCTGCTCCCCCTCGAGCGCGCTGCGCGCGCGCTCCGCCTGCAGCCTGGCCCCCAGGAAGCGCGCGGCCGTCAGGGGCGCCGCGCCGCCGCCGTCGGCCGTCACTCGCACGCCGAGCCTCCGGCGCGCCGTCTGCTGCGCGTGGCCCAGCAGCTGGTCGCGCGCCCTCCCGGCCGCCAGCACCGTGGGCGAGCGGCTGGTGCGGCTCAGCACGGCAAAGGCGCCGCCCGGGCAGCCATGGTGGGCCGCTGCCGCCCCCGCCGCCGTTGCCGTCGTCGTCGCGCCGCCGGCGTCGAGCAAGACAAACCCCGGGGACGCCAGCCCGTGGTAGTCGGCGCGCCAGGCGACGTGCAGCGGGGACGCCGGGTCCGAGGCGTCCGCGCGCTCGAGGCACTCGAGCCCGTACGCCGTGACGCGCAGGACGGCGGGCTGCCACCAGCCCGCGGGGCCAGCGGCAGCGGCGGCGCCGCCCGACCGGTTCCCTCCGCCGATGCCGCCGCCGATGCCGCCGCCGTACCCAGCGACCGCCGCCGCCGCCGCCGCCGCGTAGCCGCCCGTCCCGTTGGCCCCGCCGCCGCCGCCCCCGTACCCCTCCTCCGCCGCGTCCACCCACCGCGCGGCGCCCGCAAACTCGGCCGAGGGCCCGAGCACGCGCGCCGCCAGCGAGCAGCGCCCGCGCGCGCCGGCCGCCGCCATAGCCTGGAAAAGGTCCGTGAGCAGCTGCGCGCGCTGCGCGCACGCCAGGTGGATGGGCTTGAACTTGCTGCGCGCGTCCGAGCGGGCGGACAGCACGATCTCCTGCCCGTCCTCGCCCAGCGTGACGCTCTCGATGTCGCCGCCGTGGCTGCCGCCGCCGCCGGCGGGGTTGTCGAGCGAGGGCGGCGCCGACTCCGCCGCCGCCGCCGCCGCCGACGCAAACGTGTAGGTGTTTGTGAGCGCGAGCGTGCGCTCGGGGTTTTGTGTGTGTACCGCCGTCGGCGTGATGACGAGCACGCGCTTGTACCGCCCGCGCCACGAGTGCTTGACGACCAGGTAGCGCGCGACCGTGTCGGCCGGCTTGGTGTCGGCGGCGCCGCCGCCGTGACCGTGCGACGCCGCGCCGCCGCCGCCCTCGACGCCGGCGAGCGCGAGCAGCGAGTCCATTGCTTCTTTGCTTTGGGGGGGGAGAGGTGCTCCTCGAGGTGAGCGTGGTGGCGCTGGTCACGCGGCGGCGGTCATGTGGGGTGCGCGCTTTTTGCCTGATGGTGAATGGCGATTCTCGGAACAGAAGTTGGGTTTTTTGCGTGCAGCAAGCGCCTCTATTTGATCACGCGGGTCGGGTAGGCGCAGCCATGTCGTTGATGCGTCGGCTCTTTGATGCGACGCGTTCTTGCCGGAAAGGTTGCTCGTTTGTGTCAGATGGAGCTTCTCTTTCGTTTTGGCCTGCTGTTTTGTCTTCAAATCGACGCAACGCGACACGCAGGCCTCAAACTGCACAAATACCAATCAGCGCAACCCGCCATTCGCCCACATATCACCAACAGCGAACAGCGAACAGCAAAAGCACACCCAAAATTCACTTGCGGGCAAGACGAGTTCGTAGCTGCACGCGCGTGAGACGCCTCCGTCCACCCACGCCACAGGCAGCACCCCCGGCTATCGGCGCCGCAAGCCGCACCCGCGCACGCGCCACAACAGACCAAGGCGGCGGTCGGTGTCGCAGCGCGGCGTTCGGGGCGAGCGGCGGCGGCGGCGGCGCGCGCGCGTCCCGATCCAAGCAGCGCGCGGCGACGCCAGCGGCGGCAGCAGCAGCGGCCCCGCGATGGACATGCACCACAAGCTCCGGCGGGACCCCTCGTGGGACCCGCGCGGCTGCAACCTGTGCGGAATCGTGAGTCTTGTCTTGTGCCCGTGCCTCTTTCTGCTTTGCGCCGCGACCGCCGCCGCCAGCGCGCAGCGAGTCGGGCCCCAGACCTCACCCCGTCCCCCCCCCCGGCTTGCCCTCCAAAACGCAACAAACACACACACCCCAGGTCGGCCACATGGCCGCCGAGTGCCCCAACGGCAGCGTCCCCTGGAAGGCCATCTACGGCGAGCGCGAGTTCGTGCTGCGCCCGCCGCTCTTCGAGTCTCAGATGCGCGCGGCGAAAAACGCGCGGCGCGTCGACGCGGCGGCGCTGGAGCGGGCGGCGCGCACGTACGCGCAGGCGCGCGCTGCGGCGCTCGAGCAGCAGCAGGCGCACCACGCGCTGATGCAGCAGCACATGCTGGCGCAACAGCAGGCGATGATGGCGGCGTCGGTCGCGGCGGGCGGGGGGGGGGCGGGGACGGCGGCGGCGCCGGTCATGG
>Ga0209390_10001243_pt1 | contig 50284 bp, 37 predicted proteins | sample BON01_FD_187212 | JGI IMG/M metagenome (GOLD analysis project Ga0209390, IMG submission 187212) | Freshwater microbial communities from Lake Bonney liftoff mats and glacier meltwater in Antarctica - BON-01 (SPAdes) (version 2) | ecosystem: Environmental > Aquatic > Freshwater > Ice > Glacier...
CGACGAACGCTCCGGAATCGGTTCGACCGGTGCCGTGTCTGGTGGTCCGCGCAGTTCGTGTGAAAATTGATGAAATTTCGAAAGTTTTATACTCGCGGCGACACTTCAGCCGTCGCTCCGGTCGCCGCATGATGATGCTCGAAATCGGTCAATAATTTCGTTCGCACAGAAGTGCGTGGTGCGCAATGCAGGCTAGTCATGGTTCCTTGGGCGGATCTTGCCCATGCTGCGATGCGTGCCGTCGATCAACCGCAATCGGCCGAGTCTCGAACGGTAACTCTGGACCACCTCAAGGAAGATGCCAAACTACTCGTTGCCGAAGCGCAAATCAGCACTCAGGTGATGAAGTGGCAAGAAGAGTCTTACGGTAGTATCACGATAAAGACCGACGTCGTCTCACGCGTTACTTATGCCGTGGACCTGAAGAAAGTGAAGCTGAGGTGGGATGAAGAAAAGAAGGTTGTCGTGGTTGCTTTGCCCGACATCCAAGTCGATAGCATTGAGTACAAACAATGGGATCCGACCGTGTCGTACACGAGAGCTCGGAAATGGTTTGCGAGTGACACGCGTGCTGCATTGGAAGCACAGATTCGAGAAACCGTTAAGGCGGAAGTCCGAAAGGAAGCTGAGAAATACCTGACTGACGTGCGACTGAAGTATTTGACGGCTCTGCGCTTGGCGGCGAAGGAGCGGATTAAGGATCTGTCGCCAAACGTCGAGATTGCCTTCGAGTAACTCGCCTCCGAATGACGGGCGAACAAGGATCGGGATAGGGACCCGGATTGCTCCGAGGCCCCTCCCACACCACCCGGCGTGCGGGTCCGCACCGGGCGGTTCATCTCCCTGCAGTGAGTTTCTGCCAGATTGTGAATAGATTCGCCAGTCCCTGTCCCTTGAGGCTGTTTTTGGGATCGGGCCTATGCCGCAGGCCCAGCGAGCGACAGTGCCTCATGCACCGCCTGACTCGAAGACATCACCAGTCTTCAATATTATGGGCGGCCTTTGCTGCTGACTCCATGGGTCACCGCTTCATCTTTGCGGATGCCGAGTTTCAGTAAGTTCTGAATCCGGGTACGGACGCGACGCCATTGCTTCCAGTAACAAGACCGGATGCGGCGACGGACCCAATGATCCAAACCCACAACATACGTCTTAATCGGCACCAGCGAGAAATAGCCGACCCAGCCCTGAAAGTAACGTCGAAGTTCCGTGAAGCGATGAGACATCGACACGCCGCGGTTGCGACGAGTGATCTCACGAACACGATCTTTGAACTTCTTCAAGTTCTTTGGGCTTACGCGAATCTGACCGCCGTAGCCTTCGAAGGCAAAGCCTAAGAATTCCACTCCGGCAGTTTTGCAGATACGGCTCTTGTCGTGATTGACCACGAGTTTGAGCTTTCGCGTCAGGCATTAAAAAATAGGACATTGTGCTTTTATCGTAAATCAGAATGTCCCCTTTTCTCTTCCCCTGGCCACTGCCTTTTACCTGCTGGGCATTGACCCCGAAAGCACGTTCCCTGATTCTGAAGGCCGACCTCGACCAATCACCAGCACAGGTCGCCTTCGCACGGAACTTCTTGGGTGAGTGGAGGAGATAAAACGGTCCGGTGGTTTTTATTGAGAGACCCTTGGTCTTCTGCGTTCAGGATTAATCTACATCGGATCAACTGTCGGAGCAATCGGTGTGAAGCGTGACGCATCGTCTGGTTTTCTTTGCCTCACCGGAAATTCTGGAAGTCTTGGATCAGCCGATCCATCCGTCGATTGCTCTGGCTTTGGAAAGGGGCGTGTCTCGGGCAAAATCGGCAACTCATTCACAAATGAACTTCTCGGTCCAAAGACTGCTGCTGAATCGTTTGCGATGCCGCCGGGGAATCCAAGTCCCGCGGCGGCGTTTGTGATGGTCTTCAAGCGTAAGCTGATAATGTCCTCGCGAGCGGTTTTGCGTTTGTCGAGCTGTTCACGCAGGCTCTTTACTTTGGCTTCAACTTCGGCCAGTTCCTTTTCTCGTTGCTTGAAATCGAGATCGAACTGTTCCGACAACTGCTGCTGAATGGTCTCGGTCGCCTTCTTCTGCAGTTCCGGATCGGAACTTCCCTTCAAGGTCTGAATCGCGTCCCCAAGCTTCTTTGCTGCCGCTAGTTCCTCTGGTGGAACAGGCTCGTATAAGTTTTCGACAACGTTACGACGCACTTGTCGCAGGCGCATTGGGCCTCGCGATTGCAGGATTCGCTCATTGGAAAAATCGGGTCCAACATCATAACCAAAAAGACCGTCCGGATCGTAGAATTTTTTGCCGACAGGTATGCGATCCACAGGTGCCCTTTCCAAAGGGTCTGAAACTCTGGGTTTTGGCGCAGGCTCATCCGCGAAAAAAATGGGCTCCGAATCCGTCAGTGGCGATGGTCGACCGGGGACGGTGTCTATTGGTTTTTCGTCGACCGGAGAAAATTGGGTCATCGCCAGACTTGTTACGGCACCGCCAGCGAGGCAGATGCAGCATAACGCATACGTCAATAATCGCATTTCAAGATCCTTTCGAATTAGGAACTGGGAAGAAATGTGCAAGCCGACGGAATCGCCGGCCTGCGTTGCTCAGCCGCACTTTCGGCTGAGACTCTTCGGCTATTTGTCAGACGGCTTTTCCTGAAAACCGTCACCCTCCAAAAGTGCTTTCACAGAATTGATTTCATCGAACCACTCATCCGCGAATGGGCTCGCTCTCGATTGTGGGCTCGTGGAACCGAATGAAGATTGCTCATACGCCTCAATGCGAGATTGAATCTCTGACAAGTCATCCTGGAACGTGTCCTTCGGCAACCGAGGTAATGCTGATGGGCTGCCTGGCATCGTCTCAGAGACGACAGGCTGCTGCGGGACAGGATTCGGGGCGACATCCGCCATCGGAATAACTTCGCTCGCCAGCTTTTCATCACTTCGCCAGGTGGCAACCGTTGCCCCGAGCATTCCACACACGACAATCATCGCCGTGACGGCCAACGATTTCCAAACAACGCTCCGCCATCGCAGCCACGTGCGACGCCAACGCAATCGGCCGGAACGCTGCCCGTTTTGCAGCCGCAACAGGATGCCCTCCAGATGCTGTTCAACTTCATGAGCATTTCGAAACCGGTCCGCTGGATTCTTGGCGAGCAGTCGATCGACCACATCCGCAATGTCCGCCGGAACGTCGCTGTTCACTTCATCCACGGGGCGATGAGCATCGTTGCAAATCCGATTCAGGATCGCGAGGGCATGTTCCGCTCGAAACGGAGGCCGCCCGGTACACATGAAGTAGATCACGCTGCCCAGACTGAACAGATCCGAACGTTGATCCACCGGTTGACCGCTTGCTTGTTCGGGCGACATATAATGCGGCGTGCCAGCCACAACGCCTGTGCGAGTCAACGTCGCATCATCGACCGTGCGAGCGAGTCCGAAGTCGGAAATCAGCACTCGGTCAATGGACTCCTCCATCAGAATATTGGCCGGCTTCACATCGCGATGCACAACTCCCTGAGCATGAGCCGCAGCAAGACCGGCGGCGGCTTGGCGAGCGATTCTCAGCACTTCTTTGGCATCCAGCGGCCCGCGTTCGTCGACTCGAGCCTGCAGCGATTGGCCTGGCACGTACTGCATCACCAAGTAAGGCGTATCGCCATCGGAAAGCACGTCATGAATCGGAATCACGTGCTCATGAACGACCGCCGCCGCCGACTGTGCCTCGCGAGCAAATCGACGTCGGGCCGCTCCGTTGTTGGCCAAATGCGGCTTCAGAACTTTGATCGCGACGACTCGATGCAATTCCGTGTCGAAGCCCTTCAGCACGATGCCCATGCCGCCCGAACCAATCACACGTTCGATTTCGTAGCGACCGATCCGTCCGAGCATCTCCGGATGACTGGCCGGCGCTAGAAAATCGAGCGACAGCGGTTCGAACTCAGCACCCACATCGTCGTCGGAATTTCCTTCGACAGAAATCACGATGGACGTTGAGACTCGCGATGAATACGCATCAAGGCTGTTGCAGGCGATCAGAGTTTCACGAATCTCGCGACGAAGGTTGTGATCTCCTGACAGTTCGATCAATCGCTTCTGACACGGTCGACACGATTCGACATGCGACGCCGCGGACCGAAATTCCGAGCTGTCTTCGTCCTGTTTGAGTAACGTCATCAGACGAGCATCATTGCATCGCATCGTCATCCTCCCACTTCTTCACTTCATCACGCAGTCGAGAGATGACTCGGCTGCGAGCTATGTAAACCGCTCCGGTGGTCATCTGCAGTTGAATCGCCACAGACTCCGGATCCTGATCTTCTACGGCCGTCATCCAAAATGCCTGCCATGTTTGCGGTTTGACGAGAGTCTTCACTCGATCAGATGCCCAGCGAAACAATTCACGTCGTTGAGCCGAATGCAGATCATCACGGCTGTCGCTGGATACGGAACAAACCTGCTCAAAAAGCCCCGAGTTGCTGGTCGCGCCACTGGCCGCTTCGTCACGCGAACGTTTTGCAAGAATGTCCAGCAGTTGGTTACGTGCGATTCTGAAAAGCCACGTTCGAAATCGTCCCCGAGCAGAATCCGGTTTCCACCGACCGACGGCCCGAGCGACAGACACCATCACATTCTGAACCAGCTCCCTTGCATCGGCATCCTGAAGGCCACCACGCCGAGCGAATCGGAAGACGAACGGCTCATAGATCGACACGAATTCCCGCCATGCTTCTGCATCGTCCGCAGACGGCAGTCGCAGAATCAGGCTGGCTCGAGTTTCCGGAACACGCGGCATCGAAAATTCCCCTCGTGGTTACACACGCTCGCCACCGGGGAATCTTTCACGGATTCGGGCAAAATTTCACTCGTCGCGAAGCAACACAATGGAAAATCACGACAAACCACATGTCCGCTGGCCAATCGGCCATTCAAATCAGGCGTACTTGTCGCGGCGCAGGTCGTGGCCATCCGCTTCGTCATCAGGCAAGGGATTTACCGCCGGCTCAAACAGTCGGCCAGCGGGAAGATAACACCGGGGCCATTCAAAAAGCATCAAAGGGGTCAGAAAAGCACCAAGGGACATTGTGCTTTTATCGTACAGCAGAATGTCCCCTTTGCGTTTCCCGCAATTGTCTTAAGAATTATTCCGAGTCGACTTCCGCGGGGCCAGCCGATCTATGGGATTGCTTCGTGGAACACCCGCAACCCTAATCGCGAGTTTTGGATTTCCTTCGCCCCTGTTGCTGTGATCTTCGTCTTGTGAATGTCGAGCCGTTCAAGTTTTGGAAGTGACTGCAGGAACGGTACAGATGCGTCTGTAATTTCTGTTTCGCTCAGGTCCAGCCCCGTGCAGCGCTCCAGAGCCCACAGTGAGGGGAGTCGTTCATCGGTGATGGAGCCATCCGTCATTAACTTCACTTTACGGAATTGACTGGCCACACTTTTCGGGCCGCCACATGCCGCTTCGATTTCGTCCCAAATCCACCGCAATTTGGCGAGATCAATCGGATCGTTCTTCTTGAGTTCTAGCTGCTGATTCAGTTTCTGTAGCCCCAGGTATTCTTCCGGGTGTGGCGCATAGAAATCCTGTACGACGAGATTCGACGTCCAGTGGACGGCCTCCGTCCACTGAGCTGCGGGCACATCAGCGGGGCAATGTGGTTCCAGAGCATCAATAGTGCTTCGGAGTTGGCCGACCTGACGGTAGTATTGTTTTGTCGTATAAACCTTCCACGAAAACCAGCTCAAGGGGAGGCACAGCATCACGAACACTAAAACAATCAGGAATCGGTTCCTCCGGCTGATGCCAAGTCCTTCATCGCCCATGAAACTCCTCCTTCTACACATAAAGTTGTGCTGCGACCTGTAGCCCCTCAAGAGGCGCCAAAGGCGGCCTCTTCGATATGGATCAAAGGCGTACTTAATGAACTCGCCGAGCCCGCTTGATGGATCGTGTCGAGAATTTGGAGAGACTCCATCTCTGGAAGATCCGTGCGAAGCGACCTCCTTAGCCAGATAACTCAATCAAATAGGCCTGATCGTTTTTCGCCGCTTCAGGATTGTCAACACGAGAAGAAATGCTGGACGGAACGTTCCTTCCAGCATTTCTTGTTGCCCCGCATCGCGATTGCTTCCTGCTCATGTCGGCTTGCCCGACATAAACTAAAGATTCGCTGAACCGAAAAGAAGATTTCCACCACAGAGGACACAGAGAGCACAGAGGAAAATCGCAAAGAGTTTTTTTTGCGATCACTCCTCTGTGTTTTTACTGCCTCATCCTCTGTGTTTTCTCCGTGCTCTCTGTGTCCTCTGTGGTAAATAATTCATCGCCGCCATCGCATTTTTAGTCGGTACGTGCCGGTGTGGAGACCGTGCCGGTCATGTGCAGTGGCTCGGTCGGAGACCGGCCACAACGAGAGCCCGCAATGTTGTTACTGACTCAGTCGTTGTTTCCATTCGGCGACGCGGGCGGCTACGGATTGTTCGCCGCCTGAGCCGTAACTCTGAAGAGCCTTCATGGCATTTCGGGCGCCGAGGATGTTGCGGACATCTTCTTCAATCAGTGGGCAGGCTGTTTTGAGGTCGTCGAGCGACAGATCCGCCAGCCGACACTGATGGACCTCACAATGTGCAACAAGCTTTCCGACGGTTTCGTGGCCCGTGCGCATTGGAACGCCTTTCTTGATCAGGTATTCCATCAACGCGGTGGCGTCGAGAAAACCGTCTTCCAGACGCGCTTCAATCTGCTCGCGTTTTAGTGCCGCGCCTGAAATGATCGAAGGAGCCAGTTCAAGACAGGCTCGCAACGCATCATAGGCAGAGAACAGAGCCAGTTTGTCTTCCTGCAGATCGCGGTTATACGCCATCGGAAGGCTCTTGATCAAAAACAGCAACTGAGGCACCGCGGCCATGACGCGTGCCGTGCGGCCTCGGATCAGTTCCAGGACATCAGGATTCCGCTTCTGCGGCATGATCGAAGAACCGGTGGTGTAGGCATCCGGGAGTCGAAGGAAATTGAATTCCGTGGTAAACCAGATGATCCATTCTTCTGCCCATGTGCTCAGGTGCGCGGCAACCAAAGACAGGCAACTGACAAACTCGACCATGTAATCGCGGTCGCTGCTGACATCGAGGCTGTTGGCGGCCACCGAGGCAAATCCCAACAGGCGAGCTGTCATGTCTCGATCAATCGGCAGCGTAGTTCCGGCCAGTGCGGCAGCGCCCAGAGGACACACGTTGACTCGCTTGCGGCAGTCGGCCAGACGCTCACGATCTCGCTGGAATTTTTCCGTATAGGCCAGCCAGTAATGCGCAGCAAGCACGGGCTGAGCACGCTGCAAGTGTGTGTAGCCTGGCAAAACAACATCGGCGTCCACATCGCAGCGATCCACGAAGGCTCGCTGAACTTCCACGAGCAACTTGTCCAGATCATCAATGGCATCGCGGGTATACAGCTTCAGATCGGTGGAGACCTGATCGTTGCGGCTTCGACCTGTATGCAGTTTTCGGCCGACATCCCCGATGCGAGTAATCAGCGCATTCTCGATGTGCATGTGAATGTCTTCCAGATCCTGCCGGAAGGGAAACTGCCCAGCGGCAATCTCTTCACCGATCTGATCCAGATGATCACAGATCCGATCGCGTTCCAGTTCGGTAATCAGCCCGGAATGAGCCAGCATGGTAGCGTGGGCCATGGAGCCACGAATGTCCACAGCGTAGAGCCGCTTGTCAAAGCTGATCGATTCGGTGAACGCTTCGACTCGCGGATCCGTTGCCTGATGAAATCTGCCGCCCCATGCTTTGGCCATTGTTACGCCCTTTTGGTGAGAGATCCGGTCTGGTCAGAAGACTGGCAATTCATACCCGATCGAATTGCTGAGGATACCAGATCGCTCGCCCACAGCGTAGCGAATCGACGTTGCGCGAGCACCTGTGAGCCTTTCGTCAGGCCTCATCAGGTCGAGGTGATGAAGGACTACTCAGGTCGCTTGCCGTGTTCCACAGTCACGGTCGTGCGAATGCCTCCGCGAGGCGTGAAGGCCGCTTCGATTTTCATCCAGCGCGGCTGAGTTACGGCGACCAGATCATCCAGAATCATGTTCGTGACACGTTCGTAGAAGGCACCGTGATTGCGATATTCCTGAAGATACAGCTTCAGAGACTTCAGTTCGTAACAGACTTTGTCAGCGACATAAGTGATCGTCAGCGTTCCAAAATCCGGATGTCCGGTCTTTGGGCAAACCGATGTGAACTCGGGGGCAATCGTTTCGACCACGAAGTTTCGCTGCGGAAACGGATTTTCAAATGTCTCCAGAGTATTGCGAGACGGATCAGACATGGATCACTTAGTCCTTATGAGTCAAAAACAGCGGGCTCAGTTCAGCCGATTCATACCAAAACCAGCGAATTCAGGATCATAGGCACGTCCCAGCTCTGAACGACTGCCTGATCCTCAGAAAGCCGATGTTTTCGCTGAAGCTGGATTGGAAAAACGGCCAGAAGTGCTCGGGGCTGGCGAAGATTTTGGCAAAAGAGATTCGTCACGCTTGACGAATCGCGGCAGTCTCAGCAACTTACCATAAGTGTGAACATCCGATAATTTACAAGAAGTGGTCGGAGCGGCCAGCATGGGCGATCGCGACAATCTGGAAGATTCCCCCGCAGCCCTAAAACCGGGAAGCGAGAGACAGGCTGTCGTAACGCCTGTCACAAGTCGGGTGGCCGAAAGTGATCTTCCAGTAGACCACAGCGTTCCTGGGGACTCGGCATCGGGCGGCGGCTCGGGCCCGGACCTGAGCCATGATCGGGCGCCTGAAAGTGACGATCGCCCGTCAAAAGAAGATAACGGGAGCCGCGACGACGAGGCCCAGCCCGGTTTTCTGCAGAGCCTCCCGAAATTCAGCAGCCAGCATCGACTGGGCGTGAAAACGGTCACGGGCGTCCTGATTGGAATTCTGGCCATCGAATGGATTCTGATTGCAACGGAAACTCCCGATCCTCTTCTGCTGGAACGAGGCGAAGCGTTTCGTCAGCAATTTCGCGTTGAAATCAATTCGGCAATATGGGTTGAGTGGCTTCAGCTGGAAGGCATTGGTCCCTCCCTGGCACACCGCATCGTCACCTGGAGGACACTGAACGGCCCGTTCAAATCGGTCGATGACGTTGGACGAGTTCCTGGAATTGGACCGGCAACGCTCGACCGAATCAGACCCTGGCTTACAATGCATCATGATCTCAGCGAACCACAAATCTCGGCAGCCGTCCCATCCTCATCACTCAAGTCCACCGGAGGCGCCCACCGCAGGCGTTGATCCGCAAGGCAGTTTGCCTGGAACAGTCGGCAGTCGGCAGCGTTTTGAGGTCTATCGAAAAAAGGTCCAGGAAAAACTGCTGCCCAAAGGGGGCGTCCATTCGGCAGGTGAATCGCGAGCCGCCAGGGACCGCGTTCGTTCCTCATGGCAACTGGTCCGGGAATTCTTCGGGCTTCTTCATCCTTATCGCTGGCAGATCAGCCTGACTCTGCTGTCGGTGACTCTTTCCACTCTGCTCGGCTTGTTGCCGCCGGCCGGAACAAAGTTCATCGTCGACTATGTGCTGAACGGCGTTCCGCTGCCTGCCTGGATCAGTGCGATGTTTCCATCGCTGAACAGTCCGATGCGACTGTTAGCTGCAGCGGTCGGCGTTGTTGTCTCGATTTCGCTGGTGAAAATTTTGATTCACATCTGGGGACGCTGGGACGCAACGAGGACGTCAAAGAAAATCCAGCTGGAAGTCCGCCGCAAAGTGTTTGACCATGCTGTTCGACTTCCGCTTCACCGCATCCACGAATTGCGGTCTGGCGGCATCGCCTCTGTGCTGCGTGAAGACGGGGGCAGCGTTGGCGAACTGGTGTTCGGGATGCTGTATAACCCGTGGCGGGCCATCATTCAGTTGCTGGGCAGTTTCATTATTCTGGCTTGGGTTGACTGGACGCTGCTGCTGGGCGCACTTGTTTTGCTGCCGACGGTTTTTATTACTCACCGCGCGTGGATCAACAGTATCCGTCCTCAGTTTCGCGCCATCCGCAAGCAGCGAGAATTCATTGATGCGGGTGCGACAGAATCGTTCGCCGGAATGCGCATCGTGCGCGCGTTCAGTCGCCAGAAGCGTGAGTCGGCTCGCTTTTCCGAAGAGAACAACTTGATGGCTCGCCAGGAACTTTATGCCTGGTGGTGGATGCGGGCCGTGGAAATGGTCTGGGAAGCACTCATCCCTATGGCCAGCGCGGGCTTGTTGTTCTACGGCGGCTGGCGAGTCATCAATGGTCACATCACAGTCGGCGATCTGATGATGTTTCTGGTTTACCTGCTGATGCTGCTGGAACCGCTGGCCGCTTTGGCATCCAGTGCCACCCAGTTTCAGAACAGCCTCAGTGGACTCGACCGAATTCTTGATTTGCTGGGCGAACCGCGGGAAATGGAATCCTCGTCTGACAGTCTGCGTGCTGACAGACACACGATTGACGGGGACATGGCTTTTGAGGATGTCACCTTTCTTTACCCGGGGACTCAGACACCAGCGTTGTCCAATATTCAGCTCAAAGTGAAAGCCGGCCAGACGGTGGCTCTGGTGGGTCCCAGCGGCGCCGGAAAGACAACGATCTGCAACCTTGTGGCTCGGTTTTATGATCCGACTTCAGGTCGAGTAACGCTGGATGGTCGTGACCTGCGGGACTACGACGTGGAATCGTTCCGCGCGCTGCTGGGCGTGGTGGAACAGGATGTGTTTTTGTTCGATGGCAGCATTGGCCAGAACATTGCTTATTCGCGAAAACACGCGACGGCTGCTGAGATTCGCGCCGCAGCGGAAGTGGCGAACGCTCTGGAATTCATTAACAAACTGCCGGCGGGAATGAACACGTTGATCGGGGAACGCGGCGTGCGACTCAGTGGTGGTCAGCGTCAGCGACTGGCCATTGCCAGAGCCATTCTGGCTGACCCGAGGCTGCTGATTCTGGATGAAGCGACCAGCAATCTGGACACCGAAAGCGAGCAGCTGATTCAGCAGAGCCTGAGTCGCCTGATGAAAGGCCGCACAAGTTTCGTCATCGCGCATCGCCTGAGCACCATCGCCGGGGCCGACCTGATCGTGGTCGTTGAAGGAGGCCGCATCCTGCAGACCGGCACGCATGCGGAGCTGATGAGGCTTGCCGGAAAATACCGCACTATGGTTGAGCAGCAGGTAAAAATGACGCTGGGCAGCATGAGCTGACCAGCGTTCGGTGCGGCGTTGTCGACAGGCGATCCAGGTGGCTGCGGCTCAATAGCAGTCGCTTTGTAGCGGAACGCGCTAAGCGTTTCGGTGATTGCCAATGAAGGCAACGTATTCCGAAAGCCTTGGCGGCTTTCGCTACGACGATTCGCATTCATCACGATCTGCGATGGATCTGCTTCCGTTCTAACACTGCTTATTACTGAGCTGCAGGAACGGCATCTGGAACTGGTTCCGGCTGCGGAGCAAGTCGAGCGGCCAGAAGTCGACCAAAGATTTTGACGAACCCTTCCTCCATGCGAAAACGAACACGCACGCCGGTTTCTGTCAGACGGGAGTCAATCTCAATGCGGTCATCCCCTTCTGCCAGAGTGTCCCGCATAATCTTGCCGCCCTGCTCTTGACGGCGAGCCATTTCTGCTCGCCGGCTGCCCTCACGACCACCGTTCAGGCCGCCGTTTCGTACAGGCTCAGCAGGCGGCTTTGGCTCAGACGCGCGGCTTGCTGCGGCGAGTGCGGCCGCGGCCTTTTCCTTTTCTGCTCGGGCTGTTGAGCCGGCGGTTTCTGCAATCGTTGCCATTTCGACCAGCTGGTTCACATTCACAATGATTCGAAAATTTGGAGGAGTCCGACGTTCGGTGGGAGACTGAACCGCTTCTTCCAGTTTGTCCATCACGCCTGTCAAAGTCGCCAGCGATTCTTCACCCCCGATGACACCCCAGATTGCAGTGGACCCAATCCCAATTGTGATGCCCGCTTTTTCTCCAAAGACACCGACGGCTTCAGGTGGCTGAGCCGCAAAAACAAGGCGGTGGAATGTGATGCCCAGATGTTCGGCCGCGCCAATCTGAAGGTCGCCCGCTTTCTTAATATCTGCCACATCGCGGAGGCGTGTCGCCGCATCCAGAAGACCGGCCGCCATCGCATCACCTTCTACAATTCGGGCCGCCCAGACGATTGCCAGTTTGCCCGAGGAGTCGCGATAGAACTGAGCAAACACGTCGACGTGTCGTTCCTCCAGCGTCTTCTGTATGGCACTTAAAGCCTGACCGATCGCACTATTTTCGTCGGGCGTCGGTCCCAGCTTGTTTTCGTCAATCAGCCGAATGACTTCCATCTTTACGCCTTCCAGCATTTCGATGTAAGCGGTCTTGTCACGTTCCGCCATGATCGACGACATGGAAAGCGACACTGCGGCGGCGTCGTCCAGCAGCGGGATAAAGTAGCTCGGCTTTTCAGTGGACTGAAAGATCTCCTTCATAAACTTTGAGCCGTCGAGAGCGTCGACGACCACATCAATGTTGACAGCCTGTTCTTCCTGTTCCACCTTCAGGCCGAATGTAATTTTCTGACACTCGGTGATCAGCATTCTCAGAGCTTCAAGACCACGTTCGCCTTCAGTCCGACGAATTCGATAAGCGCCCTCCGGTTCCCCGTCTCGCTGTTGCAGTGTTGTAGAGACACCGGATGAGATCAGGCCCATCAGCAACGTGCGTGTGGCCACGGGAATGGACTCCACATCCAGACGGACAGCCACGTCGAACTGCTGAGCCTGGCCGGCCAGCAGTTGCGCTGGGTCGGGAAGTTCCCGATTCAGGGCATCTGCAGGAGGATTATCGCCGAGCGGCAAAAAGGCATAGCCGTCCTTCATCAGCACAGGAAAAGTGCGATTGGGGCCGATGACTTCGTAGCGCCCTTCGATTTCGTCCTTACGAATCACCACGGGTGCTTTTTCGATCAGCTTCGTGGCCGCTTCAATCGACTCGACAGGAACGAAAGCAATGAACTCCGGCATTGGCGGAAATGCGACCGGCAGATAACCCATGACGCCAAACGGCTTGCTGCGATCAAACCCATCCAGATTATTCAGAGTCCCCGAGAGAAAACTTTCGACAACTTCAAACGCTTCGGGATTTCCAGCCGCGTCAAAGATGTATTTTGCCTGTTCAACAAAGCGGTCTGCGCTGGCAAACGTGATCGTCAGCAGCGGGCGAGTTCCCTCGGCGATTAACGTCAGCGGCTTGTCATCGCCGGTGACTGAATTATTTTTTTCACCGTCCTTCTGCCCGGCGAGCAAAGGGGAAGCGGGAAGCAAAGCGCTGAAGGCCAAAACTCCGACCGTCAGGATGCGTTTCCTGAGGCCAGAGACAGTCGTGAACATAGTAGAACAACGCATAAGTGAGATTCCAGCAACGGACGGAGCAGAATAACTGGAGCGACAGAACGATTTGCGAATCCAGTTCCTGCAGTCAATTCGATTCCAGGCCTGGATTCTCGCACAAATTGTAGAAACAACCGGCCGACCAAAAGGAATCGTAAGACATCGCCAGACGGACAGATTTCTGCTGAAACACGACTGTCGCTCGTCGCAATCACATGAAATCCTGCGCAAAACGCCAGTTTCCCCTAAATAGTCGCGGCGCAGAGAAAGCCATTCGCTGGCTTTCGGCTAATAAGTGATCATGCGGATACACTATTAAGCCACTGGCCGGGGCCAGGCCGGTAGTAAAACAGGCGAAACCTGCCGCGCAGGAGGGCTCACAATCGGGTTTCGCAGATGCATCTCTGGCCCTTCGTCCGTGTTGAGAAATTTGGCCGCTGGAGCCCCTGAAGCCCTGTTGCTGGTGAGTTCTGAGACAGTTACAAACGCCACGTCTCTCCAGGCGAAGCGATTTTGTTCCTGTGACATTGCGCTTCTGCTGAAACTGGTCTGCGGCAGATTATGTTTCGAACAGGATGTTCGGAAGTCGGTCGCGTGATCCGGAGATGGCAAGTGAACGGGTGTGGTGAATGTGCCGCCCTCCGCGATTCTGCAGAAGAACCGCGACTCACGATCCTGGTTTGAGGAACGTCATGAAGATCGTTCGAAACCCCAATCGCTGGCTGAAGAAACTGTCCCGAGCTGCCGCGCTGATTTCATTGGCGATGAGCACGCAGGCAGCGTATTCCCAGGACGGTGCCTTCTCCTTTGGGCGAACTCCCACGGGCTCCGCTTCTGAAGTCGTCGATTCCAATCGCGATGGCTTTGGAGTGTCCTTCCGAGGCGGCCACATCGCGGGCGATACAGTGGGTCGGCAGGAGTCGATCACACACATCAACCTGATGCCATACATCAATATCGAAGATGGCCTGTTCTTCGGTGATTCGCGACTGGTCCACGCCAACGAAGGCAATCTCGCCTGGACGTTTGGGGGTGGCTATCGTCACTACATCGCCGACTGGGATGTGGTTGTGGGCGGGAACGGTTACTTTGACCGCGATGAACTCACCGGGGCCTATCTGAACCAATGGGGCGCTGGTGCAGAACTCCTGGCCAACGGCTGGGAGGCGCGCGGCAACGTCTACCAGACGTTCGGCAACACTTTCAGTCTGGTTGGTCAGGGGATTGACCAGAACACTGTCGCATTCGCGGACGATAATATTACCTTCACCCGCATCGACACTTTTGCCGAAGCTTTAAAGGGCTTTGATGCGGAAGCCGGTGTGCTGCTTCCGGGCAAGATTGCCGAGAGGATTGACCTGCGTGCATTCGGTGGCGGTTATTATTACGAAGGTGACAATACCGACGGCTTCGGTGGCTGGTCTTCACGTCTTCAGGCTGACATTGGAAAATGGCTTGAACTTGGCCTGAAGCTGACGGACGACCAACGTTTCAATACGACAGTCAGCTTCAGCGCGGCTGTCTATTTCGGTGGATTCTCAAGTCAGGAACACACGACTCGTTCTGCCATCCAGCGGTTCCGCGATCCTGTTCGCCGCAATATGAATATTGTGGCATCAACAAGCCGTGTGGATGCACCCGGCCAGCTTGCTCAGAAGGCTGACGGCACTCCATTCACAGTGGCCCACGTCAACAGCAATGCATCCGGGCCTCTCTTCAACGGGAGTGTCGATGATCCGTTTCAACAGCTGACTCAGGGTCTGGCAGCCGGGAAAGATATCACGTTCGTGCATGCAGGCAGCGTCTTCAACGCAGCTCCTCAGAACATCGTCTCCCTGCTTCCGAACCAGAGGCTGATCGGCGAAGGCGTGCTCGTGCCAGGTCGTGATGTTCAGACGCTGATCCCGCTGACCATTCTCGGGCAGAGTTTCCAGCTCACACTGCCGGATTCCCCAACATTTGCAGCCAATCCCGCTCTGGCTCGACCAAACCTTATTGGAGCAGCGGGCAACGGCGTGACCATGAACAACGGTTCGTGGCTGTCTGGATTTATTATCGATTCGCCACTTCTGAACGGCATTTACAGCAACGGCGTATCGAACGTCGTGATCAACGATACCAGCATTGTGAACGCCGGCTTGTCCGGGATTCTGCTTGAGAACACGGTTGGACAGACGAATATCTCCAACACATCCGTCACGGCGTCTACATCGGTGGCTCCTGCCGTCCGCGTGAATGGTGGCACCGGCACGATCAACTTTTTGTCCACAGATGATTTCCTGTTGGGCTCAATTCAGAACACGTCCCCCAATGAATCGCTGCTGATCGAAAATATGACCGGCGGCCGATTCTCCATGAACCGCTCGTCCATCGTCGACGACGGCGGCCTTGGCGTTGTTATTCGCAATAACACCGGCGGCGCAGCAACCATTGATAATCTGTCCTCAAGCAACAGCAGCGGGAACGGTATCGCCGTTCTGAACAGTGCGGGCGATTACGTCTTCCGCAAGTCCAGCACAACACTGGCATCCACATCAATCCTGAATCCGGCTCTTCAGGGTGTGCTGATTCAGAATGCGTCCGGAACGGTAACGTTCACAGATCCGTTGCTGGTTCAGGGCCGCCAAACGGAAGGGATTGAGATTTCCAATTCATCCGGCATCGTTCGATTTTCCAGCACTGTGTCGGTCCTCGATCAGGCCGGTGCGGGAACCGAATCGGCGATCTCCATTCATGATCAGCTGGCCGGAAGCCAGGTGAATTTTGCCGGGGCAGTTCGAGTGGGCGCCAGTGCTGCAGCTCTCAGCAATAACGGCAATGGAATCTTCGTTGCGAATAACGTCACGGGAAGCACTGTCCGGTTTCTGGACAATGTGACCGTCGACCAGACTGACCTGGAATCCATTTTCATCGACAATATCAGCGGCCTCGTCCAGTTTGAAGGCGTGACTTCGATCACGAACCGAGTGCAGGAAGGACTTTCGATCAACAACTCGTCGGGGAATGTGACCTTCGGGACGGCGTCCGCCGATCGCACAGAAGTCAACAACGAACTGAACTCCCAGAATGCTGCTGTTGAGATCCTTGGTAACTCGGGCACCATTCGATTCAGTAATGCGGTCATCGTGAATGCTCAGGGCAATGCTGGACGCGGTGCGGGCTTTGATATCGTCAATAACTTCGGAGTTGATCCGATCACCGGTGATGGAATCGGGCTTGTTCGAATCGTTGATATGGATGTCGAGTCACTTGATGGCATTGGCTTCTTCGGCCTGAACAACAACGAAATCAGCACTGATGACGGGGTGATTGATTCGACCGGAGCTGCGGCAGTCAACATCGAAGAGAGTGGCATCAATATTTTTCTGGAGCAGGTCAACAGCAGTGGATCGCCGGACTACGGCATTCGCCTTGTGGAAACGAACAAGCCACAAAAGAAGACGTTCCTTCTGCGACCAAATGCGAACGACGCAACGCCTGGTTCCGGCGGTATTATTTCCGATGCAAAAGGAAACCTGCTGGACGACAACGACTCTGCGGGTATCTACCTGTCTAACGCAGGGCAGGTCACGATCACAGACGTGATTCTGGACAACAACGAGTTCGGCGTGCGAATTGAAAACACGGAGAACCCGACTGACACTGTCAATGCATCGGATGAACAGTTTTTCCTGCTCGTGGACTCGCAGGTTGTCGACTCAGATATTCGCGGTATTCATGCCCAGGACCTGATGTCGCTGGGTGTCCAGAATACGGAATTTGATAACAATGGCGACGACGCTGGCGTAGGTCGAGAAACAGTCCTTTTAACGTACTCCGTGAATACCGATGTTGATCCCGCGACGACAGAAACAAATCCCACAGAATACAGCCGAGCGGACCGACCATTTGAAGTTCTGATCACTAACAGCGGCTTCCTGTCCAACTCGCAGGATGTGTTTCGTATTGTTCAATCTTCAGCAAACGCGCAGGGTGCTGCGATCCGGGTTCGCCTCTTTGACAATACCTTCGAGGTGAACGACACCTTCGATCCTGCAACAGCCAGTCCGTTCGACGCCCGGCCGCTGTTTGATGATGCGATCACGATGGAATGGTTCGGAGCCGCTCGCGTCCAGGTGGACGGCAATCGAATGGATCTGAGAGCCACCGAACAGCAGCATGCCTTTGACTTTTCGAATCGTTCGACAACCCAGCTGACCGAGTTGTCATTCCAGGAAAACGTGGTTGCTGTGGCCAACCTTGGGAACGATACGGGAGTGTACATCGCAGACATCTTTGGTGAATCCTTCAGTAACAACGACGAACTCCAGATTGCCAACAACACGATCCGGATGACCGGTCTGACACCCACGGCGTTCTTCCTGTCACTGAGACAACAGTCTGACATCGCGTTTGTCGGGAACGCCATTCGCTCCGAAAGCGATGGTGGCACAGGTATCGAAATCCGTCGCACCACAACAAACTCGAACTACCAGTTTTTCCGGAACCTCATCGAATTCCGCGATCTGGATGGTGCTGACGAACGAGGCATTGTCTTCACTCAGGTGGGTGGAGTCATCAGTCTGTCCGGCACGCAGAACGTGATGTCTGTGATTTCGACAGGTTTCAACGGAAACGCGTTTATCGAAGACCCGTTTGTCATTCCCGCCAATTCCAGCTTCGGAACCGTGGAAATCAACGGAGTTCTGTTCCCATAGGAATCGAGCGGCAAATTGCCGCATTTTCAGGGACTTGTTGCTCGAAACGGGCGGACGGTGCTCTAGAATCCGTCCGTCATGAGCAGCTCACGGACGCAGATTCCATCGACTCTTGCTGAACTGACGACGTTGATTGCAGCGGCTCCGGGATTTCCCGAGGTCATCGCCTCCCTTCATTCCGGACGCAGTGCGGCAATTGATGGCGCCTGGGGCTCAGCGTGCGCGCTGAGCGTCGCGGCGATCGCAAAAGCCGATCCTAAACGAACTCATGTGGTCATCCTGCCGACGATTCGGGATGCCGAAGAATTCGTCGATGAATTGTCCGACCTGTCGCACACCAGCGTGATTCTGTTCCCGGCCTGGGAAAGTCTGCCGGATGTCATTGATGCCGGCGACTCGGTTTATGCGGCTCGGCTTTCTGTCGTCCGCCGCCTCAGCCAGTCTGACCGTGCACCAGCGACCGTGGTCACCTGCCTGCCGGCTCTGTTGCAACCCGTGCCGTCGCGAGAAGCCATCCGAGCGGCAACTCGCACGATTTCCACGGGCGACGAACTTCCGCTGAACGAACTGACCGAATGGCTGATGGCGCGCGGCTTCGAACGCGTGACGGCGGTCGAACTGCCCGGGGAATTTTCCATCCACGGCGGAATCCTGGATATCTTTCCCGCGACCGAACCCGATGCGATTCGAATCGAGCTGTTCGGCGATGAAGTGGAATCCATCCGCTCGTTCGATGTCGAAAGTCAGCGACGGCTGGAGGACTTGAAGTCGATTTCTCTGACCGCAACACGCACCTCTCAGGCGGCCGCGGCTTCTGATAACGGAGCACCGACGCCCTCACCGACTGGTACATCGGCCGCCGGAGCGACACGTGCCGCAGGAAAAGGCAAAACAAAAAAAGCCGCAAACCTGGCGGCCGCAAATCCGGCCGCGAGCGACCCGGCGCAGGCTGCTCTTTCCGGTTCGATTTTTGACGCCAGTTCGGAAAGCCTGAGTGATTCTCTGCCTCAGGGAACGATTGTAGTTCTCACCGATATGCAGCAGTCGATCAGTGAAGGGCGAATGTACCTTCAGCGGCTGTCGAATCCCGTGGGCCTGTTTGGTGTTGATGCCACGATGGCCAGATTGCTCACCTTTTCCTCCGTCACCATTGATGCGCTGGGTGTCGACAGCTACGAAACCTCCTGCCACCTGTCCATTGAAGCTGTCGAACGTTTCTCCGGCAGTCGACGCGATGCCCTGGTGGAATTGTCCGAACTGCTGGGTCCGACCGACCATGTTTTGCTGTGTTGTCATAATGAGGGTGAGCACGAGCGACTGAAAGAACTGATCTCAGAAACGGATGCCTCGTGCGGAACGACGCTGGCATTGCGAATTCGCCTGACGACCGGTCGAATTCGGCGTGGATTCCGAGTCATCGATCACAACCTGATTGTCATCAGCGACAACGAATTGTTCTCCCGCACCACGGCGCGCACGGCGACACGAAAGCGCCGGGCTGACACTCGAACGATCGACACATTTCTTGATCTGCGAGAAGGCGATCTTGTGGTGCATGTGGCGCACGGCATTGCTCGCTACCGCGGTATGGCAATGACGGGAGCATCCGGCCAGCAGGAAGAACATCTGCTGCTGGAGTTTCGTGATTCGGTGATCGTTTATGTTCCCGTTTCACTGATTCATCTGGTTCAGAAGTATATCGGGCCCGCCAAGACTACTCCGGAACTGACAAAGTATGGCGGCACTTCCTGGCTGAAGAAAAAGGACCAGGTCGCCGAAGCCATTTCGGACATGGCGACAGACATGCTGCAGCTGCAGGCTGAGCGAGCGTCTCGTGCCGGGCTGCAGTGTCGCGCCGATTCGCACCTTCAGCAGGAATTTGAAAAGGCGTTTCCATTTACGGAGACGCCCGATCAATTGGCCGCCATCATTGATCTGAAAGGCGACATGGAACAGCCAAAGCCCATGGATCGGCTGATCTGCGGGGATGTTGGTTTTGGGAAGACCGAAGTCGCCATGCGGGCCGTGTTTAAAGCGGTGGATAACGGCCGACAGGTTGCGGTCCTGGTTCCCACCACGGTTCTGGCCGAGCAGCACTTTCGTACGTTCGGTCAGAGAATGGCCGAGTTCCCGATAACTGTAGAAATGCTGTCGCGGTATCGATCGGCGGCCGAACAAACCCGGATTATGGAACGACTGAAGGAAGGTGCCATCGATATCGTCATTGGCACTCATCGGCTGGTCTCAAAAGATATCCGGTTCAAGGATCTGGGTCTGCTGGTGGTCGACGAAGAACAGAAGTTCGGCGTGAAGGTCAAAGAACGTCTGAAGCATCTGCGAGCGGACGTCGATGTGCTGACACTCACCGCGACACCGATTCCGCGCACCCTGCACATGTCGCTCCTGGGGATTCGTGACATCAGCAGCCTGACAACTCCTCCGCGTGATCGACTTCCCATTGAAACTCGTGTGGGGCGATTTGACGAGAATCTGGTTCGCGGCGCGATGATGCGTGAGCTGAATCGGGGCGGTCAGATTTATTTTGTACACAACAGAGTCCATGATATTGAGGAGATTGCTCAGCGTTTGAAACGCATCGCTCCTGAAGCGACACTCGTGATCGCTCATGGACAGATGGACGAAGACGAACTGGAACTGGCCATGATGGCCTTCGTGACAGGAAAGGCCGACATTCTGCTGGCCACCACGATTATTGAAAGCGGTCTGGATATCCCCAACGCCAACACCATGTTCATTCATCAGGCCGATATATACGGTCTGGCCGATCTGCATCAGCTGCGCGGGCGAGTCGGCCGCGACAGACATCGTGCCTACTGTTATCTGCTGCTCGAAGACGGCAAGTCGGTCACCACGAAAGCGACCCGTCGTCTGAAGGCAATCGAGGAATACAGCGAACTGGGCGCCGGTTTCCGCATCGCGATGCGAGACCTTGAAATTCGCGGGGCAGGAAATATCCTGGGGACCGAACAGAGCGGCAACATTGCCGCCGTGGGTTATGAGCTGTACTGCCAGCTGCTGGAAAATTCCGTACGCGCCCTGAAGAAACAGCCGCTCCGTTATCAGCGGCACTGCAAAATTGAATTGCCGGTCAGCAACTTCATTCCGGACAAATACATCGCCGAGCAAAAGCTGAAGATCGAAGTTTACCGTCGCCTGTCACAGGCCAACACTCTTGATCAGCTGTCCGAACTGGAGACCGAACTGCGCGACCGATTTGGCCCCACTCCCACAGCGGCTCGGCGGATGCTGCAGCTGCGGGAACTGAACCTGCGGGCGCTCGCGTGGCGTGTGGAAAACATTCATCTGGAAACAGGATACGCGGTCCTGCGTTACCGGGATGCAAAGCGCATCCGCATGCTGTCGCATCTGCACAAAGGCCATCTGCGAATTGTGGATGCTCACGACGCCTACTGGCCCCTCGATGCCGAAGAAACCGACGGCCCCGCGGTGCTCGACGAACTGCTGGCAGCGTTCTCAGTCGCTCAGCCACCTGTGGCTGAGTAAACAAAACACGTTCGCACAATGCCGATCGCTAATTCGCAATGACGCCAGTCAGCAACGCGAATCAGTCCACGTGCAGGAACTCGTTGCTGCCCAGCAACGTTCTAAGGAAAGATGCCAGAGCTCGAGCATTCACGTTGTCCAGATTCAGGCTCGCAAGTTCTTCACGGCATGCACTGAGGAACTCGATCGCGTCCCGCTGTTCGTCCGGTGAAGCGATTCGTCCGAGCGCCTGCTGATACGCAAGATTAATCTGCTGGCTCTCAGAGTTGTCCGCGGTCAGCAGCTTTGCGGCCCATGCCTCGGCTTTCGCGTGCACAAACGAATCATTCAAAAAGAACAACGCCTGCGTGGGCACTGTGGTGCCCAGTCGATCGGCCGTGGATGCATTGGGATCGGGACCATCAAACAGCCCCAGAAACGGATGCCGCTTCAGACGCTGCGTCATCAGGTACACACTGCGTTTGTTGTGATCATAAACCGCGTTGAACGGACCATGCTGCGAGAAACCCCAGCTGATGGCCGAGGGAAATGGATGCCCCTGGGCTGGTTCCGCGTCGAGTGCGCCGCTGACAGTCAGAATCGAATCGCGAATTTCTTCAGCGCTCAGACGACGCCTGCTGAAGTGAGCATACAGGTCACCAGGATCAACACTTGCCGCTGAAGCCACGGGATTCTGGACAACCTCTGACGAAAGCTGGTAGACGCGACTGAGCATGATCAGCCGATGCATGGACTTGATGGACCATCCCTGACGCACAAACTGCGTCGCAAGATGATCGAGCAACTCCGGGTGAGACGGCGGCAGGCCTCGTACACCGAAATCATTTGGCGTCCTGACCAGGCCGTGTCCAAAATGATATTGCCAGATCCGATTGACCATCACACGCGCCGTCAGTGGATTGTTCGGTGCCGTCAACCATTCGGCAAGCTGCAGCCGCCCGCTGCCTGACAGCGTCTGCGGAAGCGATTCGCCGCCCAGTGCTTTGACAAAACCGCGCGGAACTTCCTCGCCAGGCTGTGATGGTTCTCCTCGCAACTGAACACGCACGCTATGAGGCGTTCCTTCAGCCATTGCATACGCCATTGGAAACGGACCATCCGCCAGCAGGTTATTCAGCTCTGAAGCGGCCTGCTCAATCCCTTTCTGCATCGAAGACAGCTGCAGACGAATCGCTTCCGCTTCAGCGAGCCGAGCCGCAGATTCCGGCGACCGGACTTCTGTTGGTGCCGCATTAAACGTAGGATAAGCCGCGGTTCCAATGTCGTAGTTGTCGACATCGATCGCCGGACGAACTCCGCCGATGTGACCATAACTGTCGATGAACGAGTAATCGACTGTCCCATCCCAGCCGCTGGAGACCTCACCGTTGAACGCAACTTGAGATGTCTTTGATGTGAGCGTTCCTTCATAGGATCGGCCCTTCAGATCCAGCTGCAACTGCACCTGATACCATTCTCCAGGCAGCACGTCACCAACGACTTCTCGATTGTCGGCGCTGCGACGGAAGAAATGGGATCCGTTGAAAAATAGTTCGATGGCCGCCGAGTTGCCTGGTCCATGACCAATGTAGTATCGCCAGGAACCATCACCACCTGCCGTGACATCCGCACATCGAAAATCAAAACAGGTAAACAGCAGATCGGTTTCGTCTGTTTTCCAGGCCGCAGGCAGAACCAGCCCAAAGCCATCGTACTGACCACGATTTGGCATGTGGACGCCCAATATTCCGGCGGGAAAAATATTCTGATAAGGGCTCTGAGAACGCTCGGCAATTTTCACAACGCTGTTCGGACCGGCATTCCACGGAGTTGCCGGAGCCGTCTCGGGGATCTGGCTTTCAAAATTGCCGCCCACGCCCACCAGCTCCTGCAGGCGACGTGAAAGTGCAGCAGCATCAGGCTCTGCCGCCGACTCTGAAGATGTCAGCTCTGTCGACGCTGGGGGAATCTGCTGATCCTGAACACCCAGATTATCAAACTCGATCGCTGGCAATTGATCCTGAGCTGTACCCGCAGAAACGAGTTCGGCAAAATCAATAATCCCCGGCCAGCTGGAATGAAGCGGTCTTTGAGCGAACGCCACCACCGGCTCACGGCCGCTCGTCTGACTGTGCAAAGTCCCGGAAAACGTTTTCTCATGCAGGTCCAGTGTCAACTGGAGGTTGTACCATTCGTTCGGCTGAATGACGCCGGGCGATTCTACGGGAGATCCCGTTTGCTGGCTAACACCTTGCGGATCACCAGTCTGCAGACTTATCGTGTTCGATGAAATTGAAACAGTCACCGCCGGGGAATCCGGAAAGCCGCCCACGCGAAGCTGATGAGCACCGGCCGACTGTCCGTCTGCTGCTCCCTCTGTCGGCCCGACTCGGAAATCGAGATTCACAAAAATCTGTTTGCAGTTCTCGGCCGATCGATGCGGATACAGCGATTGAGCAATTCGGTAGGGTTCGGACCCGGCTACGAGACTGGCACCAACTCGACCGCGTGCATAAAGATTTCTGAACGGACTTTGAGCGGCGTTTGTCACCGCAATCTTTCCCTCATACAGCCACGGCGGAACCAGGACACCGTTGCTGCCTCCGGCTGCCGGAGCCTGCATTTCAAAGTCGCCATCCAGATCATTCAATGACCGCAGAATGGCGGCCGGGACACCTTGTTTTTGCTTCTCCAGACTGGCCGCCAGAACAGCCACTCGATGATCAAAGGCTCGCCATTGCGGAATGGCTTCACCCGGCGGAAGCAAAGGGACCATGGAGCGGAACTTCTGCTTTTGTTCGGATCCGGGAAACGCGTAACGGCTGCTGTCAAAGATTCCATACAGGCCGTAATAGTCCTGCATGCTCACCGCATCAAACTTATGATCATGACATCGCGCACAGCCCAGACTCAGCCCCAGCACGGATTGTCCAAGCGTGTCGATTGTGTCCTGAATTGTCAGATGATGATAGTTTTCCGAATCGAATCCGAAGCGCCGCGAAATGGCCAGGTACCCAGTTGCTGTGACCTGCTCTGCATAATTCTTCCCCGGGTTCTGATTGGCCAGGACATCGCCGGCAATCTGTTCGCGCAGAAACTGATCATAGGGCTTGTCGGCGTTAAACGCGTCAATCACATAGTTGCGATATCGCCAGGCCAGAGGCACAGGATAGTCGGCCGTCTCGCCCGCGGTATCGGCATATCGAACGACATCCAGCCAGTGTCGGCCCCAGCGTTCTCCGTAGCTTTGAGACGCCAGCAGTCGATCAACAACTTTCTCAAAAGCATTGGAAGACGTATCCGCTTCAAACGCAGCGATCTCTTCCGGCGCTGGTGGCAAACCGGTCAGGTCGAAGGTCGCGCGACGAATCCGAGTCCGCTTGTCGGCAAGCGGAGCTGGATTCACTCCTGCCGCCTCCTGCCGCGAGCGAATAAAGCGATCGATGCTGGTGCCGGACCAGTCGGATTCTGTCACTGTCGGCCGAGTCACATCGAGGATCGGTTGGAAAGACCAGTGTTTCCGACCTTCAAACTTCACCGTGATTTCCGGCCAGCGAGCTCCTGCTTTGATCCAGTCTTCAAACGCCGCAATTTGATCGGGCCGAAGGGCTTTGTCTTTTTCCGGTGGCATTGCCGAAACATCTTCGTGCCGCTGAATCGCCTTGATCAGTAAACTTTCTTCCGGCTTGCCCGGGACAATGGCGGCACCCGAGTCACCGCCCTGAATCAGAGCCTCGCGAGAATCCACGCGCAGCATCCCTGAGACGCGTGCGTCGCCATGACAGCGGAAGCACGTTTCCACAAGGACCGGACGAATGTGGTTTTCGAAGTACGCTTCGGAATCCTCGCCAGCAATGGCAGCATTCCAAAAGCACACGCTGGTCAGCAAGAACATACTGGAGTGCAGAGGCAGGTTTCTCATACCGGTTTTCCTGAACTGTTCTACAACGGCGGTTGGCCGGGCAGGGGCCGTGGGACGCCATCATGGGCAGAATTTCAGTGTAACACATTCCTGACGGTTCGTCCGCAACGTGTGACTTCCTGTTCTCCCGTTGTTCTCCCGGAATACGAATTGACGGCGGCGATTCAGAGGTCGGCGATTCACATGTCGGCCAGAGCCGCGTTTTCGCGCTGCGTGCCCGAACTTCAGTCACGCGTCGGCCACCTATTCGGCCAGACCTTTGGCAAACGCTCCTTCCGGCAGATCGCGTCCCGTCAACTGGCGGAACTGAAGATTCAACTGAGCGGCAAAGACTGACATCGGATTGATGTACCGCGCCCCGCGAACACTGGCCTCTTCCGCGAACGCCGAGCCCCCCATGCCAACGGTAAGATCGACAACCGTCATGCGTTCGCGAATGATTGAAGGATTCAGCTGGCCTTTGGTCAGCCCACACTCCAGTCCAAAATCCGCAATCACCAGCGTATCGGTTCGAACATCATGAACGGCGTTCCACGGGATATGACGAACGCCAGCCTCCCGAGCAATCGTGCTGGCCCTGTTGTCGGATGGTGCTGCCACTCCGACGGCCGCTCCTTTATCCACAAAAAATTTCGCAGCCCCGCGAGCAATCGGCGAATGTCCAATGACAGTGACAGTTCCGCGCCCCGACCATTCCGGCTGGCCTGTCACGGCCTGACCCACCTGATCAATAGCCTGAAATGTAGTGCAGGTACCTTTCCAGTCGCCGCCGCTTTCCATCAGAACGTCGATGCGTTCCGACACGACCGACATCTCGTCTTTCACCGTCGCCAGTCCCAGCAGATCGCCGTTGTAGGACGGATCCACCATGAGCCCGTTGATCTTCATCTTCTCGAGCATCTTTGGAAATTTGGACAGATCGCCCGGCAGCAGCGGCAGACAACGAATAGGCTTGTCCATCAGCTGGAAGGCAGCGTTCAGAACTCGACACGCCACATTCTCCGAATCGCCCGAGCCCACGATTCCAAGGAAACGTGTCTTTGGACTGATCTCATCCCAGCGATAATCTTCTTTCAGTTCCCAGACTGTTGGCTGCTTTGGAAACGCTTCCATCCCGCGTTCCAGGGCCGCATAAATCCATGGTGATCCGTATTTGCGCCCAAGCAACGAAAATGTCAGACCGGATCGACCGATCCCAATGCCCACGATCGGCACTTCGCGCTGCTGAGTGACCGCGGCGAGCAACGGCCATGCTGCGTCCATATCTTCCGTCAGCCATGTGAATTTGACGATGTCCGCTTTGGCTTTCCAGCATTTCTCAAAGATCTCATCAATCTTTAACAGCGGTCGGTTGAGGCTTGTGTACGAGATCACTCGTTTTGTATTCCCGAATCGCGGAATGCTGTTGGCGATCTCAAGATCCAGCTCCACATATGCCGGGCCAGAAACGATGGCCTCACGCAGCAACTGAATCCGCTGCTGTTCTGTGCCCTTCCATTTTCCGCCATCCTTTTCGCTGCGGCAGGAAACCAGGATGGGCTTATCGACCATCCGAATCAGTTCGCCGACGTTGGGTTCGGCAATGAAATGATCCAGGCACAATTCAATCAAATCGCAGCGGCGCGACGCGTTGAGCAAATCGGCGGGAGCCAGCGTGCGGGAGGTCGGCGTAACAGAGATACAGATCATTCCTGAAACCTTATATTTAGACTTTCAATGAACGCAGCCATTTGCCGCTGCCCGGGACAGGATTCTCGCAAACTGATCATTCGCGGAGACCGCTTTGGCGGATCCCTTTGATCCGCTGCACAATCACCTGCCATCCGCAAAATGAAAGCACAATCAGGATGGGCATCAGCGGCGCCCGCATCCGAGTGTCCGTCCAGTACACGGAATGCATCAGCATGAAGGACAAAACGACCAGCCACAAGTCCCCCACAGCGGCCGTTTGACGAGTTTTTCCAGACCACCACCCGGTAAGTCGCTCCACGATCAGCCCGAACCATAACAACGAGTACCAGACAGCAACGCCCACGGACACCCGATTTGAAACCTGACTGTCTGCCGTAGTGAGAGCCCAGAAACGTCGCAGACGCAGGACAGTGGCCTTCAGAAAACTGACTGGGTCGGCTTTGATCGCGTCGGCCGACTTTTTGTAATACCAGCTGTCCAACGCTGGTTCATTTGCCTGAGGCACTCCGTCTCGATGCGACTTCGCGATCATCATCTGCTGCCACCCATCAAGAGCAGGGCCGTCCCAGGGAAACGTGTCCGTTCCATTGATCACGTCTTTATAAAAAACGGGATTATTGCCAAGCGCAAGAGTGTATCCGCCGTGAGTCGTCGCGGGGATAAATTTATGAAACTGCACGGCATTTCGAATCACCCACGGAGCCATAGTCAGTCCTGCCACAACCGCCGGCAACAGGACTGCGACGTGCCGTTTTCTTAGAAAAGCCGACAGCGACACGAAGCCACAGGAAATCAGAACCACGGGTCGCACCAGCGTTCCGACTCCAAACAAAACGCCGGATGCAATCGCAGTGCGCCACTTTCGACTGCTCTGCGCCTGTCCGTCACGAAACAGCACGACGGCGACAAGCAGGAGGGCCGCACACGGGACTTCGGTCATCGGCAGAACGGAATATCTCAGCAGCAGCGGATCGAGTACCACGCATAATACAGTGAGCAGCGCGAATCCCGGCGTCAGGCCGCATTGCTCGGACAGCTTTCGCGTAAACATCAGAATGAAAATGCTGGCCACCAAATTGATGAAAATCACGGCCGTCGCAGGGTTGATACCGCTCAACTGCAACAGCCCGAGGGCCACAGGGTACGCGGGCGGACGAAAAGCGGTGGGAATCCCGGTGAACGGCCCTAAAAATCCGGTCCCTTCACTGACACTGCGAGCGTGAGCCAGATAGCCATCATTGTCAGCCAACAGGTCGTCCGGTCGAGTGCTGGCCAGCGCAAGCCGAAGCCCGATTCCAATGAGCAGCACCAGCCAGAAAAGAATTCGTTGATGCCGCATGAACGAGACTCAGACCATTGTCAGTTCGACCCGAGCCCCGTTAGAAAAACAGGACGGACCAGAAGCCTTGCGTCCCCGAATCGGGGCTGCCCAAATTTCCAACTGTGATGTCAATCTCTCAGCCGGTCTCAGACGGCTTCATCTCGCCCCGGTCGCTTCAGCGTGTGAGGTTCGCAGATGGCTGCGTACATTTCCGGTCGACGATCGGCCATTCGATCAATCAAATGCTTGCCGGGAACTCGCACGATTCGCTTCGTGCGAGCCACCACGGGATCAATCTCCGCTCGCATCACGCCACTGCTGGCATCGTCGATGGATATCATCGTCGCGCCGATCGGATCGCAGATCCGACTTTTGCCGATGAAGGAAAATCCATTTTCCATTCCGATGCGGTTTACAGCCGCGAAATAAATTCCGTTCTCCATGGCTCGACAGTTAATCGAAAACTCAGCCATGTAACTTCCCCCAGGTGGCCAGTTGGTCGGCAGGACAATGAGATCCGCGCCGCGAATGGAAAGCACACGAGCCGCCTCCGGAAATCCTCCGTCGTAGCAGATCAGCATCCCAATCCGCACACCAGCCGCTTCAAAGACTTCGAACGGACGATCTCCGGGCGTCGTGAAGCGATCAACTCCCAGATAGGGCAGATGAACTTTTCGATAGCTGCCGATCAGTCCCTGAGGCCCGATCAGAACGGCCACGTTGAAAAGATCAGAGCCCGACTTTTCCAGCATGCCGAAGACGACGTAAGTGTTCAGCTCTGCACACAGCCGCGATACGCGATCTGTCGTTGGGCCTGGAACGGATTCTCCGAACGCAGCCGCTTCTTCCAGAGAATCAAAACAGTAACCGGTAGTAAAGCACTCAGGGAAGATCGTGAGTTCTGTTCCCTGAGCCATTTCCTCGCGAACGGTTTTCTCCAGGACGTTCAGGTTGGCATTAATGTCTTTGAAAACAACATCTGTCTGGATGCAGGCGATTTTCATCTGCGAACGATCTTTCGAAAATGTGGCCTTAACGGCAGGAAACTGGCAAGCTTAATTTTGGCTGAAAACGTCACGATCAGAACGAGGAACGGCTGACGAGCTTTGGAAGGATGGGTTCAGGCGTCGCGCGTCAGTTGTTGTGTCATCATCGATGGCAGCCCGTGTCGTTGTCAGAAATCCCGGCCCACGAAGGCGGAAAGTGACAGGACTGGCCATTTTTGCCGAAGAGAAGAAATGTTTGAGTCCGGGACAGTAAAAGCTGTAACGATCACAACGATTCTTTGCAATCTACCAGCTTGATCAGTCGATTGAAGCAAAGGACGAAAGGGACGCGCCGAATTCAGGCACCTTCGTCATCGGTTGCTGTATTTGCGCACCGAATTGTCACTGCTGAACTAAGGTAGACAACTGTGAAGACATCCCCAGGACGACCCGGAATTTTGTTGTCACTTGTTGCCGCTGTTGCCTCAAGTGCCCTCTTCAGCGGCTGCCAAACCACCATTGGCGGACAAACACTGCCATCCCCGGATTACCTGACCGACGACGTTCAGTATTTCCCGGCTGGACCAGAAAACAAGCTGATTAATCAGATTGAAGCCTCCAAAAAACAGGCTGCTGAAAAGAAACGGCTTCAGGAAGGGTTCTAATAACCGTTCCCGGGAGCATGCACTTTCGCGGCAAGCTCTTCAACGCGTCACCGCGTAGCGAGCTGCCGAGTACAGAGCTGGAAACGTCAGCGCCCGGAGCCTGCCCCACATCGGGAACCCGCTCCGAACGTCTTCGCTTCCGGCTCTCTTTTGTTCCTCGCATTCCCTGTGCGGCCACTCACAGCCGCGATGGGTTCACTTCCGGTCCGCGTTGAGATTTATCCAGTCACGCCATTTTCGGAGGTGGCTTTTTTCTCCGCTCCGCTGATCGCCGCCAGGCTCTCCATTTTGCGACTCAGCCGTTGATCCCAAACTTTCAGATAATGTTCATAGGCCGGATGATTTTCGACCTGCTCAGTCAGCATCTGCCGCGCCAGATCGACCAGCGTTTCCTCTTCCTGCAGCGTCAGTCGACCCAGCAGCACGCGAGTTCTGAGGAAAACAAAGTACGTGTCGAGCACATCGCAGCGGCAGTAATCGTTAATGCGATCCACATGCCCGTTGTAATACAGGTCCTGCACCTGGGATCCGTCAATTCCTGACTTGCCCGGCTTGTGAATGAGATTCGCCAGCAGATTCAATCCGCCGTTGATCCTGAACGCGCCAAAATTCGACATCAGGTCCTGCAAATCCAGGTGAGCATCATGATTGTATCGGTTTCGAGATTGCTCGAAGGATCTCGAATCCACATTGAACCAGGCCGGGACGCTGATTCCAAATCGAAACGCGGCCAGTTCCATCACCGGCATGTCGTAACCGCGTCCGTTAAATGACACCAGAGTTGGCCGTTCATAGTGCTGCCATCCCTGCCAAAATCGCCGCACAATTTCCTGCGGCCGAAACGCGGGGGAATCCAGAACCGTCAGTTCCATCAGTCGAAAGTCGGCAGCGACCTTGGCAATTGCCACAGACACGGGCAGAACAAATGTGCCCGGCAGAATATCCTTGCCGGTTTCTTCCAGCAGCTGACGGCGATATCGCTCAGTGGCTTCCCGCGGCGTAAGTTCCTCGTCGGGGAAACGCACCTTTTGAATCAAATCACCGTCGCCCACAGTTTCAATGTCGAAGATCAGGTATTTTACTTCGCTCATGGAGGTCTCTTCATCCTGGTGCTGCGAGATGTGGAATGTCGTACCGCCGGAACAGCGGAGGCCCGAATGCCTGTCGTTTCGCCGATGGGTTTGTGAATAAACCTGCTGCAACCACCACAAACTGGTTCCATCGGCTCGCTTTTGGACTGCGCAGGCGTTTCAATTCTTAGAACGCTCAACAAAACTGGGACTGGCTCCCGTAGTTTGCTGAAGATACTCAACAAAAAGATGCAAGGAGGGTGCCTGTCCCACTTTTGTGAGAGCCTCTTATTCTGAATCAGCCACATTCACAATCCGGATGAGTCCATCAGTTCTGCTATGTCTGACTCCGAACCACAGAGTACCAACGATCGTTCCGAAGTTGCACCGACAGCCCTCGAAGAACAGGCAATTCGTGGTCTGACAAATGCCTATCAGCGGATGCGTCAGGAAATCAGCAAGGTTGTCATCGGCCAGGACGAAGTCGTTGACCAGCTGCTGATTGCCATGTTCTGCCGCGGCCATTGTCTGCTCGTCGGCGTTCCCGGCCTGGCAAAGACTCTGCTCTGCAGCACCATTGCCAGTATCCTGCAGCTGGCGTTTCGCCGCATTCAGTTTACTCCCGACCTGATGCCGTCTGACATCACGGGCACAGACGTGCTGCAGGATGACCCGGAGACCGGGCGACGAGTCTTTCAATTTATCCAGGGGCCATTGTTTACCAATGTTCTGCTGGCTGACGAAATCAATCGCACACCGCCAAAGACCCAGGCTGCTCTGCTGGAAGCCATGCAGGAACGCCATGTCACCGTTGGGTCTCACACGTACGATCTGCCTGATCCGTTTTTCACTCTGGCGACACAAAATCCCATTGAACAGGAAGGTACCTATCCGCTTCCCGAAGCGCAGCTGGATCGCTTCATGTTCAATGTGACGGTGAAATATCCCACCGCCGCGGAGGAACTGCGCATCCTGAAGCAGACAACCGGCACCGAAAAACCAGTCCTGACGCCTGTGCTCACGGGTCGTCAGATTCAGGCACTGCAGGAAGTCGTCCGCCGTGTTCCGTGTGCCGAATACATTTTCATCTACGCTCGCGACCTGGTTCGCGCGACTCGCCCAGGCGAACCGGAAGCTCCGCCGTTTGTGAAAGAACTGATCTCCTGGGGAGCCGGTCCTCGTGCCGGTCAGTATCTCATTCTGGGCGCTCGCGCTCACGCTTTGCTGCAAGGCCGTTTTCATGTGACCACAGAGGATGTAAAGGCGATCGCGAAACCGGTTCTGCGACATCGAATTATGACAACCTTTGCGGCCGCCAGTCAGGGCGTGACGCCGGATATTGTGATCGAGCGACTGCTCAAATTCGTTCCCGTGGAACTGCACGAACGCGCCCGGAAGCGGGTTCAGTCCGGCGCGGAATAGCTTTTCATTCGTTCTTACCAAGGCCTTGCACGACAATTAGTTGCCGTTTTTCGTAGGACAGGCTTCCAGCCTGTCAATGTAAAGACAGGCTGGAAGCCTGTCCTACTGCATTTTGCTCGGTAGTTTATTGTTGTACAACGCCTCAGGCTCAACGGGGTAATTCTCTTTCGGCCGCTCGCCGAAGAACTGAAATCAGAACACTTGCCCCGCAACCCTCGTTTCTGAAACGAGAGACGGCTACAGTAACAATCCGCGTTAATCATTCCCTGCCTGCCGCTGGAGATTCTGGATGCGTTCGCTGCTGCTGATCATGGCATTGGGCACACTTTGCCCACAACAGACCTTTGCGTTTCAGGATGTGGATCTCGGCACCGTGACCGAGAAGCATCAGATGATTCCCATGCGGGACGGCAAGCATCTGTCGGCCAATCTGTACATCCCGGAAGGGCAGGGCCCGTGGCCGGTTCTCTTTGAACAGCGCTATGCGGATATCACCGGCGCGGGAACTCGGAAGGCCGCCGCAAAGCTGGCCGAAGCCGGTTACGTCGTTGCCATGGTGAATTACCGCGGTACACATAAGTCAGAAGGAACCTGGGTCGGCTATCGAGCTCTTGGATGGGGCGAACTGAAGGATGGCCACGATGCCTGCGAATGGCTGGGGACTCAGCCCTGGAGTACCGGCAAGGTCGGAACATTTGGAAGTTCTCAAGCCGGCTACGCTCAGAACTTTCTTGCAATCACTCAGCCGCCGCATCTCACCGCTCAATACATGGTCGACACCGGACTGAGCCTCTTCCACGAAGGGTATCGCATCGGAGGAACCAACCGGCCGGCGCGATTCAAATCGCTGGGCGGGAACTGTCGCAATCCGGAAGACAACGATCGTCTGCTGGAAGAATGGCTGCAACATCCCAACTACGATGACTACTGGCGTGACGAAGATTGTTCTCTGCATTTTGACAAAATGAATGTCCCCTGCTTCACCATTGGAAGCTGGTACGACTTCATGAATCAGGGGTCAATTGCCAGCTTCCAGGGGCGTCAGAACCACGGTGGTGAAAACTCCCGCGGCAAACAGCAGCTGATTATTGGCCCATGGCTGCATGGCCGACTGAACAAGGGCTCAAAGGTCGGTGACTTGGTTTATCCCGAAGACGCCGCGTGGCCGGAGCACGACCATATGGTTCGCTGGTTTGACTATTGGCTCAAAGGCAAAGACACGGGTATCGAAAAGGAACCGGCTGTTCGCTACTACGTGATGGGAGCCGTCGGTGAAGAGGGAGCTCCCGGTAACGTCTGGAGAACCGCTGACAGCTTTCCGCCAGCGGCCAACATGACACCGCTGTTTCTGGCAGCCGAAGGAAAACTGACGCCAACCCAACCGGCCGGTGAAACAGACGCGACCAGTCTGATCAGTGATCCGCGACATCCAATGGAGATTCCCGGGACAGGGTTTCCGGGTGCCGCCGACGCGCGGGCCTTTGAATCACAGGCTGAAGTGAAGACGTTTACAACCGACGTTCTGGAATTCCCTGTTGAATGGACCGGCCGCATTCGAGCCGAACTTTTTATGTCGACAACAGCGCCGGATACGGATGTGATTGTGCGGGTCAGTGACGTGTATCCCGACGGTCGTTCGATTTTGATTGTCGATTATCCTCAGCGTCTGCGTTATCGCGAAGGGTTTGACCATGAAGTGATGATGAAACCGGGTGAAATCGCAAAGGTGGCTTTTGAAGTGGGCTGGATCAGCCAGATCTTCAACAAAGGTCATCGCATTCGAGTCACAGTCGCGAGCACAGGTGCTCCGCTGTACGAACCCAATCCGCAAAACGGCAAGCCGGCCACGATTGAGTTCCCCGAAGACGCTGTCACCGCGACCAACACGATTCACCACAATCGCGATCACAGTTCAAAAATTCTCGCCCCCCTCGTTGTTGTTCGCTAAGCGGCAAAGTCGTTGTTTGCTCTGAGCCCGTGAGTCTATACAAGCTCGAAGCGCCAGCGAGTGGGCTGCCAGCCCCGTTGCCCCACTCGCTGGCGCTTCGAGCTTGTATGGGGACTCTTTTCGCGATCGAAAGCGTGACGGAAAAAAATTTCAGCCGCTCCGCAACCAACGACTTTGGATCCCAACTCTGGAAGATATTCTCATGTTCACAACCATAAATGGACTTTGCAATCTCTTCCTGGCGGTCAGCTTCCTGGCCGTACCACTTGTGGCCAATGAGCCGATGACTTTGCACGCGAGGTCGCGAACGGAAGTGGAACCCGGAACAAACCGCTGGCACTCCACCGTTCAGCCAGTCGCATGGAAACCGTCCGAAACCTGCATCGTCGTTTGCGACATGTGGGACGATCACTGGTGCAAACAGTCGGCTTCACGTGTCGGCGAGATGGCTCCGAAAATGAACGCCGTGATTAAGGCGGCTCGCGAGAAAGGCGTGTTCATAATCCACTGCCCCAGTGACACCATGGAATTCTATAAGGACTTCCCGCAACGCAAACTGGCTCAATCCGCCCCGGTAGTGAAAACCGAACTGCCGCTGGAACGCTGGGTCTATCTGGACAAGACGCGCGAAGGAGAAAAGCTGCCGATCGATGATACGGACGGCGGCTGCGACTGCGATCTTCCAGTGAAAAACTATCGAGCCTGGAGTCGCCAGCATGCAGCCATTGAAATTGCCGATCAGGATGCCATCACGGACAGCGCCGAAGCGTTTTATTTGATGAAGCAGAAAGGCATTCAGAACGTGATTGTGATGGGCGTGCATACCAACATGTGTGTGCTCGGGCGACCGTTCTCAATCCGTCAGATGGTCCGGCAGGGACAAAACGTGGTCCTCATGCGCGACATGACCGACACCATGTACAACCCGGCCAAAGCTCCGTTTGTGTCGCACTTCACGGGCAATGATCTGATCGCCGAGCACATCGAACAGTACTGGTGCCCGACGATTACCAGCACCGATTTTGTCGGCGGTACACCTTTCCAATTCAAAGATGACACGCGAAAGCACATCGCAGTTCTGATGTCGGAGCCCGAATACAACACTGAGGTTTCGCTGACGGAGTTTGCTCGTACCGAACTGGGCAAAGACTTCAAAATCAGTTTTGTCTACGGCGACGCAAAGGATGGCAGCATTCTGCCGGGGCTCGACGTCCTGAAGTCCGCCGATCTGATGCTGCTCAGCATGCGACGGCGGACTTTGTTGCCCGAACAGCTGGCCATCATTCGCGAATTTGTTGCTGCCGGAAAACCTGTCGTGGGAATTCGTACGGCCAATCATGCGTTCTGCCTGCGCAACATGCCGGCTCCTGAAGGCCGCGTGGATTGGCCGGAATTTGACAAAGACGTCATCGGAGGCAGTTACGCCAATCATCATGGGGCCGGTCCCGACACAAAGGTGTCGCTGGCTGCTGGATCGAACGCCTCGCCCGAGCTGCTCAAGGATGTCAACATTACCGAACTGATTGGAAAAGGCTCTCTCTATGAAGTCAGTCCTCTGCAGCCGACCGCGACGCCGATCCTGTCGGGCTCCATTCCTGACAAGCCGTCCGAACCCATTGCATGGATTAACAAACGTACCGATGGCGGCACGACGTTCTATACATCACTCGGCCACGTCGGCGATTTTGAACAGCCTGCGTTCCGCCAGCTTCTGAAGAATGCCTGCCTGGTGCTGAGCGAATGCCCGGACTGAAGCCTGGTGTTACGTGCCATGCTCGCTCCGCGAGCAAACACGTCAACGCTTCCAACGCTTCCAACGCTTCCAACGCTTCCAACAGGGATCACGGGGATCACGATGGTCGTGAATCACAAAAGGAATACTCTACGTATTTGGCTTCCCTGGCCTTCGTCGTGATTCGAAAAAGGGGACATTCTGCTTTGGTGGATAAGCACAATGTCCCCTTTGCGACTCCCCGGTCGCATTCGCAATCATCGAGCCCTGCACCAACGGCGCCCCGCCGCTGTGGCTGGCCCCTCGTTTGTGTCGGTCTCCTGACCGGGCCACACCTTAGCGACCGAAGGTCTCCATTTGCGCAAGGTCAGCGCGCAAATGGGACAATTTGGTAAAATAGGGGGTTGCGCTTTTGGGGAATTTTGAGTACACCTCTGCAGCATACGAATTGTCATCGCATGCTATGGAGAGAAGACTGTGTCACGATCAGATGTTAATATTGGGCTGGGCGAAATTATTTGTCACTTTGAACAGCTCGAAGATCCTCGTTCGCCTATTAATCGGCACCACCCTTTGCCGAGTGTTCTGACAATCTCTCTGATGGGAGTCCTTGCCGGTTCGGATGGACCAACAGCTATTTCCAGGTGGGCTATTGCCAAGAAAGACTTGCTGATGCAGGCGCTCGACCTCCCACATGGAATTCCTTCGCGAGACGTGATTCGACGAGTCCTGTCAGCCCTGAAGATCGATGCGTTTCAATATATGGATCCATCATTACAATTGATGCGATGGGGACTCAGGTTGCGATCGCCGAACAGATCGTTGACGGCAACGGTCACTATATTCTGGCGTTGAAAGCGAATCAGGACGGACTCTTTCAGCAAGTTATGAATTGTGTCGAGGAGAACATCAGCGATGACTTTGCATGTCTTCCTTCGGAGCGCCTTGAAGAGTCTTCGAAGAAGTCGCATGGTCGCACTGACTCATGAACGTATCTGCAGTTTGAAGTGCCCAATGCGTTCACCGGCACATCTCGGTGGAAGGGTCTGAAGACGATCGGCGTGGTTGTGTATAAGAGTTTCATCAAGGGCGAAGAGCGAATCGACATTCGATATTTTATCAGTAGTCTGTCACTTGGGATCGAACAATTTTCCAGGGCTGTTCGAAGGCACTGGGGAATTGAAACAACATGTCACTGGAGTCTGGATGTGACTTATGGAGAAGACGGATTGAGAACTCGCCAGCGTACAATCGCGGAGAATCTCGCATGGCTCCGACGCTTCACATTATCTCTGCTGAAGCAACATCCAGGCAAAGAAAGCCTCGCCATGAAACGCAGAATCTGTAGTTGGAATGATGACTTCCTGATGGAAGTCCTTGGTATCAAAGTTAAGTGTGCGCTGGCCTTGTGGGAAGCAGCGAGCAACAAATGGAAGCGGAAGCGAAGCTTGGGACAGACCGAAATCTGCCGATCTGGTATTCCAACTTTCTGCAGTACGAAGCCCCACAGCATCAGGTAACGCTCACACAGCCGTTCGGCATGGGCATTTACGAAGTCACGCGTGGGCAATTCCGTAAGTTTGTTGATGACGCTGGTTACAAAACTGACGCTGAAAGAACTGACGCTGAAAGAACTGACGCTGAAAGAAATGGCGCTGAAAGAAATGGCGCTGAAAGAAACGGCGAAGGTGGCGAAGGCTTCCGGAACGGCCGGATTGTGAAGAAGCCTGAATTGAACTGGAATTCCGATCTGGGATTTGAACCTCCGCAGTCCGATAACAGTCCGGTTGTGAATGTGACGTGCAATGATGGGATGGAGTTCTGCAAATGGCTAAGCAAAAAAGAAGGAGTGACTTAAGCACCCATGCACAAGTTAAATGGCAAAATCGCAGGAATCACAATCAGGGGACTCACGTCCCCCGCTCGCCTGGAACTCGGCGAGCCGCGAGACGTCAGTCTCCGGATACTGTTTGCGCAAGCGATTGTTATGCCCCAGAACTTACCAATGGGTGCTTACCGACTCCCCACGGAAGCCGAATGGGCGTTTGCCTGTCGCGGCGGAAATCCAGGGCGGTACTCCTTTGGAGATGATGATGCCATGCTCAAGCATTATGCGTGGGTGCTCGACGGAGACAGACGAGGTGCCAGTGAAGTCGGTTTCAAGCTGGCGAATGCCTTTGGCCTGTTTGACATGCACGGCAATGTCTGGGAATGGTGCCAGGACTGGCAAGGCACTTATCCCAGCCACGCAGTGATCGATCCCACTGGGCCGGAATCCGGGGAATACCGGGTCAGCCGTGGCGGCCCATGGGGCGGCTCCCCCGAAATCTGTCGCTCAACGTTCCGCTCATGAGGCATCAACGCGTAGCGCCAAGGGTTCAGCCTGGGGAAAGCAGTTCCCAAACGCAGACTGTGCGATCAAACGAAGCGGATGCCAGCCGCGTACCATCGAAGGACCATGCCAGGCCGTAGATTGTATTACGATGGGCTTTCAGTGTTTGCAGAACCTCCCCGGTGGAAATGTCACGGACAATAATTGATGTATCATTGCTGCCGGAGGCCAGTCGTTTTCCGTCAGGAGAAATGGCAACACACTTCACCGCAGCTTTGTGTTCATTAAATGTGCGAAGTGTTTTCCCGATGGACACATCCCAGAGCCGAATCACGGGCGACTCATCCGCAGCCACGATCGTTTTTCCATCGGGCGAAAACGCCACACACTGAATTGGCTTCGCCTGCGGTCCGAACTCCTGAATTTGCTTTCGTTCGTCGACATCCCAGAGACGAATCAGAAAGTCATGACCTCCCGAAGCAATCATTTTGCCGTCGGGCGAAAAGGCCACCGTGTTCACAATGTCGGTATGTCCCTTCATCGTCGCGATCGGTGCGGCCGCATTGATGTCCCAGAGAATAAGATCTTTGTCATGTGCTCCGGAGACCGCAGTCAGGTTGTCGGGCGTAGCAGCCATACAGGTCAAGTAGGCCGAGTGCCCTGACATTGTTGACTTGAGCATTCCTGTGGCGAGATTCCACGTCCGCAGTGTTCGGTCAAGTCCCGCCGAGAGCAGGATTGAATTGGCGAATAGGAACACGACCGAGCAAATCGCTTCTCCGTGACCTTTCATCTGAAACTTCTGAAGTCCCGACGGGAGCTCCCAGATGCGAACAGTTTTATCAAGACTGCCCGAAGCCAGCAGCCCGCCGTCCGACGAAAATGCAACAGAATAGGCCGCATTGTCGTGCCGGAGTTGCAGTGCAGGTTTGAGACTCACGTGACGTCAATCCTTCAGATCAGCTCCGGCAACGGCTGATACTTTGTGTGATCAACAAGATACTGCGGACGCCCGGTCAGATCATTGATCGTAGTATGGTCCACGTCGATCCCGAGTCGATTATAGAGCGTCGCGAAGATCTCCTGAAAATGCACCGGACGCTTTGTAGGGTACTCGGCCAGTGCGTTTGTTTCGCCGATAATCTGTCCCGTCCGCATTCCGCCGCCAGCCAGAAGTGCGCAACCGACCTGAGGCCAATGATCACGTCCGCCTTTGTTATTGATTTTGGGTGTCCTGCCAAATTCTCCCCACACAACAACGGAAGTATCGCGATCCAGTCCTCGATCCTTCAGATCATCCAGCAACGCCGAAAGCGCCCGATCAAGAGCCGGAATGTGGTCTCGCGCATTGTCAAAGTTCGTGCCATGCGGCTGACCGTGCCAGTCCCAGCGTCCGAACGACAACGTGACAACTCGAGCACCTGCTTCGACCAGACGACGAGCAACAAGGAAATCTTCATTTCGCAACCAGCCGGCATCGCCATAGCCAGCCGGTTCTTTGGATCCTCGTCCGTATCTTTCGCGGATCACAGGATCTTCAGCCTCGACATCCAGAGCGTTGAGAAGTCGTCCGGACGTCAGAATCTCAAACGCCTGCTGATAAAACGTGTTCATGCCATCAATGACGTCGTTGGACTCCAATTTTCTTCGCAGAGAATCCATCTGCCCCAGCAACGCTCGACGATTCTGCAGAGTATCTTTCGTCATGCTGGTCAGCACCATGTCATTGCTGCCCGGAGCATTGGCCGCGAACGGCGCATGTCTCATTCCGGCAAATCCGCCTTGCCCTGATTCCGACCAGAACGCGCCGCCAATGCGAGGCTGCAGAGCGACGGCTGCGGGGACTTCAGAATTCACGGTACCCTGAATTCGGGAAACCGCGGAGCCAAAACAGGGCCAGCCACCAATCGGCTGATTCAACTGCGGATGTCCATGCAGGCATTGGAAAGCTGAATGCTGTCCCTCGGAACCGACCAGAGATCGGATGACGGCCAATTGATCCATTCGCTGAGCCAGCAAAGGCATGTGTTCGCAAACTTCAATTCCTTCGACGTTGGAATGGATCGGCGAAAACTCTCCGCGATACTCAACCGGTGCCAATGGCTTCAGGTCGACCATATCCTGATGAGGCGGACCACCGGCGAGAAAAACCATGATTACGGATTTGTGTGAAGATCGCTTTCCGGTCGCGGATTCCGCACGCAGCAGCTGTGGGAGACTCAGCCCTCCCATTCCCAATGCGCCAATCTGCATTGCGGTTCGTCGAGCAATGCCGTCACGCAGTTTCAGTCCGGGTCCCTGAATCGTCAACATCGTGTGTCCTCTCAGCAGGCAACGGCGGCGACATGCATCGATGCATTCTGAGCATCCGGCAGCGACAACTCAAGCCCTATCTGAGTTACTGGAGACAAACTAAACGACAGGCCCGAAGTAAAATCGATTCACACGGACGTAAAAAAGCCCGTTGCACTGCATGGGCAGGAACGGGCGTTGAGTGCGATTTAATACCAAATCACAATGCACAGGCGATCGAATGCTCAGGCGTTCTCGAAAAAGTCGTCCTTCCGATTCTTGTCATGTTCTCCGACTCCGGCGTGATGGACCTCATTCTCAGGTCCATCATGATGATCTCCATCAATCTCACCGCTTCCGTCGACATCATCGATCCCGATTCCACCGAGAAGTGTGTCGACTCCGGTGCCTCCAAAAGAGCATCAGTGGCTTCGTTGGCTTCGTTGGCTTCGTTGCTCTCAACGTAGTCTCGACCATCATCGCCATAGAGGGCATCATTGCCAGTGCCACCGACGACACTGTCATCGCAAAGACCGCCATGCTCAGTCTCATTGCCAGCATCGCCCAGCAGTGAATCGTTTCCGGAACCGCCAGTCAGGCTGTCGTTTCCTCGGCGTGTCGTTGGCCGCGGAGGCGGCGTCAGCGCGTAGCCACAGGCTTCAGCCTGGGGCTAGCGAGTCCATAAATTAACGGGCCGTGAAACGGCCAAACAAGAACAAGAGGGTGCGTTACGGCCGCCGTTTCACGGCGGAATCGCAACATGTCCCGAATCCCCAGGCTGAAGCCTGGGGCTACGTGCCGTGCTCGCTCCACGCGCAAACACGTCAACGCTTCCAACGGTGGTCGCGAGTATCACGATGGTCATGAAAATCGGCTTGGTCAGAAAATCTCAAAATGGATACTCTACATCAGCAAGGCGAGCGGTTGGGCGTCAGCCGTCCGTGTCACCAGCGAGCCAATTTCGCCGCATGCCATAGAGCGATTCGGCAATTTTTGGACAACCAATCCGAGAATTAGCAAAAGCCGAACACCTCAAACCGACGCCTGCGACCGCTCGGCAAATTGCTTTTCCCAAGGTACGTCGCGGCGAACTGCAACCTCCTGGCTTCTTGACCAAAGGCTTTTCAAAACGCTTCAGATTGCCGGGCTTCCTCAGTCACAAGCCATCTACGCTCCACCACCAAACCAAACGCAGGCTCTCACTCCGACCGACGCAAAGTCAAAGCCTTATTAACTATGTGTGTTTGGCAGCAATGTGTGTGTTGTGGTAGTCGATAAACTTGGGGTCAACGGAGTGCTGGGATACCTGATCGAGGTCAGCCATTGCCACGCGGATTACGCCATAATCAAGCTCTGCATGGTGGTTTGGACACAGACATAGAATGTTACCGATAACATCCAAGCAGGTTGTGAACCTGTTTGTAGCCGAGAAATGTATCGGGGCGATCGGAAACAACGGAGCCGGTTTCATGCGCTGCGTCAACAGCACGGCAGGAGCAGTCGGCTCGGGCGAGCGGCCATTGGCGGCGGCATTGCCGTGAAAGAGTCACGCATCATCGTACCAACTCGGGCGAAGGTGTCTGTTCAAGATGGTTCGCCAGCCGGGGCGATTGATTCGCAGCACACAGCACGGCGGAGCGTTGCAATGGGGGCTCAACCACGCGTGAAGTGCGTCTCACGAATTGATGGCAGTGCTGACAATGTATCCTGACAAGATTGGAGAAATCAGCCGGTGCTCGCCGACAGACGCACCACCGTTTTCATAAACATGTCAAACCATGTTGTAGTTCGTCAGTCCTCGAAAGTTGTAGAACCGCTCGCCGTGCAGGTAGACCAGATTCGACACTCGATTCCAGAGCGAACTCAGTCAGTGAGCTTCGATGCCTGACAATGGGAACATGCCGAGGTTGCGTCTTCAACGCATCGCGTGTCGTTGTAAGCACCCACGCACAAGTTATTGGGCGTAATTCGTTTAACGGCGAGCCGGAGGTGTAGGCAAATTAACAGAAAACCGACACCTTCGGCTTGCCGTTAAACGAAGAAACTTATGCACGGGTGCTTAATCAATGATGTGAGACCTTCTCGGGTGGATTCCGCCTACGATTTCCAGCCGAACGAAGACGAATTGTCCAGTCGTCGATGAGCAATTCCAGAGTGCATTTCGTAGAGTTCTCACGAACACTGCGACAGGGTAAAGAAGGGCGAGCGACTTGCTGCATGCCGCTCGCCCTCGCATGAGCCCCTGCGGACTCATGCTCCGGATCAGCTTTTCTTCAGCACAACAAACTGTGACCCTTCATTCGATTTGACGAGAAGAAGGATGCCCTTCGACAAGTCTGCCTTTTGAAGGACAGTCTCACAGTCATGAATACTCTTCACCGGCGTGCGGTCCATTTGAGTAATCACCATGCCCTCTCTCAGACCTGCTTCAGCAGCCATGCCATCAGCAGCGACGGCTGTGATCACGACACCCTCAACACCATCCAGATTCAGTTGTTTCGCCACCGAACTGGTGAGATCCGCCAGTTCGACGCCGAGCGAGCTGAACGAAGAACTTGACGGAGCCTGCGCAGGTCCCGCAGACGAAGCCACAGACCCGAAGTCAGAGGGCAGTTCTTCCGGAGTGAACGACAATGTCATCGTTTTGCCATCTCGGATCACCGTCATCGCGTGAGCCTGACCAAGAACCGCCTGTTCAACGATGAGCTGCAGGTCGCGAGGATTCTTGATCTTGCTTCCGCCGAAGTGAGTGATCACGTCGCCCGACTGGATACCGGCCTTCGCGGCTGGTGTTCCATTGCGAACTTCTGTCACCACAACTCCTTCGTTCGGCTTGATGTGGAACTGATCCGCCACTGTCGCGTTCACGGACTGAATGCCGATGCCCAGATAGGCTCGTCGGACGACTCCGCCATGAGCCAACTGTGTTCCGACCCAGTTTGCCATGTTGATCGGAACGGCAAATCCGATCCCTTCGTTGCCACCACTTCGAGAAGAGATCGCGGTGTTGATGCCGACAATTTCCCCATCCAGATTGACCAGTGGGCCTCCGCTGTTTCCGGGATTGATCGCTGCGTCCGTCTGCAGGAAGCTTTCGCGATCCGCAATCCCGACACCGCGATGCGTCGCACTGACGATGCCGGCCGTGACGGTTCCTTCCAGTCCAAACGGCTGACCAAGTGCCAGGACCCAGTCTCCGACGGCCACATGATCGCTGTTGCCGATCTTCGCCGCCGTCAATCCATCAGCCTTGATCCTGCGTGACCAATTGAATTTCGGATTCATGATGTTCTCCTTATTGCATGTGTGAATCCTCGCTGGGATTCACTGTGTTTGCTCGATCACATTCGAGACCGTTCATGTCTGATAACTAAAGCAACCCATGTGCCAAACTTGGCTCACCACGCTTTTCCTACGGCGACACAGTGTCTGCCTGATCTTTTTTACGTAAGATGAGTGTCGCGGAATTTATTTCGGCGGAGGCGTCGGACAAATATCGGCGGCACTCGTCGAGGCAAAATGCCCCACCGAGGAATTTCGCCTCGGGAACTCAATGTTCGAAGTCCTGGACGATGAATGAGGGGAGAAGCAGGGGAATCATCGCAACCCGAAGCGTCAGCGAGGGATTTGGGGACTCGTTGCCGAACAGTCAAAACTCAATCCCTCACTTACGTTTCGGGTTGTGATTGTGGAAAAGCAATCTGTAAAGTCGTTCAGGAATTACTGACGGAGTTCAACGTTGAAACTGGCAACTCGCATCATCGGCGCTTCACTGATCAGCGTGGTCCTGCTGACGTTTGCTGCCGGCCTGTTGCTCGTTCACAACGTGCAGCTTGAGTTCGAACTGCAGCAGCGTGAAACTGCCGAACGAATCAGCCGTGCCTTCAGTGCTGTGCTGCTGGATTCCTGGAAAACGTCCGGGACGCGCGGCGTGCTTCGATTTCTGAGTGACGAGGGCCCCGCGAAGACACTGGGGCTGGACGTTCGCTGGGTTCAGTTTGAAGAAAATGTGTCCCCCGATTTTTACCCATGGCTGCCTCGTGAACAATGGCCATCGGGAGCGTCTGCCGAGACAGAATCGATCATTCACACAGAAGCTGACGGAGAACAACAGCTCTACACTTATGTGCCATTTGTCATCGAAGGACAAGCCATCGGTGCTCTCGAATTCGCAGCATCACTTAGTCAGATTGAACGACAAACGCAGCGCATCATTTTGATTTCATTGGCGACCATCGGCGCGATCAGCATCGTGCTTATTATTGTTGCTTACATGACTGGACTTCACTGGATTGGACGTCCGCTGGAAGCCCTGATGGAGAAAGCGGAGCGAATCGGACGAGGCGACTTCTCCCGACCGATCGATCTGAATCGCAACGACGAACTGGGATCGCTCGGCACTTCGCTGAATCAAATGTGCCAGCGGCTGATCGAACAGCGTCAATCGATCGAGCAGGAAACGACTCGCCGCATTCAGGCCATTGACCAGCTGAGACATGCAGATCGACTGAAGACCGTGGGACATCTCGCCGCCGGAGTCGCCCATGAACTTGGCACACCACTGAATGTGATTGGAGGCCGAGCCGCGTTGATTGCGTCGGGGAAATTGTCAGACGAACAGACTCGCGAAAGTGCAAAGGCGATCAAGTCTGAAACAGATCACATTACCGACATCGTGCGGCAGTTGCTCGCATTTGCTCGTCTGCGAGAACCCCAGCCAACGAGTGCCGATCTTGCCGATGTGATCGCGAAGACATCAGAACTCGTTCAGACATTCGCTGAGCGAAATCATGTGATGCTGGATGTTCAGGCACCTCCAAAACCAGTTGCTGCGATGATCGATTCCGGCCAGATCCAGCAGGTGCTGACGAACATTATGATGAACGCAATTCAGGCCATGCCCCGCGGAGGACGGATCACGACGGCCACCTCCACAATTCCGTCGGCAGAACCATCGATCCCTGGCTTCGCCTGTATTTCTGTTTCCGACGATGGTCCGGGTATGCCTGGCGACACGTTGCGGCATATCTTTGACCCATTCTTCACAACCAAAGATGTCGGTGACGGAACCGGACTTGGATTGTCGATCGCACTGGGCATCGTGCAGGAACATGGCGGCCGAATTGAAGCGGAAAGTCGACCGGATGAAGGGACCACGTTCCGAATTTTGCTGCCAATGGAGAATCAGCGATGAGCGACACAATTCTGATTGTTGACGATCAGCGAAGCATGGGTGAACTGCTCGAAGCAGATTTGAAACTGCGAGGCTACTCACCCGTCGCCGTGACATCCGCTGCAGCCGCTTGGGAAGAATTTCAGCGCGGCAACATCGACGTTGTGCTTACGGATGTCCGCATGCCAGGAACGGGCGGGATTGATCTGTGCTGTCAGATTGTTGATGAACGGCCAGAGATTCCAGTCATCGTGATGACGGCGTTTGGCAGCATTGAGACGGCTGTTGCCGCATTGCGGGCTGGGGCCTATGACTTCATCACCAAGCCTGTTGAATTGGATCTGCTTGCCGCGGCTCTCGAGCGTGCTTTGAAGCAGCGAAGGCTGCAGAAGGAGATTCAAAAACTCTCCGAGACGATCGACCACCGCACATCATTTGGCGACATCGTCGGTGAAAGCCCGGCGATGCAGAAAGTTTACGGGCAACTTGCACAGATCGCACCGACGGATTCTTCTGTCCTGGTCACCGGGGAAAGCGGGACAGGCAAAGAGCTGGTCGCGAGATCCATCCACCGACGCAGTCGCCGTGCGAACGGACCATTTGTCGCCGTTAACTGCAGCGCGATTCCGGAAACGCTGCTGGAGAGCGAACTCTTCGGTCACAAGAAAGGCGCTTTCACGGACGCACGGCAGGAACGAATCGGGCTGTTTGTGAAAGCCAGCGGCGGTACGTTGTTCCTTGATGAAATTGGCGAGCTGCCTCTGTCGATGCAGGCCAAGCTGCTGAGAGTTCTGGAAGAACGTATGGTTCGGCCTGTGGGAAGTGATCACGAAGTTCGAATCGATATTCGACTGGTCTCTGCGACTAACCGCAATCTGGAGCAGGCGATCGAAGATCAGCAGTTCCGTGAAGACTTGTTCTATCGTATTAATGTCATCCAGATCGAACTGCCACCGCTGCGAACTCGAGGCAGCGATATTCTGCTGCTTGGACAGCATTATCTGAAACAGTTCTCTGAAGCTTCCGACGGAAAGACAGTGGCTGGCTTTGATGCTGAAGCAGCAGAACGCCTGTTATCTTATCCATGGCCCGGCAATGTTCGCGAGCTCCGCAATGTCATGGAACGCGCCGTTGCGTTAACGGTTGGCTCAAAGATCTCGCGCGATGACCTGCCGGAGAAAATTCGTCGGCACTCATCGCGACAGCTCATTCTTCATGGCGATGACCCGTCAGAACTGATGTCGCTGGACGAAGTTGAACGCCGCTACATTCTTCATGTCGTCGAAGCGTGTCACGACAACAGAACTCAAGCTGCTCAGATTCTGGGACTGGATCGAAAAACGTTGTATCGTAAGCTGAAACAATATGGGATCGCCGACGAGTGATTCGATCCTGTGCTGGAAATCGACAAACGGGCGTATCGCGATCTTCACATGGATCAGTACTGCCTCCTTGTACTGCTCTGGATGTTCAGTCCCCTGCTGACATCCATGCGAGCATTGCAAAAAGCCGATGAGCGTGCCGTCATGGCCCGCACGGTGGAGTCCGATCGCTGTTATCTGGTGGATCGCGGTTACGCAAAGTTCCTGCTCTGGAATGTGATCCATACTGCCCAAAGCAGTTACATCTGCCGAGTTCGCGATAACTCGGTGTAGGAAGTCATCGAAGAGAAGCCTCTGACAGCCGCTGACCGCAAGGCGGGCGTGATCAGCGATCAGATTGTAAAATTCACAGGCTCCAAAGCCGATGCGCTGCCCGATCATTCCGTGCGACTGGTCATCGTTTCTGCGTCGGAACATACAAGTCGCGGCAGCAGCGCGACAGGGTCAAGTACAGGACCGTCGTGCGATGGAAAACTGCGATTGGCCACCGATCTGCTGGAAATTTCCGTGGAACTGATCGCAGAGGGATACCGCGTCTCCGCTGTCACTCAGTCGCTACACGTTGTCAACGCGTTCGAAAAAGCCTCGACGTATTGCATCTGAACGCGATGTCTTCCAGTGCCTTCTGCGAATTGCAATTCTGAGTAATGCAGCAATTAGGTCCAACTCATCAATCACCGTAGTGCCTCCTGGATTCTTTGGCGATAATGTCCGAGACCAGTTTGCCTTCGACGTCCGTCAGCCGGAAGTCGCGGCCGCCGTAGCGGAACGTCAGCTGCTCATGGTCCAGGCCCAGCAGATGCAGGATCGTGGCGTGCAGATCATGGACGTGGACTTTGTTTTCCGCGGCATAAAATCCAAGGTCGTCCGATTCGCCGTAGCTGAAACCGGCCTTCACGCCACCGCCCGCCATCCAGTACGTAAATGCGTGCGGGTTGTGGTCGCGGCCGTTGGTTCCCTGAGCCGTCGGGGTTCGACCGAACTCGGCGCCTCTCATCAAGATCGTGTCTTCCAGCAGACCACGCTGTTTTAAGTCCTGCAGCAGACCGGCGATCGACAATGGATCCTGCTGACCGGAATAAGAATGTGCAGGATTCCCAAGCTACCTGAGATCGCCGCTGCCCGCAATCGAAATGCATTTTGCAAAGCCGGCACCCTGAGTCTTCTCGAATTTCATATTAAAACCGCTGGACCGAAATCGATTCGTTCATGCCTGTGCCTGAAGTCATCATCAAAATGACTTTTGCAGGGACTGCTTTGTCGATTGCATGTGAGTCCGGGATGTCTTTTGCTGTTGAGGAAATTGGGGAGGAATTTAACGGTGTCGTTGTTGCAGGAATTACAACATTCGTCGCAGGCCGATTTGCAAAATCCGGACGATGCAGGCCTGTGTTTGACCTCCTTCCGACATCACATGTCATCAGCCTGATGGCGAAACAGTGATTGTATTCTGCCGTTTCAAACGCTTATCGCGAAAAATATGGCTCGGCTTATTTGTTTCATTTCCGGCACGTGCTTCGCATTTGATTGAAAGCATGAACCGAACGTCCTGAGTCTGGACTCGAGACGTGTCCGGCAGCGGCAAACTTCTGACGATCGCGGAAGCGCACTGCAACTCATCTGACTTCGCAACCAACAAAGGAACGATTTTGTTATGAAGACTTCAACACTGCTCACCGCCGGTCTGTTTCTGCTCCTTGCTTCTCGATCTGTTACTGCAACCGCTGCTGATCCGCGACTGAGTAACGGCTACAGCGCTGCACCGAATCGTGGTCTGTTCGGACTGCCAATGCCACAACAGTGGTCTGGCTCTCGATCAACAGGCACGCGCTACAACGCTGGATATAATGCATCCGGGTACAACGCATCCGGGTACAATGCAAACTGTCCAAACGGAAATTGTCAGACGGGATACCGCGGCCAGACGGGATACGCTGGGCAGAACGGAAATTGTGCGAATGGCCAATGTGCAACAGGTGCGTGTGCCAACGGGCAATGTGCCACGGGCAACTGTCCCGGTGGTCAATGTGCGACCGGAGCCTGTGCCAACGGTCAGTGTGCGACAGGAAACTGTCCGAACGGGAATTGTGCCATCGGTGGGTATACAAACAACCGAATGCCGATGGGTGCTCAGTCAGACTGGTCGCCTCGAAGTTCACGCACGGGATTGGCCGATCCCTACCGCCGTTCAGGTAGTGTGACCGATCGCGATACGTGGACCCAGCGTGTTCAGCGACCTGTGCTTGATCCACTCGATGAAACTTTCAGCTCACGCTACCGTCGTGAAGAACTGAACCTGCGGAATGATTACTTCGGACGTGAATCTGATGCCGACTTCGGCAACCGCTCACAGTCACAGAGTCGCTCACGAACGAACTCAAGTGATTGGGATCGCCCGTCACAACGATCGATGGAAGCTCCTGCAGATAACTTTAACAGAGTGGCTCGCTTCTAAACATCTTACTGCTGACGTGCGGTTTCCACTGACGGCCTGAACCTCGCGGCAGAGAAGGTGGTACATGTGAGAGTGATGGAGAGCACATGAACTGCCTAGCCCCAATTGCGCACCACGCCCCAACGAAAAAGCCTCCTCGTGCGTATAAGTAGTTGTAGAATCATCACTTAACACGCACGGGAGGCGGATCGATGCCGAAGACACAGTGTACGGAACAGTTGGACCTTTTTGAAGTCGGACGGCAGAAGGTTACGATGACATTTGACGGTGGCCAGATC